>Ga0157369_10008479_pt1 | contig 11788 bp, 12 predicted proteins | sample C25metaG_FD_113461 | JGI IMG/M metagenome (GOLD analysis project Ga0157369, IMG submission 113461) | Corn rhizosphere microbial communities from Kellogg Biological Station, Michigan, USA - C2-5 metaG | ecosystem: Host-associated > Plants > Roots > Rhizosphere > Soil | place: USA: Michigan... | reverse complement strand
CCGACGAAGTACTTCGAATACGGCGCGTACGCGCGCTCCGAGACGGCGACAGCCTTCGCGACGAGTTCATTCATGAGAACACCTGGAAGATAACGAGACTTGCGAGCGCGCCCATGAGCGCACCGTAGGTGACCTCGAGGGTCGAGTGCACGCCCGATTCGACTCTCGTCTGCGCTACGAGCAGCGCCATGATCAGCGTGATCGACGAGACGAGGAAGCGGTGGCCCGCCCCGGCGGCGTAGGTCGCGGCCATCCAGCCGGCGAATGCGAGGGCCGCGTGCCCCGACGGGACCCCGCCCCGCAACGGCGTTCCGCGGCCCGTGTACGCCTTCGTGGCGATCACGGCGATCACGGTCAGCACGAGCGCGACGAGCGTGAGCTCGGCCGGCGCCTGGCGCAGCCGGTCGAGCAGGTCGGCCGACCTGTTCGCAACCCTGCCCGAGAAGACCAGGTATCCGATCGCGACGGCGTTCGTCGAGGCGATCAGCACCGCACCGGCGGCAACATCTTTCGCCAGCTTCGCCATCGGGTCGAACGACGTGGTCGCGATGTCGATCGCCGACTCGACGGCGCTGTTCAGCATCTCGGCGATCAGCACAAAGGCGATCGAGATCAGCAGCGCCATCAGCTCGAGCTTGGTGACGTTCACGATCAGCGCCACCACGAGCACCGCAGTCGCGATCGTGAAGTGGATCCGCATGTTCCGTTGGGTGCGGAGCACGTGGATGATCCCCTCGAGCGCGTAGTTGAACGAGTCCAGCACGCCGGGCGGGCGACGCGCGCTCACTGGAGCAGCGCCCTCTCGCGCGCCTCCATCTCCTCACCGTGGTCGTAGCCGAGCAGGTGCAGCAGACCGTGTGTCAGGGGCCACTGCCACTCCGCGCCGACCACCTCCGGGCAGAGAACGACGTCGCCCAGCGCGCGCGGAACGCCCTCCGGAAGCTTGTCGCGCCCGTCGATCGGAAACGAGAGCACGTCTGTCGGCTCGTCGATTCCGAGATGCTCGCGCTTCAACGCGCGCATCGCATCCCGGTCGACGAACGAGATCCCGAGCTCGCCGTCGTCGATTGCCTCTGCATGCAGCACACGCTGCGCGAGCTCGATCGCGCCGCGCTCGTCGACCTCGATGCCGCTGCGGTTCTCGACCTCGATCGCGATCATCGGTTCCGCTCGTCGGTGTGCTCCTTGTAGGCCTCGACGATCCGCTGCACGAGCTTGTGACGAACGACGTCGGCGTGGCCGAACTCGACGAACTCGATCCCGTCGATGCCTCCGAGCACGTCGCGCACGTGCACGAGGCCCGAGCGCGATTCGCGCGGCAGGTCGATCTGCGTCACGTCGCCGGTGACGACGACCTTCGACCCGAAGCCGAGGCGCGTCAGGAACATCTGCATCTGCTCGGGTGAGGTGTTCTGAGCCTCGTCGAGGATGATGAAGCTGTCGTTGAGCGTGCGGCCACGCATGAACGCGAGCGGAGCGACCTCGATCGTCCCGTGCTCGATCAGGCCGTTCGCCTTGTCGGGATCGAGCATGTCGTAGAGCGCGTCGAAGAGTGGGCGCAGGTACGGGTCGACCTTGGCCATCAGGTCGCCCGGCAGGAACCCGAGTCGCTCACCGGCCTCGACGGCTGGGCGCGTCAGGATGATCCGCGCGACCTCGCGCTCGTGCAGCGCCGCGACGGCGAGCGCCATCGCAAGGTACGTCTTTCCCGTACCGGCGGGCCCGATCCCGAACGTGACGGTTGAGCGCTTGATCGCATCGACGTAGGTCTTCTGGGTGATCGTCTTCGGCGCGATCTTCTTGCCACGGTTCCGCCAGACGACGGCGTCGAAGACGTCCCGGACGTCCTGCCCAGCCTCGAGCGTCCCGAGCACGGCATCGACGGTGTGCCCGCCGATCTGATGACCGCCTTCGACCAGCTCGACGAGCTCGCCGATCACGACCCGGGCATTGGCCACGTGCTGCTCGTCACCGTCGAGCGTCAGGTGGTTGCCGCGAAGGCGAACGGTGCAGCCCAGCCGGTCACGGAGCGCGTCGAGCGCCCCGCCGCCGATCGTCGCGAGCTCCGCCGCGACCTCGTTCGAGACATCGAGTGATTCCTGCACCTGCCCAGTGTAGGTTGCCCGGATGGCTCCCAAGTGGTGGACGATGGTGGCGGTCTGCACCGCCACCTTCATGCTGCTGCTCGACATCACGATCGTCAATGTCGCCCTGCCGGCGATCGAGCGAGCGCTGCATGCGTCGTTCTCCGACCTGCAGTGGGTGATCGACGCCTATGCGCTCGCCCTGGCGGCGTGCGTCCTCACCGCAGGGTCGCTCGCCGATCTCTTCGGCCGCAAGCGCCTCTTCGTGATCGGGATCGTCCTGTTCACGATCGCCTCGGCCGCCTGCGGTCTCGCAAACGACTCGCTCTTCCTGATCGTCGGGCGCGGCGTCCAGGGGCTCGGCGGCGCGATCATGTTCGCGACGGCGCTGGCATTGATCTCACAGGAGTTCCACGGCAAGGAGCGTGGAACGGCCTTCGGTATCTGGGGCGCGACGGTCGGCGCGGCGGTCGCGATCGGGCCGCTGGCCGGCGGCGTGCTCACGTCGTGGCTCTCCTGGCGCTGGATCTTCCTCGTCAACATCCCGATCGGCGTCGGGGCAGTCGTGCTGTCGCTGAGGAAGTTGCGCGAGTCGAAAGACCCCGAGCACGGACGCCTCGATCCGGTCGGGCTGGTGACCCTGACGAGCGGGCTGATCTGCCTGATCCTGGCGCTGATCGAGGGCAACAAGCGTGGCTGGTCGAGCGCCCCGATCCTCGGTCTGCTGCTGGCCGCAGTGGTGCTGATCGTGCTGTTCGTCGTCTCGCAGTCGGTCGAGCGGACGACGATGGTCGACCTGTCGCTGTTCAAGCGGCCGGCGTTCGTCGGGGCTCAGGTGACCGCGTTCGCGGTCTCGTCGTCGATGTTCGCGATCTTCCTCTGGCTGACGCTCTACCTGCAGAACATCCTGGGCCTCTCGCCGCTCCAGACCGGACTGCGCTTCCTGCCGCTCAGCCTGATCTCGTTCGTCGCCGCGCCGGTCTCGGGCCGCCTCTCGGCCTTCATCCCGTTCCGGATCCTGCTCGGCACCGGGTTGGCGCTGAACGCCGTTGCGATGTGGTCGATGAGCCGCGTCGCGGTCGGCTCGCACTGGACGGTGCTCCTACCCGGGTTCGTGATCGGCGGCGTCGGCATCGGCCTTGTCAACGCGCCGCTCGCCACGGTCGCCGTCTCGACCGTGCGCGTGGAACGCGCGGGAATGGCCTCCGGGATCAACAACACGTTCCGGCAGATCGGGATCGCCACCGGGATCGCTGCGCTGGGGGCGATCTTCGCCAGCAAGGTGACCGCGGCGGCGTACTCGCCCGCCGGCGGCGCCGCGGGCCGCGCGTCGTTCGTGCACGGGCTGCACGACATCCTGCTGGTCGGGGCCGGCGTCGCTCTTGTCGGCGCGGTGCTCGCGACCGTGCTCGTCCGCAAGCGCGACTTCGTCGCGAGCGGGCCTGCTGCGGCCGCCGCCGAAGCCTGACGCAGGTCGGTGTCAGAGCTGCCCGGGATAGAAGCCGAGCCGGGCGAGCGGCTCGACGAGCTCGTGCTCCTCGTACGAGAGATGTGAGAGGAGCGCGTCGGTCAGGAAGTCGATCGCTTCCTGGATCTTCGCGTAGCTCTCCGGGTGGTTCATGTGATCGACCAGCGCCGAGTCGACGCCCTGGATGGCGTCGTGGATGACCAGATGCTCGTCGGCCAACCGTTCGATCACCGGCGCGAGGCCGCGATCGCTCCGCGCGAGGTGCGGGAAGATCGCATCGTCCTCGAGCCCATGATGCTGCACGACCACGCCGCAGTAGCGAGCGCAGAAGGCGCCAAGCGTCCAGTCGTTCTGCCGGAGCGCCATGTCGTTCAGCGCCGACCGAGCATCGCCGGCGCCGAGCGCACCGTCGCGCACCTTGCCCAGAATCTCCCGTAGCTCGGTGAGCTCCGACCGCAACATGTCGTGGACGTCGACCAGGTGCTGCCCGACCGCGCGTCCGCGGTTCGTGTAGGTCGCGCCGGCGGGGCGAGCGGCCCGCGGCCTCGTCGACTCGTCCCAGGGGGAGACCGCGCTCACGCGCGTCCCGTCATCCGGCGTCGGCGTCACCCCGAGCGCGTCGTCCCAGGCCTCCCTTGGCGCGCTGTCCCGAGCAGACCGTTCATCCGGCTGCCGCCCGGTGGCGCGCCCCGCCGCGACCTGCTCGCGCACCGCGGGCGCGACCTCGGCTGCGAACGTCTGGATCGCGGCCGGCTCGTCGGCCATCACGATGAACGTTCCGATTCCGTCCTCGAGCGCGTAGCGGGTCAGCTCCTCGACCCACTGGGCGGCCGGGCCGTCGAGCGGCGAGAGGTTCAAGAGCCTGCGGATGTCGGCGGGCTTGCGGCCCGCCTCGAGCGCGGCCTCGTCGATCGCCGCGTTTCCGGCCGCAAGCTGCCCCGGCCCGAGGTACGGCACGCTCGGCAGCCAGCCGTCGGCCTTGCGGCCGGTCAGGCTCAGCATCCGCGGCTTGTAGGCGCCGACCCAGATGCCGATGTCGTGCGGCGGCGCCGGGCCACGCGCCGCGCCGTCCAGCCGGTAGTGGTCGCCGGTGAAGGTCGCCCCACCCTGCTCGCCGGTGTTCCAGATCATCCGGATCACGTCGATCGCCTCTTCCAGCGCATCGACGCTCTCGCCCGGCCGCAGGCGCCGGCCGCCCATCGCCTCGATCCCGTCCCAGAATGCGCCTGCGCCGATCCCCAGCTCCGCGCGGCCCCCGCTCAGGATGTCGAGGCTCGCGACAGCGCGGGCGACCACGGCGGGCCGGCGCAGCGGCAGGTTGAGCACGTTCGGCGCCAGGCGCACGCGCTTCGTCGCGGCGGCGACGAACGGGAGCAGCGTCGAGGTGTCGAGGAACCGCGCCTGGTAGGGGTGATCCTGGAACGTGACCAGGTCGAGCCCGACGCGATCGGCGAGCACCGCCAGCTCGACGACGGTATCGGCGCTCTGGGCGTTCGGCGTGATGAAGACGCCGAACTCGAGCTCATGCCCGTAGTCGCTCACGCCCGGCAGGGTAGGCACGCGCGAGCGTCAGCCGCTGCGCGCTCGGGTGTCAAGACCCGGTCAGCGGACGAAAACGGGTGCCGGCTTGATCACGCGAGCTTTTCGCGGACGAGCTGGCTCACCGCCGACCCGTCGGCGCGGCCCGCGATCTGCGGCATCACGTCGGCCATCACGCGGCCCATGTCACGCATGTTGGTCGCCTTGTTCTCGGCGATCGCGTCGTCGACGATCCGCTCGAGCTCGTCCTCGCCGATCGGCTCCGGCATGAACTCCTCGAGCACACCGAGCTCGTCCTCTTCCTTCACCGCCTGCTCCTCCCGGCCGCCGTTCCGGAACGCCTCGGCGGCCTCGACCCGCTTCTTGCGTTCGCGCTGGAGCACCTGCAGCTCCTCGTCCTCGGAGAGCGGGCGCTGCAGGTCCTTCTCGGCCGAGCGGAGGCTGGACAGGATCAGCCGGAGCGCGTCGCGGCGGTCGCCCTCGCGGGCGAGCATCGCCTCCTTCACCTCCTGCTCGATCCGGCCGATCAGGCTCACAATCCACCCTCCGTCATCGTTTCGCCACCCAGGATGTGCCAGTGCAGATGGAAGACCGTCTGCCCCGCGCTCGCGCCGACGTTCACGACGACACGGTAGTCGGTCAGCCCCGCCTTCTTCGCCGTCTCCGCCACGAACTCCAGCATGCGCTTCGCTTCCGCATCCCCGAACTCGGAAACATCGCGGAACGTGTCGACGTGTCGCTCCGGCAGCACGAGCAGGTGTACGGGCGCCTTCGGGTTGATGTCGTCGATCGCGACGAAGCCGTCGGCTGCGTGCACGTGAGTGCCGCTCGCGACGAGCTGGCAGAAGAGGCAGTCGTCACGCGGCGGCAAGGATTCCCTCCTCGGTAACGGCCGCCGCCCGTGCGCGCACGACCTCGCCAACGGGCGCGTCGACGAGCCACGGCGTGTAGTCGTCGCCGTAGCCGCGGCCTGGCCGATCGACGATCACGGTGTCCGTGCTGCCGACCTTGCCCTGCCAGCGTCGCAGGCACAGCTCGTGCGAGAGGTCGCGCAGGCGGGCACCGCGCTCCTTCTTCACCTGGGTCGGGACGGGGTCGTCGGCCGCCGTCACCGTGCCGGGTCGCGGGGAGTAAGGAAAGACGTGCACCTTCGTCAAACCGGCACGCTCCACCGTGCGGAGCGTGGCCTCGAATGCCGCGTCGTCCTCGGCGGGGAAGCCGACGATCACGTCGCTCGTCAGGTTGAACTCGCCGGCGAGCGGCGCCAGGCGGCGCAGATAGGTGTCGGTCGTATACCGCCGCCGCATCGCCTGCAGCACGCCGTCGTCGCCCGACTGCAGCGGCACGTGCAGATGGCGGCTGACCTTCGGCGTGTCGCGCAAAACCTCCACGAGCGCGTCGTTGACGTGGTTGATCTCGATCGAGCTGAGCCGCAGGCGCTCGAGCCCCGGTGTGGCCGCCGCCTCGCGCACGAGACGCGCGAGGTCGTACCCGGCGTCGCGGTCGCGGAAGCAGCCCAGGTTGATGCCGGTGAGCACGACCTCGCGATGCCCCTGCGCCACCCGGCGGCGGATCTCGCCGAGCACCGCGGCCGCGCTGCGGCTACGGGACGCTCCGCGCACGAGTGGGATCACGCAGAAGTTGCACGAGAACGAGCAGCCGTCCTGGATCTTCACGAACGCGCGCACGCGATCGATGCGAGCGTCGGCCTGCACACAGCCGATCGCGCCGACATCGCCGGCGACGAATGCGGCCGTCTCCTCGCTGCGTCTCGCGACGACGGTGACGTTGGGGGGGAAGGCCCGCGAACGCGTCCCCGGCCAGGTTCGCGCCACAGCCGGTGAGATAGACACGTGCGTGGGTGCGTGCCGCCCGCGCGGCCGCCTTGCGGCTCTTCGCGACCGCCTCGTTGGTGACGCAGCAGCTGCTGATCACCGCGACGTCAGCTGCGTCGCCGCGCTCGTCGTGGCCGTCACGGAGCAACGCCTCACGCACTTCGTGCGCGTCTGCGTGCGAGACCTTGCAGCCGAGGAAATCGACGCGGAACGTCGCCACGCGCTGATCGTATTACCTGGCGCGGTACAGATCCGCGGCCCAGCCGTCCATGGTGCGCCGGCCGGCGTGGTGAAAGCCCTCGAGCTCGGGTTGCTCCGAGACGAAGTAACCGGAGCTGATCAGCACCTCGGACTCGACACGCGCAGGCAACGCGCGGACGGACTCCACCGAGATGTTCGCGACAACGGTGCGGGCGGCCGGCAACTGCTCGTCGGCGAGCACGACGCGAGCCTCGAGCTCGACCCCGTTGCGCTCGGCGTTTTCGTTCGTCGCCACGATCGACGGCGCCTCGATGTCGACGGCCAGCACCGGCGCGTGCCCGAGCAGCGCGGCCGCGACCGAGAGGACCCCCGAGCCGCAACCGACGTCGAGCAGCGAGCCCGGCTGGATCTCCTGCAACAGCTGCAGGCAAAGCTGCGTCGTCGGATGGGCGCCGGTGCCGAAGGCGCGGCCCGGGTCGACGACGATCACGAGCGCGTCGCTCGGCGGCTCCTCCCAGGGCGGGCCAACCCAGAGCCGGCCCGTGCGGATCGGCCGGTGGAAGCTCCGCCAGCGATCCTCCCAGCCCGCCTCGACGTCGGCTCCCTCACCGACACCGAAGAAGTGCCAGAGGCGTTCCTCGCCGGCCGAGTCGGTGTACGCCGCGAGCTCGACACCCGACGTGCGCTCGACCTCCTCGAAGCCCTCGGGGAACAGCTCGATCATCGTCGCACGGGCGTCTTCGGCCTTCGCGTGCCCAACCTGGATGGACACGCGCCGGAGACCGATCAACGGAAGGCGCTCTTCAGCTTGTCGAAGAAGCTCTCGTCATGACGGTAGGTGTCCTGGTCGCTCGCCGCCTCGAACTCGAGCAGCAGCCTGCGCTGGTCGTCGCTCAGCCGCCGCGGCACCGAGACGTTCACGAGCACGCGCTGGTCTCCGTGCCCGAACCCCTGCAGCACCGGCATGCCCTTGCCGCGGAGCACGCGCACCTCGCCGGGCTGAGTCCCGGCCGGCAGATCGAGCGAGACCGGCCCGTCGAGCGTCTCGACCTCCACCGTTGCCCCGAGCGAGGCCTGCACGATCGTCAGGTCGACCTGCGAATAGATGTCGTTGCCTTCCCGCACGAAGCGCGGGTCCGGCTTGACGCGAACGAGGACGTACGCGTCGCCGGCGCGACCGCCGACGTCACCGGCATGGCCCTCACCCGAGACCCGGATGCGCTGCCCGTCGTGGATGCCGGCCGGCACGTCGACCTTCAGGTCGCGCGACTGCACGACGCGGCCGGCGCCGCCGCAGGTGTGGCACGGATGTTCGACGATCTGGCCGCGACCCTGGCACTGCGGGCACGCCTGCGCGCGAACGAACTCGCCGAAGACGCTTCGCGACACCTGGTGGAGCCGGCCCGTGCCCTCGCAGCGCGGGCAGGTGAGCGGCGTCGTCCCGGGCTCGACACCGTCGCCGCCGCAGGTCGCGCACGCGACCTCCACCTCGAACGGCACGTTCACGGACGTGCCGCGCGCGGCGTCGACCAGGTCGATCTCGATCTCGGCACCGATGTCGGCGCCGCGGCGGCGCGAGCCGCCGCGCATTGCCGAGCCGAAGATGTCGTCGCCGAAGAACGCCGAGAACAGGTCGCTCAGGCCGGTCGTGTCGAAGCTCGTCGGCTGGAAGCCGCCGGAGCGAAGGCCCGCGTGCCCGTACCGGTCATAGAGCGCGCGCGTCTCCGAACTCGACAGCACCTCGTACGCCTCGGTCACCTCGCGGAAGCGCGCACCGGCGTCGGGCTCGGTCGAGACGTCGGGATGCAGCTGGCGCGCCAGGCGGCGGAACGACTTCTTGATCGTTGTCTCGTCGGCGTCGCGCGGGACGCCGAGCAGTTCGTAATAGTCGCGGTCGGTGGTGGCCATCAGTTCTCCGCGTAGGCCTCCTCGACGAAGCGCGACAGTTCGTGCGCCGCCGCGCGAACCGAGTAGATCGCCTTCTCGTAGTCCATGCGCACCGGGCCGAGCAGGCTGACGACGCCCAGCGTCTGGTGCGCGATCCCGTAGGTGGCGCCGACCAGCGAGAGGTCGTGCAGGCCCGGCTGCTCGAGCTCTTCTCCGACGCGCACGAACGCACGCCGGGGGTCGAGCCGCTGCGCCAGCATGTCGAGCAGCGCCGCCCGTTGCTCGAGCGCCTCCATCAGGCTCCGGTAGGCGCCGATCTCTTCGGCGCGCATCTCGTCGAGCAGGCCGGCGGTGCCACCCACGAACAGCCGGCGATCCTCGTCGGCCGCCTGCTCGAATGCGCCGCGCACCACCTCGAGGAACGTCCGCTCGCCCGCGCCCAGCGCCGGCTCGTCGAACGCGAGCTTCACCGCCCGCGAGCCGATCCGCCCACCGGTGACGCGCTCGTTCAGGTACTCGGCGGCCCAGGTGACGAGCCCGGCGTCAACCGGCTCCTGGAACGCGTATCGCAACTTCGTCACCCCGCCCGTCGACGTGATCACGACGACCATGACGACGTTCGGCTGCAGCAGCAGCACCTCGACGTGGCGAACAGTCGCCGAGCGAATCGGCGGCGCCGAGACGACCGCGAGCAGCCGGGTGATCTGCGACAGGGCCTCGGTGGTCGCCTGCAACGCCTCTTCCACCTCGGCGCGCGCGGCGGGCAGGTCGAGCGCGAATCCGGCCGATCGCGGCTCGGGCCCGGTGAGCAGCTCGCCGGCATAGAGCCGGTAGCCCGCCTCGGTCGGCACGCGCCCGGCGGAGGTGTGCGGGTGCGTCAGCAGCTCGATGCGCTCGAGCTCGGCAAGCTCGTAGCGAACCGTCGAGGGCGACACGTTCAGCTCGGCGCGCTCCACGAGCGTCTTCGAGCCGACGGGCAACCCGGTGGCGACGTACTCCTCGACGACGCGCCGGAGGATGTCGCGCTGCCGGTCGGAGAGCGGGATCTGCATTGCCCCATGGTAGGGGGCGCGCCCGCGTGACCGCGTTAGGCGAGCAAGCGGGCGGTGACGCCTCCACCCAGGAAGCGGCCGCGCGGGGTCAGGGAGAGCGTGCGGCCTTCGCGGACGACGAGCCCGAGCCCGGTCAGCCGGGCCAGCTCGTGGTCGTCCAGAGCCGCTTCGAGCCCGGTGAGGTCGAGCGGCTCGTCGAGGCGGAGGCCGAGCATCACGCGCTCGACTCGCCGGATCTCGGGCGTCAACTCCTCGAGCTCGCGCGGCGGGAGGTCACCCCGCTCGAGCGCCTCGAGGTAGCGACGCAGCGACGGCGCGTTGCGGCGGCGGACGCCTGCGAGCGTCGAGACCGCGCCGACCCCGAGCCCGAGATAGTCGTCGCCCAGCCAGTAGCCGAGGTTGTGCCACGCGCGTAAGTCGCGCTCGCCGCCCTTGCAGAAGTTCGCCGTTTCGTACCAGCGATAGCCGGCAGCAACGAGTGTCTCGACCACCCGCTCGAAATACGTCTCGAGCGCGTCGGCCTGGCGTTCGAGCTCGGCGCCGTGCGCATGGGTGAACCGCGTCCCTGGCTTCGCCTCCAGCTCGTAGGCGGAGAGATGTTCCGGCCCGAGCGCAACGGCTTCCGCCAGATCGCGGGTCAGGTGGTCGGGCGTCTGGCCGGGAATGCCGTAGATGAGGTCGAGCGAGATGTTGTCGATCCCGGCCGCGCGCAACCGCGCGAACGCACGCCGGACGTCGTCCGGTTGCGCGGCACGCCCCAGCGTCTCGAGGAGCTCTGCCTCGAAGGTCTGCGCGCCGAGCGAGACCCGGTCGACACCGGAGCGTTTGAGCAACGCCGCAAGATCCTCCGTGACGGTCTCGGGGTTTGCCTCGATCGTCAACTCGGCCGAACGGGGGAGTGCGCGCAGCAGCCGTTCGAGCTCCTGCGGCTCGGTCAGGGTGGGCGTGCCGCCGCCGAGGTAGACGGTCTCGACCTCCGGAGCGAGCGAGGCGCATTCGAGCTCGAGCTCGCGGAGCACGGCGTCGACGTAGCGTGCGTGCTGATCGGCCCGGCCGACGACGGTGACGAAGTCGCAGTAGCCGCAGCGCGACGAGCAGAACGGCAGGTGGACGTAGAGATGGCGCGCGGCCGCCATCGAGCTCACGTCCGGGGACGAGGGCGCGGAACGAGCTCGCCGGCGCAGTTCGGGCAGGTGTGGTCGAGCGCCGCGGCGCACGACGGGCAGAACGTGCACTCGAAGGTGCAGATCTCGGCCGGCGAATCGCGCGCAAGCGCAGCGCCGCAGCGTTCGCAGGCAGTGCGCAACTCGAGCGCCATCAGCGTTTCGACGTCTCGTTCAGGTTGAGGACTGCGAGGAACGCCTCCTGCGGCACTTCGACCCCCCCGACCTGCTTCATCCGCTTCTTGCCCTTCTTCTGCTTCTCGAGCAGCTTCCGCTTACGCGAGATGTCACCGCCGTAACACTTCGCGAGCACGTCCTTGCGTCGGGCCTTCACGGTCTCGCGGGCGATGATGCGGGCACCGATCGCCGCCTGGATCGCGACGTCGAACATCTGCCGGGGGATCTCTTGCCGCAGCTTCTCGACGAGGCTCTTGCCACGCTCGAAGGCGAACTCGCGGTGCACGATCAACGAGAGCGCGTCGACAGGCTCGCCGCCGACCAGGATGTCGACGCGTGCGAGGTCGCCGGGTCGGAAGCCCGACAGGTCGTAGTCGAAGCT
>Ga0157369_10008478_pt1 | contig 11788 bp, 9 predicted proteins | sample C25metaG_FD_113461 | JGI IMG/M metagenome (GOLD analysis project Ga0157369, IMG submission 113461) | Corn rhizosphere microbial communities from Kellogg Biological Station, Michigan, USA - C2-5 metaG | ecosystem: Host-associated > Plants > Roots > Rhizosphere > Soil | place: USA: Michigan... | reverse complement strand
CACTTCCGAATCCATCAGAGCCTTCACATCAACTCCCATACGCCGCGCGCGGAGTATCTCATCCCCACCGTCTTTTCCGTTCCCGAGGCCTCTGGAGTGAAACTCGCTGGCGCTGCGTATCCCGCCGGCACGGATTTCACGTTGCCTGCCGATCCTGACGAAAAGCTCTCCGTCTATACCGGCGACTTCACCATCCAGGCGAAGATGGTAGCCACCCCGGGTAACCACCTCGTCGAAGCAAAGCTCCGCTACCAGGCCTGCGACCAGACCCAGTGCCTGCCGCCCAAGACAATCACGGTTCCGATTGATGTAATTGGGAAATAGTCCATGCTCCGGGTACCCCTGGTCTCGATTTTGAGACCTGGGTTGAGAAGCCACCCTCTCACGGAAGCGCCTAACTTACCGCCTTCTTCTCAATCTTCGCCCACGCGTCCTTTAGCGAAAGCGTCCGGTTGAACACCAGCTTGCCGGCGGTCGAATCGGAATCAAGGCAGAAGTACCCCACGCGCTCGAATTGGAAATGCTCTCCCACCTTCGCGCTCGCAAGAGAGGGCTCAAGCTTGGCATCGGCAATCAATTGAAGTGATTCCGGATTCAGATTATCGACAAAGCTTCCGCCCTCCGGATAGTCGTTGGGATCAGGTTTCGTAAACAGCTTGTCGTAGAGCCGGATCTCCGCGGAAATCGCGTGCTTCGTTGACACCCAGTGAATGGTCGATTTCACCTTGCGCCCGTCGGGTGAGTTGCCCCCGCGGCTCGCAGGGTCATACGTGCAGTGCACCTCGGCAACATTCCCTGCCGCATCTTTCACAACGCTGCGCGCTGTGATGAAATACGCATTCCGAAGCCGGACTTCTTTCCCCGGGGAGAGCCGGTAGTACTTCGGCGGAGGCACTTCACGGAAATCATCCTGCTCGATATAAATCTCGCGCGAGAAAGGCACCTGCCGCGTACCGGCCGAACCATCCTCAGGATTATTGGCCACCTCGACAAACTCCTCCTTACCCTCAGGGTAGTTGTCGATCACGACTTTCAACGGCCGCAGCACTGCCATGCCGCGCTGTGCGCGTTTATTCAGGTCATCCCGCTGGAAGTGCTCCAGCATTTCGATGTCAGTACTGCCGTTGGTGCGCGACACGCCGGCTGCCGCGACAAACTTCCGGATCGCCTCAGGCGTAAAACCACGCCGGCGAAGACCAGAGAGGGTAGGCATCCGCGGATCATCCCAGCCGCTTACCCGCTTCTCCTGCACCAGCTGCAGCAGCTTCCGCTTGCTCAGCAGAGTGTAGGTGATGTTGAGGCGGTCGAACTCAATCTGCTGCGAAGGAAAAATTCCGAGATTCTCAATGAACCAGCGGTAGAGCGGCTGATGATCTGCAAACTCCAGGCTGCACATCGAGTGCGTAACGTTCTCAATTGAGTCCGACTGCCCATGCGCGTAGTCGTACATCGGGTAGATGCACCATTCGTCACCCGTGCGATGATGCGTTGCGTGCAGGATGCGGTACATCACCGGATCTCGCATGTTGAGGTTCGGTGATGCCATATCGATCTTGGCTCGCAACACCCGGCTGCCGTCCGGAAATTTGCCCTTCTTCATGCGGACGAATAGATCCAGGTTTTCTTCGACGGAGCGATTCCGATACGGGCTATCTTTTCCCGGCTCTGTCAGCGTTCCCCGGTACTGGCGGATCTCGTCAGCCGTGAGGTCATCAACGTAAGCCTTGCCGGCCTTGATCAGTTGCAGAGCCCACTCATACAGCTGCGCGAAGTAGTCGGACGCAAAGCAAAGCCGCTCCCAATCGAAGCCCAGCCAGTGAATGTCCTTCTGGATTGAATCGACGTACTCCTGCTCTTCCTTCTCCGGATTGGTATCGTCGAAGCGCAGGTTGGTCTTGCCGCCAAACTCATCGGCCAAACCGAAGTCCAGGCAGATTGCCTTCGCATGTCCAATATGCAGGTATCCGTTCGGCTCCGGTGGAAAGCGCGTCTGAATGACCGCATCACCGTACTTGTTCGCGCGCAAATCCTCAGCGATCTTATCGCTCAAGAAATTCGAAAGCCGATCCTCCGGGCTCCGTGAATCTTCGTTGTTCATTGTCCCCATCGTGTGTTTCCGAACTTTTTCAAAGCTATCCAAGCTGTTCCAGCTTAGCTTCAGCCTCTGCAATCCGCTTCAAACAGACATCGCGTCCCAGCACAGTCATCGTCTCGAAAAGCGGCGGCGCATTCTTCCTTCCGCAAACCGCCACCCGGATCGGCTGAAACATCGGCCCGGCCTTTACTCCCAATTCCGCCGCAGCGCCGCGAAGCGCTGCATCCATCGGATCGTGCGCGAACTCTACGCCCGGAAGTACCTCCAGCGCCTTCTTCAACACGCGTTGTGCAAGCGCCGCATCGCCCTTTTGCGGAATCAGCTCAGACGGATCGTAGGGCGCAAGCTCATCCACAAAAAAGAAGTCCGCCGCTCCCACCGCTTCGCCCAGCAGCTTGATTCGCTCACGAATCAGCGGCGTCACCGCGCTCACCTTCTCAGCCGAAGGATGAAATCCAGCCTGCTCGAAAAACGGCATCAGCAACCCGCTAAGCTGCTCCACCGTCAACGCCCGAATGTGCTCAGCATTCAGCCACACCGACTTCGGGTCGAACGGGTCCTCTTCCTTGAAGTTCACCACCGCGTTTGCGCGATTCACCCCTTCGAGCGAGAACAGCCCGGTCAAATCTTCGATCGTTAAAAACTCACGGTCGTGCTTAGGCGACCAGCCCAGGAGGCAAAGGAAATTTATAAATGCCTGAGGTAGAAACCCCGCGTCCCGATACGTCGTCACGCTGACCACCGGCCCGTGGCGTCGCTTCGAAAGCTTTGTACCGTCGGGTGCTACCAATAGCGGCAGATGCGCAAACTGTGGCTGCTCGGCGCCGAGACCCTCAAAAATGAGAAGGTGCTTGAATGTGTTGGTCAGGTGATCCTGTCCGCGAATGATATGGCTGATCCGCAAATCCGCATCATCAACGCACGAGGCCAGGTGATAAGTCGGCATCCCATCGGACCGCAGGAGTGCGAAATCTTCCACCTCGTCCGCGGCCTTAGTTTGTCCCCCGTATACGCCGTCTACGAACTGCAGCGTCCTGTCCTGCCCTCGCGGCACCCGATATCGCAGCGCAAAGGGCTCGCCTGCAGCGGCACGCCGGTCAGACTCCGCGGAAGACAACTCGCGCATGCCGGGATTGAAAAGCCACGCGCCTTGCGCAGAAGACTGCGTGTCCTCCCCTGCATGAGCCGGCGTGAAGTCGCGATAAGCGAGACCCTTTTGGAAAATTGCCTGCGCAGCCTGCCGGTGCAACTCAAGCCGCTCCGACTGCTTGTACTCTTCGTCCCAGTTCAGTCCCAGCCAGCGCAGTCCCTCGAAGATCGACTGCACGCTCGCGTCCGTATTGCGCTCGACATCGGTGTCGTCCAGGCGCAGCACCATTGTCCCGTGGTTGTGCCGGGCAAACAGCCAATTGAAGATAAAAGTGCGCGCGCTGCCGACGTGTAGAAACCCAGTAGGCGAAGGCGCAAAACGTACGCGGAGAGCGCCGGTTTTTGAAGGAGCGGAATGAGACATCGTGTAGAAATGTTCCAATCACGATGCTAGCATTTGCTCCCTCCTCATCTCGTGAGAAGTCTCACGCCTGCGGAGGATACGCGGGTGGTGGCGGAGCAGGCGGGTAAGGTGGCGGATATGCAGCGGCTTGGGGAGCGGGGAGGACCTTCCAATCCGCGAACGCCAGAATGTACAGCAGCACCAGCGTGCCAAGCGACGGAACGATACAGAGCAGAGCCAGCCAAGGTGAAAAGCCGGCCTTTTTCAATATGAACCAGCAGGGCACCATGAAGATGGCAATCGAAATCACCATGATGATCGGAATGATCGCCATCATCGCGATCACCATCTTTTGAATCATTTCAGGATTAGGCTGATTCTCCTGCAGCAGCATCGCAAGCAAATGCATATTGAGCACTCCGTGGAGTCGATTGGGACTTTGAGCCAAACTACGTCGAATCACTCGTTTTCGCAATCAGAATTTTTGAGTTATCTGGAAAAAACAGTCGGCGAGGCTTTAATCGGGATCGGTGACCTACGCGACTTCCGACTTGATCGGAGAAGCGTCAAACTTAACCTCGCCTTCCTTCTCCTGGGCCGTGCGCGCAATCGACACCACGGTGATGTCGTCTTCCTGCCCGAAAATCTCCGCTGCCTTCACGATGAATGCGGCCGGCAAGTGGCTGATGGAACGAGCGCGGTTGAACCCGAAGAGTTCGTTCTTCGCGTTCTTCGCTTCAATCACCCCGTCCGTGATGACCAGCAGACGGTCTTTCTGCTTCAGATGCAGCGTCACCTGATCGAACGTGACCGACGGGTTCAGGCCGAGCGGCAGATTGCCAGCCATTGCCATCTCCTTACCATTCAGGTAGGGAGCGATGTGCCCTGCGTTGGCAATCGTTGTTTTGCCGTCCCCCTCAATATGCATTGCAACGCAGGTTGCGTACGATTGTCCGCGACCGCAAAGCCGGCGATTCAGTCCCTCCAACACGACGTGCGGTTCGTAACTCGATTCGACCATCGTCCGGATCACGCCTACGATCAGCGCCACCTGCATGCCCGCCTGCAGACCTTTGCCCGTCACATCGCCGAGCAGGATCAGGACCCCACCCTTGCCATCCGGAATAACTTGAAAGAAGTCGCCACCGACCTCTTGTGCCGGCCGGTATTCCGTTTCCAGCAAAAACCCCGGCAAAGTTGGAATCGCCTCGGGAATCAGCAATTGCTGGACCTGTCGGGCCTGGTCAATTTCCGCTTCCCACTGCTGTCGCAGACGCAGCGACTGCAGGAATCTGCGCATCAGCAGCACCGTAATGATGTTGAGCGAAACCACCACCGCAATCTGGCTGATATTCACCGCCATACCGAACGGGAAGAGCATCTGCCGCACGTGCAGCAGCAGCAACTCCTGCTGGTAAAGCGAAACGGCCACCATCGCCAGCGCAGGCAGCGCCAGCCACGCACCGGCATGATCTTTGCGCATGCCTTCCCAAGCCACCCACAGCAGCAGGCTGCCTAGCAACAGCTTCAGCACGATCGCAAGCGGGGCGAGGACTACCAGAAAATGCAGCGGCACCACTCTGCCATAGAGTGGTGTGCGCATCATTGCCATCGTCACCATGAGTGCCGCGCTAAAACCCCACACCATGTAGTGCATTCGCGCCATCCGGCCCATGCGGAACCAGTACGCCCAGAAGATGATCCAGAGCGAGATCACCCCCGGCGTGAGAATGGCGTCACCAAGGAAGAAGTTCATCCACGCGGGCATCACAGTCGTGTAATTCCCGGTGAGCGTCACCACCATCTGCAAAGCGATTCCGCAACAAGTCAGGCCAAGCCACAGATAAGCCTTTTCCTTGCGGTCAAACCAGAACAGGGCGCCGGAGACGATGATCGCCAGCAGCAAGACCCCGAGTTCCAGGAATCGGCTCAACTGTGAGTGAGTGACGGCATCCCAGTCCAGCCGCAGCATTCGCTGAATTGGGGCCGCCTGACCAAGCACAGGTGGTCCGTGCAACCCGCCCGAGTCCGGATTGGTCAATGGCGTCGAGGCATCCATCCACACACGCACCGCAACCGTGATCGGGCCGCTATTGACGCCCTTTGGCAAAGCAAAGGCTCGCGGCAACGACAGAAATGTCTTTACCCCTGATTTGCTGAACTGCCCGAATTCGCCGATCTGTTGCCCGTTCACAAATACCTGATAGGCATCATCGACATCATTGGGCATCTTGATTTCAAGACCACCCGCAGACAAACCAGGATCGTATTGGACGTTGATTCTGAGCCGGTACCAGGCGTATCCCCAATATCCAGGACTGCCGAGTGCAGTCCAACCAGGCTTGAATCCGCTGGTTCCCATAAATGGATCGTAGGATCCCACAGGTGGCGTTAGATCCATCGATGCCCAACCGGAATCGTTGAACTCCGGCTGCGCCCACTGCATATCGTCGCCTTTGTGAAACTTCCATGGACCGTTCAATTCCACGGTTGAAGATCCCAGCACAACATCTTCGGCCCATTGCGAGGCCGATCGAGAAGGACTTGCAGGCGCCGCCTTTCCCGTCTCATGTTCTGCAAATGCGGGTGCTCCCAGCACAATGCAGGCCATGCCGACGGATGTCAGCAGGATCCTCGTCCTGACTTTTTGATACGGAAAACGCATCTGAGAAGTGGCCTCGCCCCGCCGAGGTCTTTTGCTTCGAGCCCTATGGTATTGCCGCGAGAATACGCGTCTGCGCAGCACTCCGGCAACATAAATTGAACGGGTCAAAATATTGTCAGCAACACTTTGCCCACATTTCAGGGCAATCCATGGCCTACGTGATATCTTCCGTGTCGTAGACCGGCGATATCGCGCGTTTCTTGGGAATTCCGTGCACCGACGCCAGCAGATCGTCAACCACATCTTCAAGTTGTCGCTGGCTTTCAATCACGGCGCTCATATTCTTCAACTCTTCCGGATCCACCGAGCGCTCGACCAGGACCACCGCATGGCATTGTGCAACATGATCAAGCGCCAGGCCCTCCGGCGTCTTCGCCTTGATGCTTACCTGGTCCATCTCTATACCCAGCAGATCGGCGACAGATGACCGCATCTCGCTCGCGATCGGCGCAATCTTCGGAGCATTCAGAATGAGCGTCGTGTCGACATTGATGATGCGAAATCCGGCATGCTGCAATTCCTCCAGCGCCAACTGCAAAAAAATGGCCGAATTTGCATTCTTCCAACGCGGATCGCCGGGCGGGAAGAAACTCCCAATATCGCCTGCGGCAACCGCGCCAAGCAGCGCGTCCGTAATCGCATGCAGCAACACGTCGCCGTCCGAGTGACCGGCTAGACCCTCTGCGTGCTCCAGCGTCATGCCGCCAATGCGCAACGGGATTCCCGCCTTGAACACGTGCGAGTCCCACCCAAATCCAATGCGAGTCTCCATATTTTCGCGCCTGCCCGAGCGTCCGCCGGATCAATGTCTATGCTGGCGCAGGTAGAACTCCGCCAACTCAATGTCGCCCGGCTGGGTAATCTTCAGATTAACCTGAGAACCATGAACCACGGCCACCGGAAATCCCGCCCGTTCCACAACGGATGCCTCATCTGTTCCCACAAACCCATCTTCTACCGCTTCGCTCATGGCCTTTTGCAATAGCCCGAATCGAAACCCCTGTGGCGTCTGGGCCTGCACGATGAACTCGCGCGGAATCGTCGAGGTAATGATTGCACCGTGCGCTGTGCGTTCCACTTGCTTTATCGTGTCCACCGCCGGCAGGGCCACGATCGCAGCCCCGTGCTCCGCCACGGCATCGATGGTGCGTTCAATCGTGGCCGCGTCGATTAACGGCCGCACAGCATCATGCACCAGCACGATGTCGTCCGCCTCAGCCGGAAGAGCATCCAGGGCGTGAACGACAGATTCCTGTCGCGAATCGCCACCCTCAACAACGTGCACCCGGTGGGCGAACCCGTGCTCCACTACCTGCGCCTGCACACGTTCCATCTCCGTCTTACGCACAGCCACGTAGATCGCCTTCACTCGCTCCACGGCTGCAAAGGCCCGTAGCGAGTGAATGAGGATAGGAATTCCGTCGAGCGACAGAAACTGCTTCGGCTGCGGCCCGGCCATCCGTGTTCCAAGCCCTGCCGCCGGGAGAATTGCAAATACCTGCATAACTTGGCGAGTATACAACCTCGCCAACGAACATGAACGCTTTACAAGCGCACACCCTTCGCAGGACTTAGAATGTTCTGTCTGGAATCTCCGTAAGGAAAGTGCATGATGCGGATTCTTGCTGTTTTGATTGCCTCGGCAACCCTCCTCCTCAGCAGCGCCATTTCGTTTACCCAGCCGGTAGATTCCGGGGCACAAAAGTGCGAGGCCCTCGCCAAACTCAACCTGGCGAATGTCACCATCACTACGGCTGAGGCAATCCCAGCGGGAAAATTCGCAGGCCCGCCCCATCCATTCACCGGTGCTGACATCTCTGCGTTCTACAAGCAGCTACCCGCGTTTTGCCGTGTCGTGGCGAAAGCCCACCCAACCGCGGACTCCGACATCACCATCGAAATCTGGATGCCACGGGAAAACTGGAACGGCAAACTCCAGGGCCTCGCCAACGGCGGATTCGCAGGAGCAATCAACTTCCTCGAACTCGGAGCCTCTCTCCAGCACGGCTATGTTTCCACTGGCACTGATACCGGCCACACCGGCTCTCCCATCGATGCAGCCTGGGCGCTCGGTCACCCGGAAAAGATCATCGACTTCGGCTACCGCGGCATTCACGAAATGACCCGCATTGCGAAACTCGTCATTCCGCAGTTCTATGGTTCCGCGCCCAAGCGCTCTTACTTTGCCGGATGCTCCGACGGCGGTCGCGAAGCCCTTATGGAGGCTCAGCGCTACCCCGAAGACTACGACGGCATCCTCGCCGGCGCTCCCGCAAACTACTGGACTGGTCTGCTCTCGCTCGCCGTGGTCGACACCCAGGCGGTCACAGCAACTCCCGCCAGCTTCATACCTCCCGCCAAGATTGCCACCATCGGAAAAGCTGTAGTTGCCGCGTGCGACAAACTCGACGGCGTAGCCGACGGCATCTTGAATGACCCCCGCAAGTGCCGGTTTGATCCTGCATCGATTCAATGCAAGGCCGAAGCTGATTCCAATGGCTGCCTCACCCCTCCGCAGATAGCCGCGCTCAAAGCCATCTATGCCGGCATTCACGACGCGAGCGGCAACAGTATTTTCCCCGGCTACCTGCCTGGTGCAGAGGAAGGCCAGGGCGGCTGGGCACTCTGGATCACCGGGCCCGCTCCTGCGAAGAGCCTCATGGCCTACTTCGGCCTCGGGTACTACTCCAACATGGTCTATGACAAGAACGATTGGGACTACAAGACGTTCACGGTCGAGAGTGGTATGAAAGCAGCCAACGACAAGACCGCCGAAGCGCTCAATGCCACCAATCCTGATCTCAGTGCATTCAAGTCTCGCGGAGGCAAGCTGATCCTCTATCATGGCTGGAACGATCCCGCGATTCCCGCACTCAACACGGTCAACTACTACCAGGACGTGATCGCGAAAATGGGCCAGGCAAAGGCGAATTTATTCACCCGCCTCTACATGGTTCCCGGAATGCAGCACTGCGGTGGCGGCCCCGGTCCTGAGAACTTCGGAGAAGCCCTCGACGCAACCTCCACCGATCCTCAACACAATATCCGCATCACGCTTGAGAACTGGGTGGAGAAGGGAACCGCTCCTTCTTCGTTCGTAGTCTCAAAAGCCGCCTCAGCGAGTTCGCCCGGCGTCACGCGCCCGCTGTGTCCATATCCGCAATCCGCGAAGTACAAAGGAACCGGCGATCCAAACCAGGCAGAGAACTTCGTCTGCGTCAACCCACAGAAGTAAAGCCTCGGCGCTTTGCAGCGTTATTCATTACCCGGTTCAATGAACAGCATCTCGTTGCTGGTTTTGAACCCAAGCTTCTCGTAGACCGGCTGCCCCTTCTTCGAGGCATGCAGCGCGACGACGCCAATTCCGCGCCGCTTCGCCTCGGCCATGCACTCCACCGTGAGCGCCTTCGCAATTCCGCGCCCCCGGTACTCCGGCTCCACAAAAACATTAAGGATGTAACCCCGTTGATCACACCGAGGATCAAGAAAATGCGGCGCGCAGTCCAGGATGAGCAGCCCAGCCGACGCAACCGCACGCTCGCCATCGCTCGTGATCCAGCCGACATACTTGTCGTTCGCTATCATGCGCCGCACCCACGGCTCGAAGTTTTGTCCCATCTCCTCAAGGACAGTCTCCGGAGCATCCTGCATATCCGCAAACATGGCCTTGCGATGCAGCGTGATCAATCCGGCATCCTCCGTCGTCGCCCTTCGCGTCGTCAGCATGGCTTGAGTATAGAAACAGGGATTCCACCATCGGGTACACTATCATCCTCTCGTGCGCCCTCCGCAGCCGACTCTCGCGCTCGACACCTCGCTTCTAAAGCCTGGCATGCGACTGGCCGTCGGCGTCTCCGGGGGAGCCGACTCCGTCGCACTCCTCTGCGCACTCGCGAGCCGGAGCAGGGGATGGGGTCTCGTTCTTCAAGCCGCTCATCTGCATCACGGACTCCGTGGCGAAGAAGCTGATTCCGACCGTGACTTCTGCCGCGAACTCTCCACCAAACTCGAAATCCCGTTTCACGAAGCCCGCGTCGACACTGCCGCCGAAGATCGTCGCGCCCCGAGATCCTTCACCGAGAATTCAACCGGATCGCTCCCGGCAGACTCCATCGAGGCCACCGCACGACGCTTACGCTACGCCTGGTTCCGACAACTGCTTCGAGAAGTTCCCCTTGATGCGATTGCCACCGCCCACACTCTCGATGATCAGGCTGAGACCGTGCTGGCCAAATTTCTCCGCGGCGCGTGGACGCAGGGGCTTTCCGGCATCCACCCGGTCCTGCACTTCCCTGAAGGTCCAATTCTCCGGCCACTGCTGCGAGTCACTCGTGCGGACATTGAAGCTTTTTTGAAGTCTCGCAACCAGCAATGGCGCGAGGACTCCACCAACCGCCACCTCACCTTCACACGTAACCGCATTCGCCACGAGCTTCTTCCTCAACTCGAAACCTGGAACCCTCAGCTTCGCGACCACCTCTCGCATATGGCCGAACTGGCCCGGGATGAGGAATCCTGGTTGCAATCCGAAACCGCCCGTCTGGTCTCCGGCATCATTCTCCGCGGTTGCCCGGTTCGCGGCGGTGGCCGTTCATCCACAACTGCCGAGGGCATCACTCTCGACATCGCCCGGCTCCTCGCTGAACCGACCGCCCTGCAACGCCGAATTCTGCGTCATGCAGCAACCCAGCTTGAGGTCAGCCCCGATTTCGCAGAGACCGAAGCACTGCGAACCCTTGCCTTGACTGGAAAGGCTGGCCAGAAGCTCGAGCTCGCCCACGGTCTCCGGACCGAGCGAACTCACCGGGAGCTTCGCCTCACCTGCGCACCGGGGACTGCGGGAAAAACTGCGACTCCGGAAACCATACGGTACGAATGTGTCATTCCCGGCGTACTCGACGCGCCTGCGTTCGGATTCCGAATTCGTCTTGACTTGAACTCACCTTTCGGGAATTCCGATGAACCCCGCCAAGGGGCCATTCTGCGTCCATGGAAGGCCGGCGATCGCGTCCATCTTCGCTACTCCTCCGGGCTTCGGAAGGTTAAGGAAGTGCTTGAGAGAATGAAAGTTACTGGTCAAGACCGCATTTCATGGCCGGTTCTCGAAGTGGACGGCCGCATTCTCTGGATGCGCGGAGCTGACCTGGAGCCAGACCCCACGATTCGCGTCACCGCAGAGCCGCTCGTCCAAGGAAGCGATGACCACCGGGGCAACTTCCCTGAGCACAGCAGCCCGCCGTCCCCTTGACATGCCGGATTCCCACGTTTTCGCCTCGTACACTTCTTCTAACTTGTTTCATCTTCGGAGTACAATCGAGGTTACTGCACATCCGGGCGGGAACGAGAAGTGTACTCCGCCCACAGGGCCCGCACTTTCTGTGACTTCAAAGGCTGTCCGGGCGTCTAAAAGGGTGATGTAGGCGGTGTTTGAAGTTCAAGCGGCTTCTCCCCGCCGGGAAAAGAGGAATCCTGGTGAATTCGACCGTTAAGACAATCATGTTCTGGGTCTTTATCCTGATCTGCCTTGTGCTGCTCT
>Ga0157369_10008476_pt1 | contig 11789 bp, 11 predicted proteins | sample C25metaG_FD_113461 | JGI IMG/M metagenome (GOLD analysis project Ga0157369, IMG submission 113461) | Corn rhizosphere microbial communities from Kellogg Biological Station, Michigan, USA - C2-5 metaG | ecosystem: Host-associated > Plants > Roots > Rhizosphere > Soil | place: USA: Michigan... | reverse complement strand
TTCGGCGTGCCGGCGCCCGCCCGATGGCACCCGGAAATTGATACCGGGGTTCACACGCTGATGGCGTTAACCCTGTCTGCTGGCCTGTCGGAAGCGATTGACGTGCGCTTTGCGACGCTGTTTCACGATGTCGGTAAAGCCCTAACGCCGGTTGAAAAATGGCCCAGCCATCACGGACATGGCCCGGCAGGCGTTCCGCTGGTCGCCGCGCTGTGTCAACGGCTACGCGTGCCGAATGCGATCCGTGATCTGGCGCTGCTGGTCACGGAGTTTCACGACATGATGCATACCATTGAGCAGCGCCCTGCCGACGCGTTGATTGGCTTATTTGACCGCCTTGACGCCTGGCGCAAACCCGAGCGGGTTAACCAACTGGCGCTGTGCAGCGAAGCGGATGCCCGCGGACGCGGTGGCCTTGCCAACATGCCTTATCCCCAGGGCAACTACCTGCGACGTGCGTTTGCCCTGGCTCAGGCCGTGTCATCTAAGGCGGTCGTGGAGGCGGGATTTAAAGGGATAGAGGTGCGGGAAGAGCTCACGCGACGTCGTATTGAGGCTGTCGAACAGGGCTTAGCGTAACGCGGCCAGTCGCCCGACCGCGTTACCCTGTGGCTTACATGAAAATCATGTACACCGCGCCCGCCACGATAAAGCGGTAGATGGCAAATGACACGAAAGAGATGCGTTTGATCAGCTCCAGGAACACTTTGATGGCCAGCAACGCGACAACGAATGCGGTGATAAAGCCCACCGCAAACATCGGGAAGTCGGCCATCGTCAGGAAGCCGAGGCTTTTATAGATATCCAGCCCTGTCGCCCCGATCATCATCGGTACGGCCAGGATAAACGAGAACTCGGATGCGGCATAGCGGCTCACGCCCATCAGCATCCCACCTGAAATGGTGGCGCCCGAACGCGAGAAGCCCGGCCACAGCGCCAGACACTGGAAGCAGCCAATCAAAAACGCCTGACGATAGGTCATATCATCAACGCCCTGCGCGCGCGGCACTTTCGGCTTCAGCAGTTCAGCGGCGATCAGCAGCACGCCGCCAACCACTAAGGCATAGGCGACATTTTTCGGGTTGAAGAGCGTTTTGATCGCATCGTGCAACACCAGGCCAATTACCACCGCCGGAATCATACCGAGCAGAATATGGATCAGCGACAAACGCCCGCTGCCGGTGCCTTCATGGCGCGGCGGCTTGCCAAAATGGATGCCGATGAGGCCAAAGAGGCGGCGCCAGAACATTACCACCACGGCGAGGATCGAGCCGAGCTGAATCACGACTTCGAAGGTTTTTGCGGTATCGCCTTCAAAGCCCAACAGATGCCCGACGATAATCATATGACCCGTACTTGAGACGGGAAGAAACTCGGTAAGCCCCTCAACGACACCAAGAATGGCCGCCACCAGCAGGGAGTGCATATCGCTCATCAAATAAACCCCTAAAAAGATATAAAAAACGGCTCATCCAGTGGAGAAGCCGCGAAAAGCCGTATCTATGACCTGAATACTAGCGTTTGGTTTAACGATGATGAATTTAAAAACTTTTTTTCGGATTTAGGCCACGCTCGATGATCACGCCGACATTTTTTGCCCGCGCTACCGCGCCAGGTTTGCTCAGTTTGATGCGCACCCAGGGGGAGCTAAAGCGCGCAAGCAGCAGATCTGCCACCTCTTCCGCGACGCGTTCGACCAGCGCAAAACGCGCGCCTTCGACATGCCCGACGACGGTATCGGCAATATCCGCATAACTCAGGCAGTCCTGAACATCATCACTCTTTGCCGCCTGACGGTTATCCCACGCCATTTCGATATCGAACACCAACTGCTGTTCAATGGTCTGTTCCCAGTCGTAAACACCAATGGTGGTGATCACAGAAAGCTGTTCGATAAATACAATGTCCATTTTTCTCCGCCTGCTTATTTGCGTCTGGGCTACTGCCGCCAGGCCGCTAATTGAGTGGTTATCTTTCAGGATTTGCACGAAACCCGGATACCACTTTGCAAAATTTATGCGTATTATCCATGGATGCAGAGAATAAAACGACATTTTCAAAACGGAACAGCGTTATGAGTGCAATCGCGCCTGGGATGATCTTCCTTGCGTACCTTTGTGGCTCAATCTCCAGCGCCATCCTGGTCTGCCGCCTTGCAGGTTTCCCTGACCCGCGAGAGAGTGGCTCCGGTAATCCCGGTGCTACTAACGTATTACGTATTGGCGGCAAGGGCGCAGCCGCAGCGGTACTGATTTTTGATGTTTTAAAAGGCATGCTGCCGGTCTGGGGCGCCTATGCGCTTGGCGTTACGCCCTTCTGGCTGGGCCTTATCGCTATCGCCGCCTGTCTGGGCCATATCTGGCCGGTATTCTTTAAATTTAAAGGCGGTAAAGGCGTGGCCACCGCGTTTGGCGCGATTGCGCCGATTGGCTGGGATTTAACGGGCGTGATGGCAGGTACCTGGCTGCTGACAGTGCTGTTAAGCGGCTACTCGTCGCTGGGCGCAATTGTCAGTGCGCTGATTGCGCCATTCTATGTCTGGTGGTTTAAACCGCAGTTCACCTTTCCGGTGGCGATGCTCTCATGCCTGATCCTGCTGCGTCATCATGACAATATTCAGCGTTTATGGCGGCATCAGGAGAGCAAAATCTGGACGAAGCTGAAAAGAAAGAAGCGGCAGGATAAAGCGTAAATTTGCCCGGCGCGTGAAAACACCGGGCAACAGTCATTTACGCAGCGGGAAGCTCCGCCAGCGGCCAGCGCGGACGCACCGTCACGCCAAGCCCGACATCATGACCTGCTTTCAGGCGCACCATGCCCGCATAAGCGATCATCGCCCCGTTATCGGTACAGAATTCCGGGCGCGCATAGAACACTTCCCCGCGACGTTTTTCCATCATCTGCCCCAGTTTCGCACGCAGCGTACGGTTAGCGCTGACGCCGCCCGCCATCACCAGCCGGGTAAAACCAGTTTGATCCAGCGCGCGCTTGCACTTAATCATCAGCGTATCAACTACCGCATCCTCAAAGGCACGCGCGATATCTGCCCGGGTCTGATCGTCATTGCCACTATTACGAATGGTGTTGGCGGCAAAGGTCTTCAGGCCGGAGAAGCTGAAATCGAGCCCCGGTCGGTCGGTCATCGGACGCGGGAAGACAAAGCGCCCCTCTGTGCCTTGCGCCGCCATCTTCGACAGCATCGGCCCGCCCGGGTAATCAAGACCCAGCAGTTTGGCCGTTTTGTCGAACGCTTCGCCGGCAGCATCATCTATAGACTCGCCAAGCAGTTCATAATGACCGATGCCGGTCACGCTAATCAGCTGCGTGTGACCGCCGGAAACCAGCAGCGCGACAAACGGAAACGCTGGCGGGTTCTCTTCCAGCATCGGTGCCAGCAGGTGCCCTTCCATATGGTGTACGGCAATCGCCGGAACATCCCAGGCGAAGGCCAGCGAACGACCAATGGTTGCACCAACCAGCAGCGCGCCGACAAGGCCTGGACCCGCGGTATAGGCCACTGCATCAATCTCTTTGGCCGTTAATCCGGCCTCTTTTATGGCGGCCTGGATCAGCGGCACGGTTTTGCGCACGTGGTCGCGGGAAGCAAGCTCCGGCACCACGCCGCCGTAATCGGCGTGCAGTTTTACCTGACTATAGAGTTGGTTAGCGAGAAGACCCTTCTGGTCGTCATAGATAGCGATGCCGGTTTCATCGCAGGATGTTTCAATACCCAGTACGCGCATGGCTCTGTTTACCTCTTTGCAATAGCGCGCAGTGTAGGGCGAATGCGGGGCGATGTAAAACTTTGCTCACTTGTGCAGCTGAGTTCGTGTATACTCCTCACCCTTACAAAAGTCCCCTTTCAAAAAGGGCGGCGGTGCTTTACAAAGCAGCACCAGTTGCAGTAAAATTCCGCACCATTTTGAAATAAGCTGGCGTGAACGCCAGCGGCAAACCGATTTAATCAAAGGTGAGAGGCACATGCCGGTAATTAAAGTACGTGAAAACGAGCCGTTCGACGTAGCTCTGCGTCGCTTCAAGCGTTCCTGCGAGAAAGCAGGTGTTCTGGCGGAAGTTCGTCGTCGTGAGTTCTATGAAAAACCGACTACCGAACGTAAACGCGCTAAAGCATCCGCTGTGAAACGTCACGCGAAGAAACTGGCTCGCGAAAACGCACGCCGTACTCGTCTGTACTAATTACTGAGGGCGAGCGCCCTCTGTGTTAGACCGAGTTGTAGTTGTAAGGCCGTGCTTCCGAAAGGAATGCGCGGCTTATTTTCGTTTATAACCTGATATAATTTTCGCCTTTTCAGCAACTTACCGCTGATGAGCATAACGAAAACTATATAAGATCAAAACGGGGCCTATGGCTGGACGAATCCCACGTGTTTTTATCAATGACCTGCTGGCACGTACCGACATCGTCGATCTTATCGACGCGCGCGTAAAGCTAAAAAAGCAGGGCAAGAACTACCACGCGTGCTGTCCATTCCATAACGAGAAAACCCCCTCTTTCACCGTGAACGGTGAAAAACAGTTTTACCACTGCTTTGGTTGTGGCGCGCACGGCAACGCCCTCGACTTTTTAATGAACTACGACAAGCTCGAGTTCGTCGAAAGCGTCGAAGAGCTGGCGGCAATGCACAACCTCGAAGTGCCGTTCGAAGCAGGCAGCGGACCGAGCCTGATAGAGCGCCATCAACGGCAAACACTCTATCAATTGATGGACGGGCTGAATGCTTTTTATCAGCAATCGCTGACCCAATCCGCCGCAGAGCCTGCTCGTCAGTACCTCTCCAGGCGTGGTTTGAGCAGTGAAGTCATTACGCGATTCGCTATTGGTTACGCGCCGCCCGGTTGGGACAACGTTTTAAAGCGTTTCGGCAACAATAGCGAAAACCGCAAGTCGCTGATCGATGCAGGCATGCTGGTCACAAACGATCAAGGACGCAGTTACGATCGCTTCCGCGAGCGGGTGATGTTTCCGATTCGCGACAAGCGCGGCCGGGTGATTGGTTTTGGTGGACGCGTGCTGGGCAACGATACGCCCAAATACCTGAACTCCCCGGAAACGGATATTTTTCATAAGGGCCGCCAGCTATATGGCCTCTATGAAGCGCAGCAGGATAAGGATGAACCGCAGCGACTGTTAGTGGTCGAAGGTTACATGGACGTGGTGGCGCTGGCGCAATATGGCATTAACTATGCCGTTGCATCGCTTGGCACCTCCACGACGGCGGATCATATTCAGCTGCTGTTCCGGGTGACCAAAAACGTCATCTGCTGTTACGACGGCGACCGTGCCGGCCGCGAAGCCGCATGGCGTGCGCTGGAAACCGCGCTGCCCTATATGAGCGACGGGCGGCAGCTGCGTTTTATGTTTCTGCCGGATGGCGAAGATCCGGATACGCTGGTGCGTAAAGAGGGCAAAGAGGCGTTCGAAGCGCGGATGGAGCAGGCTCAGCCTCTCTCCACGTTTCTGTTTAACAGCCTGTTGCCGAAGGCGGATCTCACCACGCCGGATGGGACAACGCAGCTTGCCGCGCTGGCACTGCCGTTGATCAACCAGGTGCCGGGCGAGACGCTGCGCATTCAGTTACGCCAGATCCTCGGCAACAAGATTGGCATTTTCGACGATGCACAGCTCGATCGATTAATGCCAAAGCAGGTGGAGAGCGCGGCGGCGCGCCCTGCCCCTCAGCTAAAACGCACAACCATGCGTATACTGATAGGGTTGTTGATCCAGAATCCGGAGCTTGCACCAAAAGTGCCTTCGCTGGCCGGTCTTGATCAATCCAGACTGCCCGGGCTTGGCTTATTTGCAGAACTGGTCAACACTTGTTTGTCTCAACCTGGTCTGACAACTGGGCAGTTACTGGAACATTATCGCGGCACGAATGAGGCCGCAACCCTTGAAAAACTGTCAATGTGGGACGATATAGCAGATAAGGACATCGCTGAAAAAACCTTTACCGACGCGCTCAATCATATGTTTGATTCGATGCTTGAACGGCGACAAGAAGAGTTGATAGCTCGCGATCGCACGCACGGTCTAAGCAGCGAAGAACGCCGGGAGCTCTGGCAGTTGAACCAGGAGCTGGCTAAAAAATAAATTCAACGGCTTAAGTGCCGATAATCGTTCGGGTTGATCCCGACAGCCGCGACGAGGGCCAGCGGCAAAAATATAAATACACCCTCGCGTTAAATGTTGGCGGTTTATTTCGCTAACCGACACCAACCTCATGAATTTAAGTGTGGATACCGTCTTATGGAGCAAAACCCGCAGTCACAGCTGAAGCTTCTTGTTACCCGTGGTAAGGAGCAAGGCTATCTGACCTATGCCGAGGTCAATGACCATCTGCCGGAAGATATCGTCGACTCCGATCAGATCGAAGACATCATCCAAATGATCAACGACATGGGCATCCAGGTGATGGAAGAAGCGCCGGATGCTGATGATCTGTTGCTGGCTGAAAACTCCAACAACACAGACGAAGATGCTGAAGAAGCCGCTGCACAGGTTCTGTCCAGCGTAGAGTCTGAAATCGGACGAACTACCGACCCGGTGCGCATGTACATGCGCGAAATGGGCACCGTTGAACTGCTGACCCGTGAAGGCGAAATCGACATCGCCAAACGTATTGAAGACGGGATTAACCAGGTTCAGTGCTCCGTTGCCGAGTATCCGGAAGCTATCACCTACCTGCTGGAACAGTATGACCGTGTTGAAGCAGAGCAGGCTCGTCTCTCCGATCTGATCACCGGTTTCGTCGATCCGAACGCCGAAGAAGATATGGCGCCAACGGCGACCCACGTCGGCTCTGAGCTCTCCAGCGAAGAGATGGACGACGATGAAGATGAAGAAGAAGACGACAGCGATGACGACAGCGACGATGACAACAGCATCGACCCTGAGCTGGCGCGTGAGAAATTCGCTGAACTGCGTACGCAGTACGAGCTGGCTCGCGACACAATCAAAGCAAAAGGACGCAGCCACGCTGCCGCACAGGAAGAGATCCTTAAGCTGTCTGAAGTCTTCAAGCAGTTCCGTCTGGTGCCGAAGCAGTTCGACTACCTGGTAAACAGCATGCGCGTGATGATGGATCGCGTACGTACCCAGGAACGCATCATCATGAAGCTGTGCGTTGAACAGTGCAAAATGCCGAAGAAAAACTTCATCACCCTCTTCACCGGCAATGAAACCAGCGAAACCTGGTTCAACGCCGCGCTGGCCATGAACAAACCGTGGTCTGAGAAGCTGAAAGATGTGACTGAAGAAGTGCAACGCGGCCTGATGAAGCTGCAGCAGATTGAAGAAGAGACCGGCCTGACGATTGAGCAGGTTAAAGATATCAACCGTCGTATGTCTATCGGCGAAGCGAAAGCGCGTCGTGCGAAGAAAGAGATGGTGGAAGCGAACTTGCGTCTGGTTATCTCTATCGCCAAGAAATATACCAACCGTGGTCTGCAGTTCCTCGATCTGATTCAGGAAGGGAACATCGGCCTGATGAAAGCGGTTGATAAGTTTGAATACCGCCGTGGTTACAAGTTCTCGACTTACGCAACCTGGTGGATCCGTCAGGCAATCACCCGCTCTATCGCGGATCAGGCGCGTACCATCCGTATTCCGGTGCATATGATTGAGACAATCAACAAGCTCAACCGTATCTCTCGCCAGATGCTGCAGGAGATGGGCCGCGAGCCGACGCCGGAAGAGCTGGCTGAGCGTATGCTGATGCCGGAAGATAAGATCCGCAAAGTGCTGAAGATCGCCAAAGAGCCAATCTCCATGGAAACGCCGATTGGCGATGATGAAGATTCGCATCTGGGTGATTTTATCGAGGATACCACCCTCGAGCTGCCGCTGGACTCGGCGACCACCGAGAGCCTGCGCGCTGCAACGCACGATGTGCTGGCTGGCCTTACCGCCCGTGAAGCGAAGGTGCTGCGCATGCGTTTCGGTATCGACATGAATACCGACCATACGCTGGAAGAAGTGGGTAAACAGTTCGACGTTACCCGCGAACGTATCCGTCAGATCGAAGCGAAGGCACTGCGCAAACTGCGCCACCCGAGCCGCTCTGAAGTGCTGCGTAGCTTCCTCGACGATTAATCGTCACGCCAGACAAAAAAGCTCCCCGACGGGAGCTTTTTTTTCGCCTGTTATTTACAAGCCGCGCGATGCCAGCGCCTCATCCAGTTCACGATATGCCTCTACGAGCTTCTCCAGCGAAGCGCGGTTCAGGCCGCTCGGATTGGGCAGCACCCAGATTTGCGTCACGCCAATGGTCATCTCCTGCTTACCCCACTTCGCACCGCGCACGCTAAAGGCCTGCTCAAACGCCTGTTTGCCAAGCACCGCCAGCGCGGCGGGCTGATACTCCTCTATTTTATGTACCAAATCTCTGCCGCCGGTGCGCAGCTCATGCAGCCCGACCTCCGTCGCCTGCACCGTCGGACGCTGTACCAGCATGGTAATGCCGCAGCGCGTATCCAGCAGATGATGCTCATCCTCAGGGCGCAACTGCTGGTCGGTAAAGCCGGCCTGGTGAATCACTTTCCAGAAGCGATTACCCGGATGTGCAAAATGAAATCCCGTATGGGCAGAGGATTTCCCCGGATTAATGCCACAAAACACGACGCGCAGCCCCGGCGCCAGAATATCGTGGATCATGCTTTACTCCCGATTAGAAACGATAAACTTAAGTATAAGAGATTGAAAATGCGCTGTTTATAAAAACATCAGCCGGGCGATTCCTGCTGGATTGCGAGGGTAAGTTACTCTATAATTCACCGCCACGGCCCCTTAGCTCAGTGGTTAGAGCAGGCGACTCATAATCGCTTGGTCGTTGGTTCAAACCCAACAGGGGCCACCAAATTTTAGCTTTAAAATCATATAGTTAAGCCACCCGAAAGAGTGGCTTTTTTATTGTTTGATTTCTGAGTGGCGATAAAATGGCGGTGGATTTTTGGTGTGGCGGTAGAAGGGCATAAAAAAACCCGCACAAGGGCGGGTTGTTTCACATCCATAACTGGCGCTGTCCGGTGTTAGTGGGGTGTGGTGGCGCAGGGTCGATTTTGCCCGGAGTAACAATATAGCGTTCTATCGACTCCATTGTTACAAAGGTGCAACTGCAATTGATATTGGTGCACTGGTGGTAACGCTCTTTGGTATTTTCACTGAGATAACGACTCGTACGTGCATGAGCGGCGTGCTTACATTGCGGGCAATGGAACATCTGAAACTCCAATTCACTTTTAGTGAATCCATGATACACATAACAATCAAAATTTAGAACAAACATTCACCCCTACCAACATCAATCATGATTTTGAAAGTTTAACACGCAGAATTGCCGAAAAAGTGGGCATAGAAGATTTTCAAGACCAATGTAAATTGATGACCTTTCTATTCTAATTCATCACTTTCATCGAACTCACACGCTATATCTGAGAGTTTGACCTCCAGTTCTAACGAGGTGGTGTAACCACTGCTGTTAAGCGCATGGGTCACTTTAGTAATTATCCACCCCTGATCGTCAATGATGCTTTTAAATCCTGATACCGCCACCGGTGTCTCGGGATAAAGATCGGCACGGCCAAGCGCGAGCGTGATTGAGAACTCGGCCACACCGCGCTGTAACTTGTCCCATTTCGCCTGAGCGGCCCGCATCGCCTGGGCTTTTGTCGAGAAGACGGTCGTCAGGGCAAAGACATTATCAGCCTCACCGGTCATATACTCACCCTCCCGCGCTTCCGGTACTTTCGCCTCCTTCTTTTTCGCTTTAGCCTTGGGGTGTTCCAGGGCGCGCAAGTGTGGCTCTTTTGTCCTGCGCTTTACTTTCACCTTCTTCGGCTTTGGCTCTTTTGTGTGAAGCCACTGCGCCGTTACACCGGTGTAAGCGCTCCGGTCTGCGATAGAAAACTGATGCCGGTCGCCGTCACTGCGCGTAATCGTGACCTGCGGAATCGGCTTGCCGCTGGCGGTAAGTGCCTTACCGGCCTGGAGGAACAGCAGTTTCCCGGATTTAACCGACACCTCGCCGCCGTTCCGGTCAGCCAGCCGCGTCAGAAATTTGGCGTCGGATTCCTGCGACTGGTCGATATGCGGGATCGCAATCCGGGCGAGCTCGGGCGCGACAGCGGCCTCCAGCTTATTACGCTTCGCGACAGCCTCAACAATCATGCCGAGGGTTTTGTCATGCCATGACTCTTCCCGCCGGGAATTGAGCGAGCCCCGAAAATCCGCACTGCGGGCGCGGATGGTCACCGTATCAGGTGCGCCCCGATGTTCGACCTCATCCACGGTAAACCGGCCTTTCTCAATAAGCGCCGACCCTTTCCACCCGAGCCACAGCGTCAGCACTGCGCCGCGCACCGGCAGCACGACCCGCCCGTCGGCATCGTTGAGCTCAAGGTCGAGCTGGTCAGCCTCAAAGCCCCGGTTGTCGGTCATGGTCAGGCTTATCAGGCGATCGCTTATATTGCCGGTAATATCTTTGCTCTCGATTTTCAGCATATAGGCCGGGGTGAGCGTGCTCCCCGGCGAGCTGTACAGGGCGTCAGTCATCAGAACCCCAGCGACGATGTGATTTTAGTAGCGGCGTCTTTGGCCTTGCCGGCCAGTTCACCGGCCTGTTTATTCAGGTCGCCGTAAATGGCCGCGAGCGACTCATCAACACGCGTGAGCGCCAGATTAAACGTGATTTTTCGCGGCGAGCCGTCCGTGAAAAACTCCGCGCCGGTCTCGCTGACGCTGTTGATAATGTACATTCCGTAAATCATGCCGTTACCCGACAGGAGCGGCCACGCTCGCCCCTCTTCAGCCATCAGCCTGACCGCCGTCAGGGTCAGTTTGCCGCCGGTGATTTCCGGGTAAAGCTCACCGCTTAGGTTTATTTTCTCCCCCCCGACGCCGAGAAACTGAAAGGCGTCACGCTTGCCGATACGGCTGTTTGACGGCCAGCGATATTCCGCGTCCCGCTGCATGCTCTGAAACGGCAGCGTCTGGCGCATGAATACGAAAAATCCAAGTGCGAGCATCATGTTATTTGTCCTCCTTATCCATCGTGTCGCATGCTGGAGCGGTCACGGGCGCGCTTGTCCCGGTCGGCTTTCTCGATGGCGTCCTGCAACTGCCGCCCGAGATCGCCACCCGGCGCACCGCCGTTATGCATCGTGATGGTGTAATTGCTCTGGCGGTTGTCGACATAAGATTTCCCGCCCGGTGCAGTCACCGGCTGATAAGCCTGATACCCGCCGTAGGTACTGGTCGCGGGAATATAGGCACTCGCGATACCCACCGGCGCAGCGGCAGCGCTCCGGGCAGCACTGGCTTTCTCTGCGGCCTGGTCAATATCGCCCGACTCCCTGTTAATCACGCCGAGCTTTTCAAGTACCCAGTCAATGCCTGCTTTCAGCTTGTTAAATGCCTTAAGCGGCAGCATCAGCGAATCAGCCAGCGCCTGCCCGAACCGCTTGCCCGCATCCCGGCAGGAACTGAGCTGCTCCTGTGTGGACTTCACTGGCTCAAGCAGGTTTTTAAACCAGTCCCACGCGGCCTTAAGCTTTTCGCCCAGCCAGTCAAACATCGGTTTAAGGGGGGAAAACAGTTCCCCTACCGGGGCGAATGCAGCCTTAAGCCCTTCGATCACTCCTTCGAAAAAGGCGGAAATGGGCTCCCAGTATTTGCGGATGAGCAGCGCCCCGGCGACGATGGCAACACCAATGGCGACAATCGGCCAGGTCAGCGCGCCGAGTACCGTCATGATCGCGCCGCCGACCACGCT
>Ga0157369_10008474_pt1 | contig 11791 bp, 2 predicted proteins | sample C25metaG_FD_113461 | JGI IMG/M metagenome (GOLD analysis project Ga0157369, IMG submission 113461) | Corn rhizosphere microbial communities from Kellogg Biological Station, Michigan, USA - C2-5 metaG | ecosystem: Host-associated > Plants > Roots > Rhizosphere > Soil | place: USA: Michigan... | reverse complement strand
CGCGCATCGTTATATTCTGGCATCAACCTACGAAGGGATTTCGCCGTGCGCTGGCTCAGGATTGCCATAAGCTTCACCGTCACGCTGATGACCTTGCTCTGCATGCTCCCGGCCCAGGCCGCGAAAGGCAGTGGCTGGTCGGTATTGCTTGACGATCAGGGCATCCTGCAACTGAGCGACATCCGCTCCGCTCGCTACACCAATCAATTCAGCCCCATCGAGCTTGACCGCCTGACCGCGGCCGAACCCGAGGGCGCCCTGTGGCTGCGCTTCAAACTGGCGCCGGGCAAGCACGAACAAGTGCTGCGCATCTTTGCCCCCGACCTGTCACAGCTCAATCTCTACGTGCTCGACGGCGACCGGCTGATCGAGCAACGCAATACCGGCAACGAACGGCCCCAGGCCGAACATCCTTTGCCGAGCAGCGATTTCATGCTGCCGCTGCCCCAGGCCGACAAGCCGCTGGACGTCTATGTACGCATGGTTTCCGGCCATCAGCTGCGCCCGCACATCACCCTGCAAGCGGCAATCGAAGGCGCAGCCGATCAGAAGCAGACGCTGATTTTCGGCCTGCTGTTCGGCTGCCTCGCGATGCTCCTGCTGCACAACCTGGTGCGCTACGCCTACTCACGCTCGCGCAGCAGTCTGTGGCTGGCAATCTGTGAGGGCCTGCTGGGGCTGAGTCTGTTCCTGTTGCTCAACCTCGCCGGTCCGTGGCTGCCGAACTGGCAAGCCATTCAGACGCCGGGCGCTTATCTGGCATTGCTGCTGACGGCTCCAGCCGGGTTGATGTTTGCCCTGCGCTTCTTTGCGCCACTGGGCCAGCACCCGCTGAACAAACTGCTGTGGGGCGACATTCTGTTGATCGTTACGTGCAGCCTGTTGCTGCTGTTCGTCAACACCCTGCCGCTGAACATCATCACCTACGCACTGGTGGCGCTGGCCGGCCTGAGCATGTTGCTGGTGGGCTTCTATCACTGGCAAAAAGGCTATCGCCCGGCGCGCCTGTTCGTCGCCGCCATGGTCGTGTTCAACATCGGCACGCTGGTCATCCTCCCGGCCCTGCTCGGTCTGACGCTGGTCACGCCGCAGGGCCTGATCATGACGCTGATGGTGTTCATCTGCATCAGCGGCCTGTTGATGAGCATTGCCTTGGGTGAGCGACAGCGCAGCATCACCGAAAGCCGCTTCAGCATCAGCCGCGACCTGGCGGCAAGCAACGCCGAAATCAACGCCAAAGCCGAATTCCTCGCCAAGATCAGCCACGAAATCCGCACACCGATGAACGGTGTACTGGGCATGACCGAGCTGCTGCTGGGCACGCCGCTGTCGGTCAAGCAACGCGATTATGTGCAGACCATCCACAGCGCCGGCAACGAACTGCTGACACTGATCAACGAGATCCTCGACATCTCCAAGCTCGAATCCGGGCAGATCGAACTCGACGACGTGCAGTTCGACCTCAATGCGCTGATCGACGATTGCCTGAGCATCTACCGGGCCAAGGCCGAGCAACAGAACGTCGAGCTGATCAGTTTCATCCAGCCGCAAGTGCCACGGGTGATCAGCGGCGATCCGACGCGCCTGCGCCAGACCTTGCTGAGCCTGCTGGAAAACGCCCTGAAGAAAACCGAAGAGGGCGAAGTGCTGATCGTCGTCGCCCTCGACGAGCGCAGCAGCAAACCGCGCCTGCGCATCGCCGTGCAGGACAGCGGCGCGCCGATGGAGCCGGAAGAGCGCGAAGCGTTGCTGCACGCCGAACTGCACAGCAAGCACTTCCTTTCGGCCAATCGCCTCGGTGGCAATCTCGGCCTGGTGATCGCGCGGCAGCTGATTCGTTTGATGCAGGGCGAGTTCGGCATCAAGAGCGGCGCCACTCAGGGCAGCACTTTGTGGCTGACCTTGCCGCTGGACCCGGATCGCCTCGAGCATCCGACGTCCGACCTGGACAGCCCGCTGCAAGGCGCGCGGGTGCTGGTGGTCGACGATAACGACACCTGCCGCAAAGTGCTGGTGCAGCAATGCAGCGCCTGGGGCCTGAATGTCAGCGCTGTGCCGTCGGGCAAGGAAGCACTGGCGCTGCTGCGCACCAAGGCGCACCTGCGCGACTACTTCGACGTGGTCCTGCTCGACCAGAACATGCCCGGCATGACCGGCATGCAACTGGCAGCGAAGATCAAGGAAGACCCGAGCCTGAACCACGACATTCTGCTGATCATGCTCACCGGCATCAGCAATGCGCCGAGCAAGATCATTGCGCGCAATTCGGGGAACAAACGGATTCTGGCGAAACCGGTGGCCGGCTATACCCTCAAGACTACGTTGGCGGACGAACTCAATCAGCGCAACAAGGGCCAGGTGGTCTACCAGCCGCAAGTGCTCACGGCGGCTACGGCGGCCAAAGTGCCGAGCGACTTCCGCATCCTCGTCGCCGAAGACAACACCATCTCGACCAAAGTGATTCGCGGCATGCTCGGCAAGCTCAACCTGCAGCCGGACACCGCGAGCAATGGCGAAGAGGCGCTGCAAGCGATGAAGGCCCAGCGTTACGACCTGGTGCTGATGGACTGCGAAATGCCGATCCTCGATGGCTTTTCCGCCACCCAACAACTACGTGCCTGGGAAGTCAGCAATCAGCGCATCCGCACACCGATCGTGGCCCTCACCGCGCATATTCTCGCCGAACATAAAGAACGCGCCCGCCAGGCCGGCATGGACGGGCACATGTCCAAACCGGTCGAGCTGTCGCAGTTGCGCGAGCTGATCGACCACTGGGTTGCGCAGCGCGATCAACAGAACCGGGCCACGACCCAGCCGTCGTAAACCGACAGAGCCGGCAGTGCCTGATAGACTCCCCCACGACTCCATCGCCAGTGAGCTTGCACCATGCTCCATGTGTTGTTCAGCGTTTACCTGAAGATGCTGGTGCTCTACAGCCCGTTCTTCGTGTTGTCCTGCTTTATCAGCCTGACCCGCGGCTATTCGCGCAAGGAGCAGCGGCGTCTGGCCTGGAAGGTCGCTCTTGCGACGCTGATTTCCAGTGTTTTGCTCTATTTGTTCGGGCGGGTGATTTTCGATGTCTTTGGTATCACCGTGGATGCGTTCAGCATCGGCGCCGGCAGTGTGCTGTTCATTTCCGCGCTGGGCATGGCCCAAGGCAAACCAGCGGTGCAGGCCGACAATGTGCAGCAGGACGTGACCATCGTGCCGCTGACCATTCCACTGACGGTCGGCCCGGGCACCATCGGTGCATTGCTGGTGATGGGCGTCAGCCAGCCGCACTGGGACGACAAGCTCACGGCGATCATGAGTATCGCGCTGGCCAGTTTCACGGTCGGCGTAGTGCTGTATCTGTCCAATCGTATCGAACGGATACTGGGTGATCAGGGCTTGCAGATCGTCAGCCGCTTGATGGGGTTGTTTGTTTGCGCGCTGGCAGCGCAAATCATATTTACCGGTGTGAAAGGTTACCTGGTGCCTTGAGCGGCGCCGCAGCGCAATGACCACAGCGAAACGCCGCGCACGGTCACCGTGTGCGGCGTTTTAGTGTGCAGCGACCTCAGCGCAGCGCCGCGATCACCGCTGTCAGGCTGGCCGTTGGCTCGGCACCGCGCGCACTGACAAAGGCTTCCAGCCCTTGAGCCAGCATGAGACTGTACGGCAGGCCGGCAATGGGCAGCACCAGCTTCAGCGGCTGGCGCGGATCGAAATTGCGCACGATCAGACTGCGCCCGGAGTCGGGATCGGTCAGCACCACATTGCCATCGACCCGCGACATCAACCAATGCCCACACTCGTCGAGGTTCAGAAACAACAGGCACGGTTCTGTCGTATCAGCGGCGCAAGGCTGCCGCACATCGACCACGATGCAATCCAGACGCTGCCAGGCCTCTTGCGATACCTGGTAGCCGCCAGTCTGCGGACCGAAGGCCAACAGCAGCTTGTCGACGCCATCGGGCAGCAACTTGGCGACCTCGGTAATGTCATGACCCACTTCGAGCGTCATGACCTCAGCATCGCGATGAGCATGACTCTCGGGTAGCCAGACGCCTTCTTTCGGGCCAGCGCTATAGATCAATTGGTCGACCGGGTCGAACAGCAACGGATACCTGGCCCCACGTGTGCCGAGCCAGGCCGACCACTGTCCGTCGCTGCGACCGGCCAGGTCGAATAATCGATCGAGTTTCGGCAAGTAATACAGATAGCGTCCGGGCACGCTTGAGACTTGCACGACAGCCGGGTGGGAATGGTCGCTCAGCAACGCTTTGAGGCGCGCACGTAATTGCTCATCGGTCTGACTCGGCACGTAAGACCAGCGATTTTCCACGGCAACGATCATGGCTGGCTGATTATCCGACAATTGCAGATGCACCCCATCGAGCGTCTGCGCGACCAGCCCTTCACCCTGGCGCCGCACCTCGCTAAAGGCCCATGACGTCCATACCTTTTGAGCCCTGAGCAGCGACTGCGGCTTGAGCAAACGATGCTCAGCCGAAAAAGCTCCGCGCAGCGCTTCGATCGCCACCAGCGGCTGGCGATAAAGTTGTCCAGTGCCCGGCTCTGCCAACCACACAGCTTTTTTATCCGGCGTCGGGCCGAGCAGCGATAACTCCTTGCCTTGACCGATATCGGCCAAAGCGATTTGCCCTTCTACGTACCATGCCGCCAGCAAAGCCTGCCCCGCCGCATCGCGCAAACCAAGGATCGGAAAAGGCGTCAACGGTGCGGTTTTGACCAACCCGGGCAGTGCGCTCAACCAATCGGCGTTACGCTGCAGCCAGCGCTGGCCAATGCCGGCAAACCGCAGGATCGAGGGTTTATCTGCCTGATCTCGCCACGCTTCATCGCTTCTGAGGGGTGGCACCCCGAACTTGAGCGCAATGGCTTCGTCGCTCACAGCCGCTGCGGGCACATCAATGATATCGACCTCAAACAGGCGGCCGTCTTCTCTGGTGGCGATGAAGCGCTGACGGGTCTGAGTGAGCTCGACCACATCGCGCTCGATCACCACATTCTCCCAACGCCCGACACGCGGTTCGATGCCGCGACTGATCGTTCCCTCCTGCTGGCTATAGAACAGCACCGCGTTGTTTTCACGGCTGGACGGCATCAGCATCAACAAGTCTTCGGGCCAGGACAGGTCTTGTCCGGCCTGAATGCATTTGCCGGTCGTCTTGTTCAACCAGGCCCGGTCGCTTAACCGCAGCCCCGCATAGCCCTCGACGACTATGAAGGGAGCGTAAGACCACTCGCTGGTGCTGACGGCCGTGCCTGGCGAGTCGTGCGCGAATGGCACGTCGATCTGGCGCAATGCTTCGCGCGGCTCAAACCGGTAGTCCTCGGCCGCGAAAACAACCTTGCAAGCCGTCAACTCCACGTGCTGCGTGGTAATGCGGTACTCGATAGTCGTGGTGCCGTGCGATGTTTCTGCCGTCAGCTTTTGCGAAACCCGCAGCGCGCCATCGGTCAGTTGCTCGCATCCGGTGATCGTCGAGCCTATGCGCGGGTTCTTCAAACGGTAGCGATGCTCAACGGTGCCGGTCAGCACATCGACGCGCCATACCGTGGGATGAGCTCGATGGTAGAACCACGCATGGTGAGCGCTGACACCCGCCAGAATCAGGCCTTCATTGACCTCTTGCGGGGCGTCACGTGCAAACAGCACTCGATCCCGCACAGTGTCGTACCAGGCGGTGGTGACAATTTGCCGACTCGGCGCACTGAACGGCACCCTGAAGTTATGCAAGGGCACATACGCAGTTGTCAGTTGTCCGGTTCTGACCTGAGCCTGCCAGAAGTTCAGCACTGGCGCCGCAATGCCTCTGGTTGCCGCGTTGGCGAGGCGCATTTGCTCGGCGCCTTTGTCGCGGCCGGTGCCGTAGTTGAGGATGATGCCGACCAGATGCAGGCTGAGGCCTGTCCAGTCGACCCGGAACAGCCCTTCGGCCAGCTCGATGATGCCATCGAAACGATTCAATACGAGGCCATCGACCAGCATTTCAGGTGCGCTGTCGACACTGTCTCGTGGTTTCCGGCGGAAGCTGACCTGTTCCATCCGTGCCCAAGACGCTTGCACCGTCCAGGTCACTTGTTGCCACCCCTCCGCTTGCTCGAAGTTCACTGCCAGCAAGCCCGGCACCAGTCGAATCCGGTACTGCCCCTGCGGTGCAGTGATCTGGTAGGCGATTTTCCTGCGCGACTCCTGCGGCAGATCCGGGACAACCAGCTCACGCACCTCTTCAATCAAGCGGACCTTGATCGTCGTGGCCATGAATACCGGATGCAGTTTGTAGAGGATGTGCGGCGCAAACGGCGTACTGAACAGATAAAACACACGGTTGCCCTGGGTGTCATATTCCAGCTGCTGCGCCAGGCGGTCGTGCAACCGCGGATAGCGGGTGGTGGCAAAAGGCACAGCCCCCGCGCTGCCGATCTGATATTCGTAGCCGTAATAACAAATCGGCGAGCACGGCAGCACCACGGCTTGCGGCGAAGTCCCCCAAATGCTGCCCACAGCAGGTCGCTCAAAGGCACTGGGAATATTGATCGCGGCATGGCGCCTGGCCGGATCGTCGGCGTACTGCGGCAGCTCCAGCGCACTGCCCTTCCAGGGATAGAACTTCTGTCCTTCGAACACGACCCTTCTGCTTTGCAAGTCCAGATCGGTAATCACTGCCAGCGAAGGGAACTGCAAGACCTTGCGATAGCTTTCGTAGGACTCTTGATAAGCGTCGTAGATCTGCGACAGGTGCTCGCCGATGGCTGCAGCCTTGTCCATGATCTGCCCGAGATTACTGGCGATCGCGGTCACGCCGATGCCGATACCCAGCAACGGCACGGACAGCGACGCCGCTACACCGCCAACGATGCCCCCCGCCGCCAGGGCGACCACATCCAGTCCCAGTGCTGCGACGTTGAAGGCCAGCGATGTGGCAAACCGTGCCCCCTGCTCATGGTTTTGCGCCAGCGACAGGTTGTAGATGTCGAAGCCGATATTGGCCACGGAAAAGGCCACGCCGATTCCTGTAGCGGCACGCCCCGCCAGTCGCCCGGCCAACGACGCCTGCTGTAATGCCTGCTCGCCTGCGGCCACTTGCCTGACCAGGTTGGCGATCTGCACCGCGTCAGTGACGACGCCAAACCCCAACTGCACATAACTGACGTACACCTGGATTTGCAGGGCGGTACTCAGAGTCGGCGGATGATCCGCCACTCGGTAATCGCGCTGGCGCATTTCGCTGATGAGGGTTTGCAGAGCGAAAGCAAAGCTCAGTCGGCTGCCACCGTCGGCGTCACCGGCCTGGCGTGGCTCGCCTGCCGCGACCTGCACGAGGCGATCGACATGCTGCCTGACCCTGCTGAAGCGCTCATCTCGGGTCGAGACTTCGAGGGTGCGTTGCGCATTCCCCGAGTCGACCAAGGTCAGACGGAAGCCACCGTCGTCGGCAGGTTTGACGGTATCGAGCAGCGGCAGGTACTCACGCCCCAGGTTTTGCTCATCGCGTAAACGCAGGGTGGCCGCCTCGAACTCGCCGGCCCAGTAACGCGCATCCAGTTGCGCCAGACTGGCGCCCATTTGTGCGTTTTCACTCAATGAGCGCGCACGGGCCAAGGCTTGCTTGTGCCACACCGAAACAGACCGATGATCCGCATCGGCCTGGTTGTGCAGGAAACTGTCTACGCGCAAATCGGAGGCCAACACCAGTTCGGCGAGGGTCCCGGTCTTCAACTCGATCACGTTGAACTGCGCCGAGGCCATTTCACCCAGGCCATAAAGACGGGCGAGCATGCTGTCATCAGCGCTCAGATAACCGGCGACGCTGCGTTTGAGTTGCGCACCATTGGCAAACGCGTAGATGGCGAAATTGGGGTCATAAAAGCGGTAGACCATTCGCTCCCCCACCCGCACCTTGGCGAGCAGCAAAGCGTGATCGCCGGTGTCGAGCAACAGGACACTGGACGCACTGTTCGCGTCCAGCGTTTGCAACGCGCCATCAAGGCTTTGCCGGCCGCGACCCTGACTAATCTCAGCGGTAGGTAACGCTCGCAGCTCGTCCAGCGCATTGAGCAAAGCGCGCGAACCGATTTCGTCAGGGCTGAGGGTGGCGGTGGCGACGTGCCCCACCAGCGCCCGCTCCGCAGATTCCCCTGCCGCCACGGCGGCGCCCATCAGCAAAGCCAGCGGATAACAACGCCGACCGGGCTCGCTCGCTGTGCTGAGCAGCAGGTCCTGAGACACTTGCCGCGCCGAAAAAGCCCCGGCTCCGACGAAGATCTCGCGCACCTGTGCGCTGCGCTGGAGGATCTGCGTACGGAACTCGTTCTGCGCCGTACGCTTGATTTGCCCGATGCGCTCGCCCCACTGACGCAGCGTCAGGGGTTGCGACATCGCCAGCACCTTGAGTGCTCGCGCGCTTTGCGTTGCCGCACGCGGGCTGCTGGCGAGGCCGGCTTCGAATGCCGGCGAACGGATCTGGCGCAACTGTTTTTCCACGGCGTCGTAGCGCGCAAAGGTACCTTCGGCTGCGGTTTCGCCAGCCAGTTCGCGCACCGTTTGCCATGTCTGCGCAAAACCGGAATCGTCGAGGCGCGAAGCGCCAAATACGCCACCGAGCAGAACGCGCGCCATCGGGCTCAGTTGTTCCAGCGGCAGCGAGCCATGGGCAATCTTTGTCAGCAATTCGTTGAGGTGGCTGATGACGTCGGCGCCGTGGGAGAGCGGCAATTCGCTCACGGGTTGCGCGAGAATCTGCTGGCGCGTGTCAAAGCTGATGGCGACGGTTTTATCGAAGGCAATCTCGCCGCTCAACTTTTCGCGCATTGCATCGATGAACGGTTCGCCGAGGTCGTCCATCAATTGCTGCAAAACCGACGTCAGCAGCACCGGCTTACCTTCGATCACCGGCCAGCCGCGCCTGAAGGTCAGCGTCTGCTCCCTGAGGAGTTCCGGCATCTGCCCGGCATACCGGGATTTGAGCTTTCCCTGCTGCCATTTGCCGCGCTCGTTTTCCAGCCATTGCTCGTCCGTGCCTTTGACGATCCAGCCGGACACCGTTTCCTCTTCAGTCTGAAAGTTATATCCCTCGCGCAACTTCAAATGCGCAAGCACCGGATTCAATGCGTCCGGGTCAAGATGCGCGTCGATATATTCCCTCAACCCGGCAAGTGCCGCACCCGGCCCAGTCAAAACGATAGTGCCGCCTGCCTCGTTGCGAATGCCGTCCTGGAAATAGCCGAAAATCGCCTTGAACAAGCCATTCAGATAAACGTCATCCCAAGCGGTCAGGTTGGCCTGAGTCCTGATCTCATTGATGACGTTTTCAATCACCGTCAACAACTGCTCGGCCTGCGACCAGGCAAAACCGGAAGCCGCCATGGTCGCTTCGACTTTACGCAGAATGTCGTAATTGAAGCGGATCGTTTCCATGATCGACAAGGTCATGCCGCTGGCAGGCTGAGCCAGGAAATGCGCGTTCATCTCCGCGCCCAGCTGTTGCCCCATGCGAAAACCGTTCTCGGCCACGTCTACCACTTTCGGCGCCACGAACAACTCGCGCACGCCGGGCTTGCGCCGGGCAAATGTCACCAGCGCATCTTTATGCTGTTCGGGAATGCGCTCAGTGCTATCGGGATAGCGCTGGCGCTCGCGGCCCGGCATCAACGCCGGATCATGATTGAGCAGAAGCTGCAAGACACCGAGGCGCTGCCCGTCATTGAAGGCCGAGATATCCACACCGCCGAGGCGATCCGCCAGCGGTGGCAGATAATCCATGTCGGTATAGCGCCCACCCTCAAGGTGCTCGGCCTGCAGACGCACGACATCACTGGCGGCAGCAAAATTGCCGCGCAGCGCCACTTCCCGTTGATAGACATCTGCCAGAAAGTGCTCCGCGAACTCCTTGCGGACATCGCGCAAGCGCAGTTGCGGCCCCACCATCGCCAGATGGCTGTCCAGGCACTGTTGACGGAAAGCTTCCAGAGTTGCGCGGTCCTTGCCATACCCGCGCACCAGCAGATCGATGCGCGCCAGGTCTGCGCGACCGGCCCACTGCGGCTGCTGCAGATGCTCGAACATCTGCTGCTTGAGAACCCGGGCGCGCTCTTCAATCATGCTGGCCAACTGACCGGGACGACTGACCTGATCGCCTCCTGACTCCATGGCGTCGAGCCGGGCGCTGTCGAGAATGACGCGGTTCATTTCGAAGGACAGCAAGGCATCGCTGTCGTACCACAGGTTGAAACGGTAATCCTCCGGCGCGAGGACTTGTTGCCAGATGTTCATGTAGTCGCGTTGAATCGCTCCCACTTCGCTGCCGCCCACCCAGACGAAATGTACAATGTTTGGCGCGGGCCTGGCTGTGCCTGACAACATCGCAAGCGTCTCGGAAAGCCGGAAAATGTAACGCTGCAATTTGCTTGAAAGTTCATCGACAGCAGCCGGGACAGGCGTTGCCTTGCGCTTGAGCAGATTAGCCAGTTGTTCAGTGAACAAACTTGCCAACTCAAGTTTCTGCGCAGTGTCGGCTGCCGCTTTGAAACTTTCATATGTGTATTCAAGCGCTTGGTAAACGCTGTCACCGGCAAATTCACCGAGTGTCTTTTTTATCAATTCATACTCTGGCAGCGAGACAAACTCACGGCCACTGAAGTCACGATTTCTGAGCGCCATTGCGTCATCCTTGATTTATTCATAAATGGCGCAGGCGAACGCATCATTGCGCCGCCAGTGGCCACAGGTGCGGGCTGAAACGACGGCAAAGCGCGCCTCAGGGCAGCAACTTATGGCGCACCACTGGAACATTCAAACATCAACAAATTCAGGAGATTTCGATAACGGCTGGCAACGTCATGCCAGCAATAAATCCGAAACACTTACAGCGCAAAAAAAAGCCGGCCAACGTTGCCGTCGACAAGCACAAAGGCCGTAAATCGGGGATTTACGGCCTTGGCGACAGTTTTCAAGTTAAGTGGCGACCGCTGGAGTTTTACTTACAACTTTTCTGGCAAGTAATTACCCACTCAAGTGACCGGCTTGTTGCCATACCAACGCGGTGTGTAAACCCAGTTACCGCCGTTGGCACGGGCAAAAGTGCATGTCGTGGAGGAACCGATCAACACCATGGTGCGCATGTCGACTTGATCCACGGTCAATGCGCCCAGTGTCGTGGTACGCAGACTCTGCCCCGGACGGCCAATATCGCGCCCGAGCACAACCGGTGTTTCAGCCGCGCGATGTTGCGCGACGATTTCCAGCGCCCGGCCCAACTGCCATGGGCGTGCGCGGGAAATCGGGTTGTAGAAGGCCAGGGCCAGATCCGCCTCGGCGGCCAGATCCAGACGTTTCTCGATGATCGCCCAGGGCTTGAGGTTGTCCGACAGCGACATCACGCAGAAGTCGTGGCCCAGCGGCGCACCCGCCTGAGCTGCAGTGGCCAGCGAGGCGGAGACGCCCGGGAGGATTTCCAGATCCACGCTGTGCCACGCCGGATCATCCGACTCGTGCAAGGCTTCAAGCACCGCAGCGGCCATGGCGAACACGCCCGGGTCGCCAGAAGACACCACGATCACCGAACGTCCTTTGGCGGCAAGCCTAAAAGCGTGGCGGGCACGCTGCATTTCTTCACGATTGTCGGTGCAGTGTTGCACCTGATCGTCACGGAAAGGGCCAGCCATGCGCACGTAGGTTTCGTAACCGAGCACATCAGTGGCGCGAGCCAGTTCGGCTTTCACCGCCGGCACCATCAGTTCGGCGGCGCCAGGGCCAAGGCCGATCACCGCGAGTCGACCCCGT
>Ga0157369_10008472_pt1 | contig 11792 bp, 13 predicted proteins | sample C25metaG_FD_113461 | JGI IMG/M metagenome (GOLD analysis project Ga0157369, IMG submission 113461) | Corn rhizosphere microbial communities from Kellogg Biological Station, Michigan, USA - C2-5 metaG | ecosystem: Host-associated > Plants > Roots > Rhizosphere > Soil | place: USA: Michigan... | reverse complement strand
CGTACTGCAAAAAGAGATTGCTCGATGCGACGTCGCGAATGACGTCGAGCGCTTCGAGCGAGCGATTCAGCGCGAAGCCGGGGATGTCGTAGGCGTTGCAGGGCTCCACGAGCAGCTTGATGCCTTCCTTCTCGAGCGCGGCGGCCGCGAAGCGCAGGTTCTCGACGATCGTCGAACGTGCGCGCTCGGGGGTGACGTCGCGGCTCGGAATGCCCACTAGGCAATTCAATTGCGGCGCGCGCAGCGCCTTGGCGTAGTCGATCGCGCGGCCCACGCCGTCGCGGAATTCGGCGATGCGGTCAGGCAAGCATGCAATCCCGCGCTCGCCCGCTTCCCAATTGCCGGCCGGCAGGTTATGCAGAACCAGGCGCAAGCGGTTCGTTTCGAGCCGATCGGCGAGCTCGGCGGCCGAGTAGGGGTACGGAAACATAAATTCAACGGCGGAAAAGCCCGCGCGCGCCGCCGCCTCGAAACGGTCGAGGAACGGCGCTTCGTTGAACAGCATAGTCAGATTGGCGGCGAATTTCGGCATGTTGCGGTCACTCTTCGGTCGGTCAGGAAGGCGACGATCGCCGATTGGCCGGCGATCGTCGGGGCGGTCGGGTAAGCAGCACTTCCCGCGCGTCAATCGAGCAGCGAGATCGCCGTGGGGGCGTCTTGCCGGGAATCGGCGAGGGGCTCGAATTCGTTGACGGCATTGATTTCCGCCCCCATCGCAATGTTCGTCACGCGCTCGAGAATCACCTCGACCACGACTGGCACATTGAATTCGGCCGCCAGCCCTTGGGCTTTCCGCAAAGCCGGCTCGATCTCGCTCGGCTCGAATACACGCAGCGCCTTGCAGCCGAGGCCTTCCGCGACGGCCACGTGATCGACGCCATAGCCGTTCAGTTCCGGCGCATTGACGTTTTCGAAGGCCAGTTGGACGCAGTAGTCCATCTCGAAGGCGCGCTGCGCTTGGCGGATGAGGCCCAGATACGAGTTGTTGACGACGACATGAACGTACGGCAGCTTGAATTGCGCGCCCACAGCGAGTTCTTCGACCATGAACTGGAAGTCGTAATCGCCGGAGAGCGCGACGATCGGACGGCTCGGGTCGGCGGCGCGCACGCCGAGCGCGGCCGGAATCGTCCAGCCCAGGGGGCCGGCTTGCCCGCAGTTGATCCAGTTGCGCGCTTGGTAGACATGCAGGAACTGCGCGGCGGCGATCTGCGACAGCCCGATGGTGCTGACGTAGCACGTATCGCGGCCGAACACCTTGTTCATCTCTTCATAAACGCGCTGCGGCTTGATCGGCACCTCGTCGAAGTGCGTCTTGCGCTGCAGGGTACGCTTGCGTTCGCGGCAGGCTTGCGCCCACGCGGTACGATCCTTCAGCGTGCCGGCTGTCTTCCATTCCCGCGCCGCTTCGAGGAACAGCTCAAGCGCGGCCTTCGCGTCGGAGACGATGCCGAGATCGGGGCCGAATACGCGACCGATTTGCGTCGGTTCGATGTCGACGTGAACGAACTTGCGTCCCTTCGTATAGACCTCGACGCTGCCGGTATGGCGATTGGCCCACCGATTGCCGATACCGAGCACGAAATCCGATTCGAGCATGGTCGCGTTGCCGTAGCGGTGCGACGTCTGCAGCCCGACCATGCCGGCCATCAGCGGATGATCGTCGGCGATCGCGCCCCACGACATCAGCGTCGGCACGACTGGCACCCCCGTGATCTCGGCGAACTCGACGAGCAGCGCTTCCGCGCCGGCATTGAGCACGCCGCCGCCCGATACGATCAGCGGACGCTCGGCCGCATTGAGCAACGCCAGCGCGGCATCGATCTGCTTGCGCGAGGCTTTCGGCTTGTAGACGGGCAGCGGCTCATACGTCTCGATATCGAATTCGATCTCGGCGAGCTGAACGTCGATCGGCAAGTCGATCAGCACCGGGCCCGGCCGGCCCGATCGCATCAAGTGGAAGGCCTGCTGAAAGACGCGCGGCACGAGCGCCGGCTCGCGCACGGTGACGGCCCATTTCGTGACCGGCTTGGCGATCGATTCGATATCGACCGCTTGAAAATCTTCCTTGTAGAGGCGGGCGCGCGGCGCTTGGCCTGTGATAGCCAGAATAGGAATCGAGTCAGCCCAGGCCGAATAAAGTCCGGTAATCATATCGGTGCCGGCGGGGCCCGACGTGCCGATGCATACGCCGATGTTGCCCGCCGCGGCGCGCGTATAGCCCTCGGCCATATGCGAAGCGCCTTCGACGTGGCGCGCGAGCACGTGGCTGATGCCGCCGGCGCGTTGCATCGCCGAGTAGAGCGGGTTGATGGCGGCGCCGGGCACCCCGAACGCTGTCTCGATGCCTTCCTTCTCCAGCACGAGCACGGCGGCGTCGACGGCTCTCATTTTCGGCATGGATGTCTCCTGGTTCTGTTCGTTCAATGCGCAAGTAGCGGGTTGGAGACACTGTATGGCTACCGGAAAGGTTTGATAAGATCGCCAGAAGTTCGGTTTTTCGATACAAAAAGTATTGAATGACGGGGTTGGCCTCAGTGACAAATCGCGTCAAGGGGCGGGCGGGGCGGCTATGCCGGAGGAAGCCGGCGGCGGGCGCCGTAGGGTGGGTCGAAGGGCGCTTCGTCTCTCTCGACTGATTGGGACAAAGCCGACGGCGCTTCGGGCTAGGGGCTGAGCCGGTGATGAAGGGGCGCGATGGCGCGGCGGGAACAGAGGCGAGGGGATGCGGGGATGGACCGTTTCAAACAGATCGAGACATTCGTCCGGGTGGCCGAGGCCGGCAGCTTAGCGGCGGCGGCGCTCGAAGAGGGCGTCTCGCCCGTCATCCTGGGGCGACGGATCGATGCGCTCGAAAAGCGGCTCGGCGTGAAGCTGATGTACCGCTCCACGCGGCGGCTGGTCGTGAGCGAAGCGGGCGCGGCGTTCCTCGAACGCTGCAAAGGCTTGCTCACCGATTGGGAGCAGGCCGAAAACGAATTGGCCGCCGGTCGGCGCGCCGTCAGCGGGCACTTGATTGTTTCGGCTCCGGCTGCGTTCGGGCGCAAGCACGTCGCGCCACTGGCGCCGGCGTTCTTGGCCGACAAACCGGGGCTGCAGATATCGTTCAATCTGACCGATCGGGTGGTCGATCTCGTACGCGAGGGCTACGATCTGTCGATTCGGATCGGCGGCGCGGTGGATCCGAATTTCGTTGCTGTGAAGCTCGCGACAAACCGGCGGGTTGTATGCGGCACGCCAGCCTATTTCGCACGACATGGCCGCCCGCGAGCGTTGGAAGATCTATTGGGGCACAATTGCCTGGCCTTCAATCTACAAGGCGGGCAAAACCGCGGCTGGTATTTCCAGCGCGGGGGCAAACGCGTGACGATGCGCGTGGCCGGTTCGCTCGATTGCAACGACGGCGAATTGTTGCATCGATGGGCGAGCGAGGGGCTCGGGCTTGGCTGGCGCTCCACCTGGGAGATCGCCGAGCAGCTGGCGCGTGGGGAGCTGGAAACGGTGCTCGATGAGTTCGCGCTACCTGAATACGACATCTTGGCCGTCTACCCGCAGCAGCGATACGTGCCGGCCAAGGTGCGGTATTTCATCGATTATTTGAAGGAGGTGTACGCGCGGCCGGGGTATTGGGGAGGGGGAGATGGAGAGCACGATGTCTCCCCTTAGCCAGTGACAGGTCACTGCCGGTAGAGGTGGATGGAGGATGTCACCGATACGCGTCCGAGTGGTGCATGGGTGCTTGAAAACCGCTAAGGTTCCGTCGTTCTGTCATTGAGAATCAGTCTTCGTCATTGTCGTCGTACATCCCTTCAAACGGATCATTCCACTCATTTGTTGGATAAAATAATGTTACTTCATCGCCGCGATTAAAGGTCAGCAAGGCCGCGCCGCTGGAGCGCAATTTCCATGTTCCGAAATGTCCGTCGGCGAATTCGATCGACCCTGTCGCGTAGCACGGTGAGTATCTTGGGTGTGACATAATATAATGTTCAACCGGATAAGCTCGCGAAAAAAAATGCTTGATTTGGTGATTCGTTGGGCGGAAATTATTGCATTCACGCTGCACCAGAGGATCGTTGGCGTAATCATAGAGCTTTATTGCATCTACGTGTATGCGTTTTATCTCACGAGCAAGACATGAGGTGCTGAGTAAGCCGAGACATGTCGACAAGACCAAGCACGCACAAGATCTGGGGAAAGTCTTGCTTACCATCGTGCGGTACTTGCCTCTGTTTCCAGTTTATAGGACAGCTCTGGGTGACGATAGACTTCATGCAAGGAAACTCGAAACGTTTCGCACAACTCTGCGACTAGCCACTTTAAAGCAGTATTCTGTTGATCGTTTACGGCTTCATAGATGTCATTTTTAGAAGCGCCGACGATCTCTATTCCAATAGAATCAGTATTCATCGGATAACGTTCCGGCCAAGATTTTTTGATTTCATGCCTAGAAAGATCGGTGATATTAATTTGAGACACTTTCTTAATTTCGATGGGCGAGCAGGTCTTTTTCTCCAGGCAGGGCGACTTTAATTTTCCAATATGATAGGTGACTTTGTGTAACGACGCCGTTTGATAAATGCTCCCATCTTTGTCGATGAGGAAGTGCGCGCCGTGGACTCCCGCCTTTTCGTAACTCCAGAACGTGCTATTGGCTGTCGGGCCGTCTGTCTGATGGACTACGATCCCATTTACTCTATCGAGTCGGCCGTGCTCGATCTTCGGAAAGATTTTGAGTTTGACTCGCTCGGCGTCGACATGACCGTGCTTCGAAATAAACAGCATGATTCGCTCTCCCTCAGATTTCCTTGTTCGCCTTGATGTCGTAGCCGCTGCTCACCACTCCGCCGCTACCGCCTTGCGCTTCTGGATAACGTATATCAAGCGTTGAACGGGGCAGTCGCGAGGCCTCCGCATCGAGACAAATGTCATTAGGCCACCAGCTTAGATTTCATTTCAATCCTTCGTCACCGTCGTACGCGTCAAACGGATCGATCCATTCATTCCTGGGGTAATAGACCGTCACGTGGTCACCTCGGTTAAATGTAAGTGACGCGGCGCCCCCAGAGCTTAATACCCATTTTCCGAAATGCCCGTCTGCGAAATCAATCGATCCTTTCGCGTAGCAAGGAGAATATTTGGAGTGCATGAACACGTAGCCTTCTACGGGGTAGGCTCGCGAAAAGAAGTGCTTGATTTGGCGGACGGTGGGCCGAAATTTCTTGCAATCAATTGACACCGTGGGATCACTGTCGTGTTCATAAAGCCCTGTCGCCTCCACGCCGATGCGCGTCACTTCGCGTGCAACGCTGGAAAAGCTCAAAAGAGCGAAGCATGATGACAAGATCAAGCAAGCTTTTGATCGATGAGAAATTCTGGCTGCCATTATCAATAACCTCTGAAATCGTAGCCGCCCGCGAAGGGATCGATCCACCCGTTATTTCCATAGAATACTGTAACTTCGTCGCCTCGATTAAACGTAAGGCGAGCAGCTCCGCCGGAGTATAGTTTCCACTTCGCAAAGTGTCCGTCAGAGAATCTGATCGATCCGTGTGTGTAGCACGGTGAATATCGGGAGTGCATGAGAACATAGCCTTCAACAGGGTAGGCTTTCGAGAAGAATTGTTTGATTTGAACCCGGGTTGGTCGAAATGATTTACACTCGCGCTTTACCATTGAATTGACGTTGCCCTCGTGAAGGCCAATTGCTTCAATTTCTACACTTTTCACCCCGCGCGCCAGACATGAATTACTCGCCGAGATAAGGTATAGCAGCAATATCAAGAATATCGGCGAGCGGAGGATATCCTTTTTTACCATCGCGCGGTGCTCGCTTCTGTATCAACTTTATGGGAAATTTCGGGGTGTCGATAAATCTCCGATAAAGAGACGTTGAACGTCTCTGTCAGTTCGTTGATCAACCACTTCACTGAGTTATTTTGTTTTTCGCTTGCCGCCTCGTACACTCCATCCTTGTGCGTGCCTACGATCTCTATCCCAATAGAATCAGTATTGTGTGGAAAACGCTCGGGCCACGGCTTCTTGTATTCATGTCTTGATAGCGGAATGGATTTCATCCTCGAAACTTTTTTCATTTCGATGGGTGAGCAACTCCTTGTTCCAAACAGCGAGACTTTAATAATCCTACATGATGCGTGACTTTATGTAGCGAAGCTGTTTGATAGATAGTGCCGTCCTTATCGATGAGAAAGTGTGCGCCGTATGCTCCTTTGTCCATATAGCTGAAGAAAGTGCTACGGACCGTCGAGCCGCCCGTTTGATGAACGACGATCCCATTCACCCGATCGAGCCGACCGCGTTCAATCGCCGGAAATATTTTGACTTTGACTCGCTCGGCATCGACATGGCCGTGCTTCGAAATAAACAGCATGATTCGCTCTCCCTCAGATTTCCTTGTTCGCCTTGATGTCGTAGCCGCTGCTCACCACTCCGCCGCTACCGCCTTGCGCGTTCTGGATAACGTACTCTTGCCGCACCCGCGCAAATGACAGTGAGACCTCTTCGCGCGGGGCGCGCATGTTGTAGTTCGCCGTTGGACTGACGCGTGTAATCAACACCTCTTCCATACTTATCTTCAGATACTCGAGCGGCGCCCCTCCGGCCTCCCGCAGAATGAGCACGGCGCTCTCGATAGGTTTGCCGGTCAGGCAGTGCTTCATGAGGTTAGGACTCGCGCGGTCGACGTAGTGCTCGATCGTCAGGTCGTCGACCGAGCATTTACCCGCGCCGCCGCCGCTCCCTCGGTGCAGGTCGGACTCCTGAGCGATAGACCACTCCCACGTGAGCACCTCTATTTCGTCGCGATGATCGTCATCTTGCGATTCGCCCCGGATACCCGAGAGTTTTAGAAAAATGTCTTGTGCCATGGTTTGTACGTTTCGGTGAGTGGGCTATATCTCTGGGCTTTATCCGTCGTGGCCCGTGGCCAGTGGCCCATATGGCCCGGCCACAGGTTCGGTGGCGATGCACCTAAGCGACTCGCGATTTCACGCCCGTTTGGCTGACGCGGGCGCGTGCGCAAGAAAAATCAGACCGAGGGAAGTCACTTTCTTCGGTTGCGGGGACTGAGCACTGGCCCTGGGTGAAGCGCCTGACGTCGCCTGAATGGGTGGTTTGGCGGTTCTCATCGACTCCATCCATATAAAGAGCCAGATGAAAGAGACTGCATGCCCCGGCGCTCGTCGTCCCATGGAGCAGGGCGACCCGCCCCGGCCGGAGACGACGTGGGCCTTCGTAGCCCAATTGCGCCACGAGCCCGTTTGCGTTACAATCGCCGGCTTCTCACTTGCCACACCGGTTGGTCAAAGCTTCGCAGGGAGGTCGTATGTGTCTTTGCGAGCCTGCCATCGACGCCCGGGTGGCTTTAATCCACAAGGAGTGTGTATGCGTCATTACGAAATCGTCTTCGTCGTACACCCCGATCAAAGCGAGCAAGTGCCCGCAATGATCGAGCGGTACAAGTCCACGATTACCGCGCGCGGCGGCAATATCCACCGCATCGAAGACTGGGGCCGTCGCCAACTGGCCTACATGATCGAGAAACTCGCGAAGGCTCACTACGTCTGCATGAACATCGAATGCGACCAAGCTACGCTCGAAGAGCTCGAGCACGCATTCAAGTTCAACGACGCCGTGCTGCGTCACCTGATCGTCAAGATGAAGAAGGCCGAAACCGGCCCGTCGCCGATGATGAAGGAAGTGCAGCGCGAAGAAGCCAAGAAGGCGGCCGCTTCGTCGCAGCCGTCCGAAGCGCAGGCTTAACGGTATTCACGGTTTAAGCCACCAAGGGTTCATCGTTTTTTCGCCACTCTCGTGAATAGGCTGCAACTCACGGCCAGTGTGGTCGAGCGCGAGCCGCTGCGCTATACGCCGGCAGGCGTGCCGATCGCAAGCTGTACGCTGCAGCACCGCGGGGAAGTCGTCGAAGCCGGTATCGTCCGGCAAGTCGAATTGACCCTCCCTGCGCTGGCCGCAGGCGCCGCGAGCGGGAAGCTCGAAACGTGTGAAATGGGCGTAGAGACGCTCTTCACCGGCTTCCTGGCGAAGAAAAGCCGCAATGCGAGAACCTTGGTGTTTCACATCACAGAATTGCAGGACATTGGAAAGGACTGAACATGCCCCGCCCGACTGGTAAGAAATTCGACAAGCGTCGTCAGCAACAAAACCCGCTGTTCAAGCGCAAGAAGTTTTGCCGCTTCACGGCTGCCGGCGTCGAGTACATCGATTACAAGGACATCGAAACGCTGAAGGACTTCATCGGCGAAAACGGCAAGATCACGCCGGCTCGTCTGACGGGTACGAAGGCCCACTATCAACGCCAGCTCGATACGGCGATCAAGCGCGCACGTTTCCTCGCGCTCTTGCCGTACACCGACCTGCATAAGGCCTAATCAGACGGCGCGATAAGGAGAATCCGAATGCAAATCATTCTTTTGGAAAAAGTCGTCAACGTGGGTAACCTCGGCGACGTGGTCAAGGTCAAGGACGGCTACGCCCGTAACTTCCTGATCCCGCAAAAGCTGGCTCGCCGCGCCACGAAGGAAGCGATCGCCGAATTCGAAGTGCGCCGCGCCGAGCTCGAAAAGGCTGCCGCTGCTAAGCTCGCCGCTGCACAAGCACAAGGCGAGAAGATGGACGGTCTGACGGTCCAGATCGCGCAGAAGGCCGGTGTCGACGGCCGTCTGTTCGGTTCGGTCACGAATGCCGACATCGCCGAAGCGCTGACGAAGCAAGGTTTCTCGGTCGAAAAGGCGCAAGTGCGCCTGCCGACGGGCCCGCTGAAGATGGTGGGCGATCACCCCGTGCAAGTTTCGCTGCACACCGACGTCCTCGTCGACGTCACGGTGTCGGTGCTGGGCGAGCACGCGTAAGCATCGCAAGCCGATACGAGCCGTTCCGGGCGTTGTTCCCGGCACGGCTCAGCCTATCGAAGAGGCAGGAGCCGGAGCGCCGGTTCCTGCCTTTTTTGTTTTGACCTCGTTTTGCCTGCTGGTTTAGCTGACTGGCTATTGCGCAGCCATTTCGCGATAATGCCTCCCCATGAACGCACCGTCGAACGATCCGCAACTCGAATCGCTGAAAGTCCCCCCTCATTCGATCGAGGCCGAGCAATCGGTGCTCGGCGGCTTGCTGCTCGACAATGCGGCCTGGGACCGCATCGCCGATTTCCTCCATCAGAGCGATTTCTACCGCTATGACCACCGGCTGATCTTCGAGCATATCGGGCGCCTCATTGCAGCGACGCGGCCGGCCGACGTGGTGACCGTGTACGAAGCGCTCACCACCTCGGGCAAGGCGGAAGAGGTCGGCGGTCTCGCCTATCTCAACGCGCTGGCGCAGAATACGCCGAGCGCGGCGAATATCCGCCGCTACGCCGAAATCGTCCGCGATCGCGCCGTGTTGCGCCGGCTCGTTTCGGTTGCCGATGAAATCTCCGCGGATGCCTTCAATCCGCAAGGCAAGGAAGTGCGGCAGCTGCTCGACGAGGCGGAATCGAAAGTGTTTTCGATCGCCGAAGACGGCGCGCGCGGCACGCAGGGCTTCCTCGAGATCGGCCCGCTGCTCACGCAAGTCGTCGAGCGCATCGATACGCTTTATCACACGGCCAATCCGAGCGATGTCACGGGCACGCCGACGGGCTTCGTCGATCTGGACCGGATGACGTCCGGCATGCATGGCGGCGAACTCATCATCGTGGCCGGACGCCCGTCGATGGGTAAGGCTCAGCCGCTCGACGCACGTGTGAAGACGTTGTCGGGCTGGAAGAAGATGGGCGATCTGGAGCTTGGCGATGCCTTGGCCTCGGTCGATGGCGCACCGTCGATGGTGACCGGCATTTATCCGCAGGGCGAGCGGCAGGTCTACCGCGTGCGTTTTTCCGACGGGCGTTCCGCGGAATGTTGCGACGAGCACCTCTGGCGTATCCATTTCCGCGGCTGGGATGCCCCGCGAGTGGTTGATACGGCGCAATTGCGCACATTGCTGACCCGCAAGCGATATCAGAACCGGCTTTGGATCGACCTTCCGAGTGGTGATTTCGGCCATGCGGAATCTTTGCCGGTTGATCCCTGGGTGCTCGGTGCGTTGCTCGGCGATGGGGCGATCGGCGGGACATCGGTCCGCTTCAGCGCGAAGGCCGAGGAAACGCTCGAACGCATGCGCTCGAGAGTCGGCGCAGCAATGCAACTGCAGTACGCGGGCCAATACGATTGGCGGATCAAACGTAGAAGCGCGGACGAGGACGTCGCGCGTCCGAGCGCCAACCCGATCAAAGCCGCGTTGGAAAAGCTACGCCTCTGGGGCTGCGCGAGCTACGACAAATTCATCCCGCGCGCATACTTGGACGCCGCCAAGCCGGCGCGGCTCGATTTGCTGCGCGGCCTGCTCGACACCGACGGCTGGGCCGAATCGCGGGGTGCGGTGCGCTATTCGACGGCAAGCCCGCAACTCGCCCGAGACGTTTGCGAACTCGTCCGTTCGCTAGGCGGTTGGTGCTCGGTATCGGAAAAGCAAACGTTCTATGTCTATGAGGGCGTGCGCAAGGAAGGCGCGAAGGCATATCAATGCACGATCAGCCATCCCGATCCGCAAAGCCTCTTCCTGTTCGAAGGCAAGCGCGAGTGGCTGGAGCAAGGTCGCCTCCGACGCAAAATGCCGGTGGTCGTCTCGATCGAGCCCACGCGCCGCGCGCAGACGCAATGTATCTCGGTTTCGCATCCCACGCGCCTTTACGTCACGGACGATTACGTCGTCACGCACAACACCGCATTTTCGATGAACATCGGCGAATACGTCGCTGTGGAGTACGGCCTGCCCGTTGCGGTGTTCTCGATGGAAATGCCCGGCACCCAGCTCGTCATGCGGATGCTCGGCTCGGTGGGCCGCCTCGATCAGCATCGGATGCGTACCGGCCGCCTGACAGACGAAGACTGGCCTAAGCTCACTCACGCCGTGCAGAAGATGAGCGAGGCGCAACTCTTCATCGACGAGACAGGCGGCTTGAACCCGATGGAACTGCGCTCGCGCGCGCGACGCCTCGCGCGTCAGTGCGGCAAGCTCGGGCTCATCATCGTCGATTACTTGCAGCTGATGTCGGGTTCGTCGCAGGGCGAGAACCGCGCCACGGAAATTTCGGAAATTTCTCGGTCGCTCAAGGGCTTGGCGAAAGAACTCGATGTGCCGGTGATCGCGCTGTCGCAGCTCAATCGCGGCCTGGAACAGCGGCCGAACAAGCGGCCCGTGATGTCCGACTTGCGCGAATCAGGCGCTATCGAGCAGGACGCGGACGTGATTTTGTTTATTTACCGGGACGAAGTGTACAACCCGGACAGCCCCGACAAAGGCACGGCCGAAATCATCATCGGTAAGCAGCGTAACGGCCCGATCGGCCCCGTTCGGCTCACGTTCATGGGGCAATACACGAAGTTCGATAATTTTGCGGGCCCGCAATCGTTCCACGGCGGGGAGTAGGCGGGCCTCGGGAGCGGGGCGCCGCTGTTGCTTTCGCGTACGCGGGTGCAACCAAGCGTTGGGCGCACCGGCGCGACCCGGTACAATGTTGCAGTTTTATGTCAGCCCCGAGAGCCGGCAGCGCGGGTTCGTTCGTCACCCTAGCGCGCCACGGCTTCTTTCAGGCCCAGCGGCGAGTGCCGCCGCGGCGTTGGGGCGCCCAATATGACCACCTATCGGGATCTCAATGTTCGGTCGCTTCATGCCCACCGAGGGCAAGTTCTTTGAAATCTTCAACGAGCACGCGAAGTGCATCGTCTCCG
>Ga0157369_10008471_pt1 | contig 11792 bp, 10 predicted proteins | sample C25metaG_FD_113461 | JGI IMG/M metagenome (GOLD analysis project Ga0157369, IMG submission 113461) | Corn rhizosphere microbial communities from Kellogg Biological Station, Michigan, USA - C2-5 metaG | ecosystem: Host-associated > Plants > Roots > Rhizosphere > Soil | place: USA: Michigan... | reverse complement strand
TACGACGAGAGCAAACGCTACGCAGAAGCGCTGACTATGGCACATCATCGCGTGCACGGCATGCGCACGAATATCGCGCGTATTTTTAACACTTATGGGCCGCGGATGGCGCTGAACGACGGCCGGGTCGTGCCCGCATTCATCGATCAGGCGCTCAAGGGCGCACCGCTCACCGTGTTCGGAGATGGCTCGCAAACCCGCAGCTTTTGCTACGTTTCAGACCTAGTAGAAGGATTGCTGCTGCTCAGCGAATCGGAGGAGCGCTATCCGGTGAATCTCGGCAACCCGAAGGAGATGTCGATCCTGGAGTTTGCGCGCGAAATACAGAAGCGCTTCGGTAGGGCGGCGGAAATCGAGTATCGCCCATTGCCCTCAGACGATCCTAAGCTACGGCGGCCGGACATCTCGAAAGCCAATCGCGTGCTCGGGTGGCAGCCCAAAGTGAGCTTAAGCGAAGGACTGGCCGTCACGATCGACTATTTCAAAGGACTCAGTCTCACCGTGGCCTAAGGCTCGCTCCCAACGGTTTTTTCCGTCACGGTTGGACCTTTACTTGTAAAGACGCCGATTTGCTTTGGCCTTTCGCGTTGACACCGGTGATGGTATAGGTCGTCGTCTTTTTGGGAGCAATTTCGATGCAATGACGGTAGCTCGGTTTAATGTCTTCTACCGGGGGATCGAGCTTCACGGAGACTGCATTCACCACACCGTAGCAGAGATGAGCGCTTTCGCCGGGCTTGAGAACCGCACTGTCCGCATGGAAAGTGGGAAAGCGAACTTCCCCCGATCCAAAGTACTGATCGACGACATCTTTGCGCGCATCTGCCTTCTTTGCATTCAACTCCTCCCGCGCCCGGCGATTGGATTCGTGTCGCGAATAGAATGTCCAGCCGACGTATAGCGCCGCCACGATCAAGGCCACAGTAGTGTAGGGAAATATCTTTCGTAGCACGAATTCGGCCTCACTCTGATACTATCTGACGACATGATTCGAAATGTGGCGGTTGTCTGCGCGGCATTATCGATCGCCGCGGGTGCAATGGGGCTCGAGACGAGCGATCTCGGTATCTTCACAAACGAGAGTAGCGTGGGACAGACGCCGCCGGGCTCGAAGGCGCATTTCGACGCAGCAACCGGCGAATATCGGATCACAGGCGGGGGCGAGAATGTGTGGGGCGCAACCGATGCGTTTTATTTCGTGTGGAAGAAAGCGTCGGGCAATTTGAGTCTCACGGCAGATGTGCAGTTTGTGGGCAGGAGCGCGGCGGAACATCGGAAGGCGATGCTGATGGTGCGGCAGAGCCTCGATCCGGGCTCGGCCTACGCGGATGCGGTTTCACACGGCAATGGGCTCACATCGCTTCAGTTTCGTGGGAAGTCAGGCGAGCAGACGTATGAAGTTTTCACGCAGGTGCCGGAACCGGCTCGCATACGGATTGTCCGGCATGGGAATGCGTTCACGATGTACGCTGGTAAGCCAAACGAGGAATTGAAGCCGTATGGGCCGGTTGACTTCGTGAGCATGAAAGAACCGGTTTATGTCGGGCTGGGCGTCTGTTCGCACGTGGCCACGACGCTCGAGACAGCGGTATTTACCAACGTGAAGCTGGAGGCGGAGTAGAGCTTACAACGGTGGCCCGAGAAACACGCCGATCACGACGCCATTACCGCTCTGAATCTTGACATGACCGATTACGTTCCATACCAACGGATTGAGGGAAATTCTTAGCGGAATTCTTCCTGCAAACGATCTAAGGCTTCCGCGCCTGGGCAAAGTTTTTCATATGGCAGGTTGTTGAGGGGCGCGTCGCAGGTATTGTTTGCTTCGTGGAGATCGGCGACGCTTTCATCTGCAAAAAGCAGTCCCGTGACAATTTCACCGCTGTTCTGGCGCTCCTGAAGATAGGACATCACCTTCTGGCGATTGGTTGGATCGTAGCCCTGGGGCAGGGAGCGGAAGCGTATGACGCTGCCGTCGTGCATTGTCACGCTGGTCACGTCGTTCGTGGAAATCGAAGCCAGAATTTCCCTTGCTGGAGGCACAAAGTCGGTTTCCGTGGCACGTGCTTCGTGTTTGCGCGTGTAGAGATAGCTCTTGGTGGAACCGGTGTGGTCGTTAAATGTTACACAGGGCGAGATGACATCTACCAAGGCCAAACCGCGGTGCGCGAAGGCCGCTTTGAGGATCGGCACAAGCTGTTCTTTATCCCCTGAGAAACTGCGCGCGACGAAGGTCGCACCGATGCTCAGACCGAGCATCACGGGATCGATGGGCGACATGCTATTGGCCTCGCCGCGCTTGCTTTTTGAACCGACGTCGGCCGAAGCGGAGAATTGCCCTTTGGTGAGGCCGTATACGCCGTTATTTTCGATCAGATAAACCATCTTCACGTTCCGCCGGATGGCGTGGCACATGTGGCCTATTCCGATCGAGAGCGAATCGCCGTCGCCTGAAACTCCGATATAGGTCAAATCGCGATTCGCGGCGATGGCACCCGTGGTAATGGGTGGCATGCGTCCATGCGCAGAGTTGAAGCCGTGCGCACCATTTACGAAGTACGCGGGCGTTTTCGAGGAACAGCCAATCCCGCTCATCTTCGCGAGCCGATGCGGCGGCATCGAGATTTCCCATAGGGTACGTACAATGGCCGCCGTTATGGAATCGTGTCCACAGCCGGCGCACAAGGTCGACATTGAGCCTTCGTAGTCACGTATCGTAAGGCCTAGATCATTGTGCTCCAGACTAGGATGCCGGGCAACGGGCTTTGCTATCGAGGGCACGTCGTCTCCTCTAGACCGGGCGCAACGGGCACCAATCGCCCGGTTCGTTCTTCGATTTCCGTGTAATTCATGATTCCATCCACTACATTGCGAGCGCTGAGTGGGAATCCGCCGTAGACGAGCACGGAGCGCAACCGGTCTTTCGGAATGCCGGTCTCGAGAATCAGGAGCGAGTGGATCTGCGCGTCGCGGTTCTGTTCGACAACGAAGCAGAGCTCATGCTCGAGAATAAATGCTTCCACCGACTCCGGAAAAGGAAATCCGCGGAGGCGCATATAGTCGAGCGCAATGCCGCGGTCGCGAAGCAGATCGACGGCCTCACGCACAGCGGCATCACATCCGCCGATACTAATCACGCCCCATTGTGCGTTGGATGAGATCACGATCGGCTCCGGTACAAAATTGGCTGCAGCCTTGTGCTTTGCGGCCAGGCGATCGAGGACTTCCTGGTATTCGCTAGGCGTTTCTGTGTAGTCGCCAAACTTGTTGTGTCCAGAGCCGCGCGTAACATATGCGCCCGTGGGATGAATACCGGGGACCGTTCTCGCTGCAACGTGACTCTCGTCGGTATTCGCGTAGCGATAAAACTTCGGCAGTTCCTTGAGATCTTCTTCAGACAACACTCTTCCTCGATCGGGGCGATAAGAATCGTCCCATTGCATCCGAGGCACTACCCAGTCGTTCATGCCGATGTCCAGATCAGAGAGCATCATGACCGGCGTCTGAAAACGTTCCGCCAAATCGAACGCTTTCACCGCAAAATCGAAGCACTCAGCCGGATGGGCCGGAAACAACAGGATGTGCTTCGTATCACCATGCGAGGCATAGGCACACTCCAATATGTCGCCCTGCTGCGTGCGCGTGGGCATACCTGTTGATGGGCCAACGCGCTGCACGTCGATCAAGACGGCTGGAATTTCGGAATAGTAGGCAAGACCCAGCAATTCATTCATCAATGAGACGCCGGGGCCAGAGGTGGAGGTGAACGCGCGCGCGCCATTCCAGGATGCGCCGATGACCATTCCGATCGCAGCCAATTCGTCTTCGGCCTGGATAATCAGGTAATTGTTGCGACCGGTTTCTGGATCGCGCCGGTATTTTTGGCAAAATTCCTTGAACGCATCCATCACGGACGTCGAAGGCGTGATGGGGTACCAGGCAGCCACCGTCGCGCCGGCATAAACGCAGCCCAGGGCGGTAGCAGTGTTGCCATCAATAAGAATTTTGTCACTGTTGGCGTCCATGCGCCGGAGATGAAACGGCAACGGGCAGGCAAAATGTTCTTTGGCGTAGTCGTAGCCAATACGCAAGGCTTGCCGATTCGATTCACGCAGGGCGACCTTGCCGGCGAAGCGCTCGGTCAGCAACTCCTCGACAATCGGCATGTCGATGTCTAGAATGGCGACAAGTGAGCCCGCATACGCGATGTTCTTCATGAGCGTACGCTCGCGCGGCTCACGAAATCGCTCATTGCACATGCGCGCGAAGGGCACGGGAAGGAATTCGACGTCTTCGCGGTAGAGCGACTTATCGAGCGGCCAGGAAGAATCGTAAAGCACATGGCCGCCAGAGCATACTTCCTTGATGTCACGCGCGTAAGTCTGCGCGTTCATCGCAACCATCAAATCGTAATCGAGAGCGCGGGCCGTGTAGCCATCGGCATTGACCCGAATCTCATACCAGGTTGGCAATCCTTGAATGTTTGAGGGAAACAGGTTCTTGCCCGAAACCGGAATTCCCATGCGAAAGATAGCCTGCATGAGCAGACCATTAGCACTGGCCGACCCAGTACCGTTCACGTTCGCAAGTTTTATGGCGAAGTCGTTTACGCCGCTGTATGTTGATTCGCGCAAGCCTCTTCACCCGCGTATGAAATTAACAGCTCAAACTTTTGCATGTCCCAAGCTGCCGTAGGACAGCGTTCCGCGCAGAGACCGCAGTGGACACATACGTCCTCATCTTTCGCCATGATCCTGCCGGTCTGAGGGAGATCTTCAGACACATACAGTGCCTGGGTCAGATTGAGGGCCGGGGCCGAGAGCCGCTGGCGCAGGTCCTCTTCGTCGCCATTTCGCGTGATTGTCAGGCACTGGACCGGGCAAACGTCAATACACGCATCGCATTCGATACAACGCTTGGGGGCGAATTGTGTTTCGATATCGCAATTCAGGCAACGCGCGACTTCTTTTGCGATCTGGTCGGGCGTAAATCCGAGTTCCACTTCGATGGTGAGTTTGTCGAAGCGTTCCACCAGATCGACGTGCTTCATTTTCTGGCGACTGACTGGCGCGTAGTCGTTACTGTAACTCCACTCGCTGATTCCCATTTTCTGAGTCACCAGATTCATGCCGTACGACGGCCGATCGGTGACCGCATTTCCATGGCAGTGATTGTGGATAGACAGGGCTGCCTGATGGCCGTGCTCGACTGCCCAAATAATATTTTTGGGTCCGAAGGCGGCGTCGCCACCGAAGAAGACACCGGGCCTCGTGGACTGGTATGTAGTGGAGTCGACGACGGGCGTATCCCACTTATCGAAATCGATTCCCAAATCACGTTCGACCCAAGGGAAAGCGTTTTCCTGACCGATCGCAAGAATGACGTCGTCGGCCGGCAGGAAAAGAGTACCGACAGTTTGGGAGCGCCTTGCCTCGGCATCCCAGGTCAGTTGCTCGAACTCCATGCCTTTCACGACGCCATTCTCGACTTTGAAACTTTTCGGCGCGTGATTGATAAGAATCTCGACTTGTTCCTCTTCGGCGTCCTCGAGTTCCCAGGCCGAAGCTTTGAAGAATTGCCGTGGCCGCCGGGCCATTACTTTAATGTCCTTGCCACCCAGACGGCGCGAGGAGCGGCAGCAATCCATGGCCGTATTGCCGACTCCGATGATCAGTACACGCTCACCGACGGATGTTGTATGTCCAAAGGCAACCGATCCGAGCCAATCGATGCCAATGTGAATGCGTTCCGTACCGGCCCTTCCCGGCAGATCGAGTTCTTTGCCGCGCGGTGCGCCGCTGCCCACGAAAATCGCATTGAACCCGGCGGCAAGTAATTCTTTCATGCTCGCGATGGGTGTATTGAAGCGGATATCCACGCCCATATTCAGGATGAGCGCTATTTCCTCGCTTAGCACCCGCTCGGGAAGCCGAAAGGACGGGATATTCGATCGCATCAAGCCGCCGGGTTTGTCCAGCTTCTCGAAGATGGTCACTTCATAGCCAAGCGGCATCAGGTCGTTCGCAACAGTGAGCGAAGCGGGACCCGCACCAATACAGGCTATTCGCTTACCATTTTTAGACGGAATCTTCGGCATCAGATGCGCGATCTCTCCGCGCAAATCCGCCGCCACGCGCTTGAGCCGGCAAATAGCTACCGGCTTGGCATCGATGCGCTCGCGCCGGCAGGCCGGTTCACAGGGGCGGTCGCAAGTACGGCCCAAAATCCCGGGGAAGACATTCGACTCCCGGTTGAGCATATAGGCACCGGTGTATTCACCTTGCGCGATGAGCCGGATATATTCCGGAACATTTGTATGCGCAGGGCACGCCCACTGGCAGTCGACAACTTTATGGTAGTAGTCTGGATTCTGAACGTCGGTCGGTTTCACGCGCACCTATGACTAGCGACAGGGCTCGCCATCTTGTGGTTTGTCCCAATATACAACTACGCAATTGAGGCACATGTAACTGCGGGTTGACGTTTTCCGTCCGTTTGAGTAAGGTTCTTTTCAGCGGAGGGTCATTGCCTGCCATTCTCGGAACTCCTCGTGAGACGTTCCCGGGGGAACGCCGCGTGGCGATTACGCCTCGCCAGTGCGAGACGCTGCGTAAATCCAACATCGAAGTATTGATAGAGAGCGGGGCCGGCGCGGAGGCGGGCTATCCCGATGATGCCTATACTGCGCGGGGTGCTCGGCTGGCCGACCGGCAGACTGTCTTTCGGGAGGCGCAGATTGTGGCACAGGTCCGCAGCCTCGGCGCGAATCCCGAAGAGGGCCGCTCTGACCTTGCATTGCTGCGGCGCGGCCAGGTCGTAGCCGGCTTTGGAGAGCCGCTCACCGCCGCGCGAGAGTGCTCCGATCTAGCCGACTCTGGCATTTCTTTTTTCGCGATGGAGTTGATGCCCCGCATCACCCGCGCCCAGAGCATGGATGCACTGTCTGCAATGGCGACGATTGCCGGCTACCGCGGCGTCCTGCTGGCCGCCAGTCATTTGCCGAAGATGTTTCCGCTGCTGATGACGGCAGCCGGAACGCTGACACCTGCGAAAGTATTTGTGCTTGGGGCCGGCGTGGCGGGACTGCAGGCGATCGCTACAGCACGCCGCCTCGGCGCTGTCGTATGCGCGTATGACGTGCGGCCGGCAGTGAAGGAACAAGTGGAGAGCGTAGGCGCAAAGTTCGTGACCCTGGAAGTGGATGCCAAGGGCTCTGAAGACAAGGGCGGCTATGCGAAAGTGATGGACGAAGCGTTTTACAAACGTCAACGCGAGCTGCTGGCCGCGGTCCTGCGCGAGCAGGATGTGGTACTTACCACGGCAGCGGTGCCCGGGCACAAAGCGCCGATTCTGATCACCGGTGAGATGCTCACCGGCATGGCTCCAGGCTCCGTGATCGTGGACCTGGCTGCCGAGCGCGGCGGCAACTGCGAACTCACGCGGCCCGGTGAAACGATCATTCATGAGGGAATCACGCTGCTTGGCCCGTTGAATGTCCCTTCGATGGTGCCGCAACACGCCAGCCAGATGTTTTCGTCGAATATCGCGGCGTTTGTGAAACTGCTCGTGCGCGACGGAAATGTCGCGATTGATCGAGAGGACGAGATTATTCGTGAAACTCTGGTAACGCATGAGGGCCGCGTGGTGCATCCACGAGTGTTGGAATTGGTCGGATCAATGGAGAGAGCGTGAACAAATACGAGATCGCAGTTTGGGTTTTCATGCTGGCGGCGTTCTTAGGATTTGAGTTGATCCGGCGGGTATCGCCGCTACTTCATACCCCACTCATGTCCCTGACCAACGCTATTTCGGCAATTGCCGTAGTGGGAGCCATTCTGATCACGGGAGCCAAGGATGCAAGCCCTCTCAGCAAAGTGCTGGGATTTATCGCGGTGGTGGCGTCGACCGTGAACCTGGTGAGCGGCTATCTGATCACCGACCGCATGCTCAAGATGTTCAAGAAGCGGGCTGGGGAAAAGAAATGATCGAAACGGTCTTTCCGATCCTCTACATTCTAGCGGCGGCGGGCTTCATACTCGCGATCAAGTGGATGAATTCTCCCGCCACGGCACGGCGCGGCGTAGTGGTGGGTGAACTGGGTATGCTCTTGGCGGTGGTGGGCACCCTACTGCGCTACGAGGTTGTCCACTATGAATGGATTCTGATTGCGTTCTTTATCGGCTCCGCGATCGGGGTTCCGATCGCCTACATCATGCCGATGACGGCGGTGCCGCAGCGGACGGCCTTTTCACACGCCTGCGGTGCGTTGGCAGCGGCGCTGATTGGCACGGCCGAATATTACCGCCATACGCCGCATGGTTTTGTGATGGCGGCGCTCGCGCTCGAAACGCTGCTCGGTTTCCTGACGTGTACCGCAAGCCTGATGGCCTTTGGCAAGCTTCAGGAAATTTTACCCGGGCGTCCTTTCACCTACCCAGGACAAAATTTCGTCAACCTGGGCGTTTTCGGTCTGGCGGTAGCCATCGGCACGACGCTGGTCTTTTCACCCGAAAAGACGTGGCTGTTTCCGATTTTTATAGTCCTTTCGCTTGTCTTTGGCGTGCTACTGATCGTGCCTATTGGAGGCGCGGATATGCCGACCGTAATAGCGTTGCTGAACTCATATGCGGGTTTGTCGGCGAGCGCCATGGGGTTCGCGCTGGACAACAAACTGCTAATCGTGGCAGGCGCTCTGGATGGTTCTTCGGGGTTCATTCTTTCCGTGATCATGTGTCGCGCCATGAACCGCTCGTTCACAAACGTGCTGTTCGGCGCATTCGGAACGATCCACTCGAGCGTCAAAGAAACAACCGAACGACCTGTCCGATCGGCATCGGCCGAAGAGGCCGCCGAGATTCTGGATGCAGCACGCAGCGTGGTCATCATACCCGGCTATGGCATGGCGGTAGCGCAGGCGCAGCACAAACTACGGGAGATGTATGACGTATTGACGCGGCGCGGCGTAGATGTGCGCTTCGCAATCCATCCGGTCGCCGGCCGTATGCCCGGACATATGAACGTATTGCTCGCCGAGGCGGATGTCCCGTACGACCGGTTGGTCGAGATGGATGAGATCAATGGCGATTTTCCAAGGACGGACGTTGCGCTGGTGATTGGCGCTAACGATGTGGTAAACCCTGCCGCACAAACCGACAAGACAAGCCCGATCGCCGGTATGCCGATCCTGCGCGCGCACGAGGCTCAAACCGTGATGGTGATCAAGCGCGGGATGAGCCCGGGGTTCGCAGGCATCTCGAACGACCTCTATTACATGGAAAAAACCCTGATGTTGTTCGGAGACGCTAAATCATTTGTCGCGAGCATCGTAAAGGAACTGGGCGCGACGGCCGCCGCGGGGTAACCCGGCAGCCGAGCGGGGCATAGTTGACACAATTGCAAATCGCCAAGCGCCGCGCGGGCGTGGCCCGGCAATTCCCTGCCGGAAAAATGCTTTCCTCTTCCTCTGAAATGCGCTAATATGTTTTCACGAAACGGCTCACGGCGGGGCCGTTTCCTTTAGGATTCCCAGCCTCCTTGTCAGAGCGCTTAGGGGTCCGATGCTTGGCGATCAACCTGCGGTGCGGACGCGACCGCGCAAGGAGAAAACACAAATGAGTTCAGCGGCTCCGGCGCCACTCCCGTTGTTTCACGAAGGATCGAATTACTGGGAAGATCTAGCCCGCGAATGCAGGCGGCTTATGGACGCCATCAATACGGCAGCCGTAAATCGCGGCATGCCGGCGGATGAACTAGTGGAATGGTCTCCAGGAAACCAGATACGCCTGGTACGGCACAAGTGTCCGTCAACCGAAGTCACGTTGAGCATTTCGTTTGAGCGCTGGGGCCCAACGATCCGAGGAACCGTGACCGGCCACGAAGAGGAAGATACGCGTTTTTACCCGGAAGAGCTGGAAGTTCCGCTGGCACGCGATCCGGATGATGAAGGAGTCGTCGCCGTGTTGGGCGAAGGGCGCAGCCTTTCGGCGCGTGAGCTGGCCTGCTTCCTGGCGCAAAATTTCCGGCGCTGCTTTCCGGGCATGACCCTTCCCTGCACCGCCTAAAGCGTGTAGGCGTCGCAGTAGCCTTTGGTATCCGGCGCATCGCAACCGAGCATCCACAGTAACGCTCCGCCACCGCTCGTGGCTAGAGCGGATTCACGCCAACGGGAAAGCCAAGCATCGCGTTCTAACGGCGACCTCACACCGCGGCCATCGATTTTGAGTCCATATTCCTCCAGCACCACCGGCTTATTGGCTCGGTTTCCGGCAGCGATGTGATCTGCGATCCATTGATCGGCGAACTGGAGATTGTCACTGAGCCCCCATTGCTGGGGATAGAAATGATACGTACCAAAATCGATTTCCTCAAGCGCAAGAACAGCTTCGAAATCGACGCCATATGTTCCGTCGTAGAGATGTCCCGACCCTTTGCGATAAAAGAATCCTTCATCACCCAGAGCGAGAAGGTGATTCCTGTCGAGCCTCTTGACGAAAGCGCTCATCTCTCCCGTCCAATCGAACAGCAAATCGCGGCCGCCCGGAATTTGGCAACGCGGCTCATTGGCAAGCTCCCAGGCGAGTATGGCAGGCTCTTCCGAATACAGGCGGCCAGTGATGCTGTTGCGGCGCGTCAACACGCGCTCGACCCAGGTGCGATAGGCGCACCGGGCTTGAGGCGACATGTAGAACGTGTTGACATCGCCCCCCAAACCGAGCCAGCGGAGATACATGGGCATCCCGCCGAAATCCGGCCAATAATTCACGAGCGGCAGAACTAGCGCCAAGCCGAATTCCTCGGCATCGGCGATCAATGCGTCGAGGCGCTCCAACCCGTGCGAACCGTCGTTGATGTGGATCGCGCTATCTTTGCAATATTGAAAGACGATTCGTTCCGTCGTAGGCGTCGATTCGGCATCTAGGAATGCCCAGGCGCGAATAGTATTTGCCCCCATTTCCCTGGCCGCGTCCAGAGCAGCGCGGCGGCTCTCTTCGCAACAATAAGCGAGAAAGTAGCTGTTGAAACCGACGAGCGGGAAGTGAGGATTCTTCAGATACGACGGCCCCGCAAGGCTGCGGCGTGCAGAACCAAAGTGGAGCTAAAGGTCATAAAACCGGCAATTACGAAGAGCAATCCAACCGCAGCCATGTGGTTCGCAGGACCATTCACATCCGGCAATACCAAACCCGCCCTAATGTATTGGTTAACGAGCGGAACGCCCAGCAACAAGCCAATCAATGCGAGAGTAGCGCTGATGATCATTGCACGCGTATAAGAAAAAACACGAACCCAACGATTCGTGACTTTCTGCGAATAGTTGTACATGACTTGAACGATGCATCCCAGAAAAAAACTTTGCAAGCCCACTACCGCGAGAGTCATGCCGAACAAGGTCCAATACAAGGAAAGCGTGATGGGACCGACTTTGACGGCTCCGAACGTCTGGGGCAGTGCCAACAGCAACCCGATGACAAGCGCAATCAAACCGGGCCGCAGCACGAAGAAATCCGCGTGATAGATAAACATGGCCCGCAAATTGATCCAACCGGCGCGCCAGGGTTCAAGGAATCCGCCCCGCTTCATGTGACTGGAGCGCCCTTCGCGATCTTTCAAAAACCGGACGGGTACTTCCGTCGTACGGAGGCTCAGGCAAGCCGATTTTAATACCATTTCCGAGGCGTATTCCCACGACTGGGATTCGAGCCGGATATTCTGCAGCGCGGCTTTGGTGATACCGCGCATTCCGCAATGAATATCTGAGAATTGGCTCGAATAGAGAAAATTCAGAATTGCAG
>Ga0157369_10008470_pt1 | contig 11794 bp, 8 predicted proteins | sample C25metaG_FD_113461 | JGI IMG/M metagenome (GOLD analysis project Ga0157369, IMG submission 113461) | Corn rhizosphere microbial communities from Kellogg Biological Station, Michigan, USA - C2-5 metaG | ecosystem: Host-associated > Plants > Roots > Rhizosphere > Soil | place: USA: Michigan... | reverse complement strand
TGTAACGTTAGTTAGCATAATTTTTTCGAATTCGCTGTCCGTCACTTCTGTAAAATCCTTCTTTAAATTAATGCCGGCGTTATTTACAAGAATATCAATCTGACCATTTTCTTTAATAAGATTATTTATCATTTCGGGAATGGAAGAAAGATTATTTAAATCGAATGAAATGGTCTTGCATAATTTACCCAGCATATCTTTCGCTGCATTCAATTTAGCTACATCACGGCCAATGATGACAGTGGTAATTTCGTTATCCACAAATTTTTGCGCTATCGCCAATCCAATTCCAGATGCACCACCTGTAACAATTGCAATCTTATTTTTATCGCTTTCCATATTTATTTATATATCTCAAGTTATTTTTTAAACAAATCCGTCACTTGCAATTTTATATTTCAAACTGCGGTTAGAAATCTAATGCATCCTCTTTGCTTCGTATACGTCTTACTTATTTTAATTTTCTTTTTTACTATTTTTCAAGGATGATTCTCTTATTAATAATTCAGATTTAAGAATGATAGTACTGGTAACTGTCATCGGCGCCTTTCCTTCCAGGTGATTAACGATTGCATTTGCCACGATTTCTCCCATTTCCTGGCCCGGATAATTGACGGTAGTTAAATTAGGTTCAACAAGTGTTGTAATAAGATCGTTATTAAAACCAACAATGCGTATATCCCCCGGAATATTATAGTTTGCATTTTTCAGCATCTGCATACAGATTGCTGCACAATTATCATTAGTTATAAATAATCCATCGGGCATTGGTTTCATTGTAAGCAATTGTTTGGCGGCCTCCACGGCACTTTTTTCATCAAGATTATTTGAGATTACGTATTTCTCCTCAAAAGGAATATTACGTTCTGCGAGAGCCTGGCGATAACCTTTCATGCGATCAGCATAAACATTACGGGAAAGGTTACCCGTAATATGCACTATCCTTTTACAATCCTGATCAATAAGATGTGAGGTAGCATCATATCCGGCTTTGAAATTGTCGATAACTACGTTTGTACTTAATTTGCCATCGGCTACACGGTCAAAAAAAATCACCGGAATATTTTTTTCAAAGAAGGGTTCAAAATGCGAAAATTTCTTTGTATCAGATGCGAGGGAAACAATTAAACCATCAACTCTGCTGTTGAACATAACAGCCGCGTTTGCAACTTCTTTAGTTTCAGTTTCCAGCGATTGCGAAATAAGCAGGTTATAGCCTGCTGTATTGGCAACTTTTTCAATGCCAGCAAGAACAGAAGATTGAAAATTGCTGTTGAGTTTTGGCACAATCACACCTAAAGTATGCGTACGCTGCTTTTGTAAATTTCTTGCAAATAAATTGGTACGATAGCCCATAAGCTTTGCCATATCTAAAACCCGTTTCCGGGTTCCTTTCGTTACTGAGGGATGGTTGTTGAGACCCCTGCTTACAGTTGAGGGCGAAATATCCAATCTATGGGCGATATCATAAATTGTAACCTCTTTGCTGTTTTTCATGCAATCGGTTGTTTTAAAGATAAATTTAGACAATTTTTAAAACTTTCACGATAAAATCAACTACAACATATATTTATATGAAACAAAAGGAAAACACTTCATTGGTCAAAAGCGATTTACTTTTTCAAACTCTTTACACCATTTACTTACCTGAGGCAAGACTTGCCTTGCGTTATAACCGTTGTCCCTAGAGAGTTACACAGCTTTATTACATATTAGAATTTCAAAGTTTAGTCCCCCTACCGACATTTATGCTATTGCGACATATATAGTACTTCCGTGACGAATCGTGCGAGTTTAACGTGCATCTTTTAAAAATTATTCTTAAAGTCATTAGCATTCTAATAAGGGCTAAACTCATGTAAAAAGGCACTAATTAAAAGAAATATTTATTTTTGGTGGGAGCGGTTGCATTTTAGAATTTTTATTTTACCTTTATTTTAACAAATTTCTTTTTACTCACCTCATTGATTATTGCTTTAATATGAGAAGGAAATTTATGCTCGGCATACTTTTATCTGTCCTTGTTAACGGGAATATATCTGCCCAGGAAATTGCAAAACTTACTCTTCATAATGTAAATAGCAGTATTGAAACTCCTGTAAACGTTGATTTAGATGCGTTGACTTACTTAGCAGATTCTTCCCTGGTATTGGCTCATGTCGTTGGAAACAAAAAAGTACTTGTTCCATTTCAAATAGAACATGGATATCATCGCTTTCTATGGTGGAGAGTAAAAAGCCAAAAAGGCAATGATCCTCAAACCCAGGTTTACGAATTATCAAAAGGAAAAGATACCTATGCAAATGAATCGCCTGTAAAAGTAGTAACCCAGGGAGGATTATTACTTCTTACCGATCATGGCAAAAACGTATTACAATATAATTTTAAAACAGTTTATCCGCCAGACGGCGTAGACACTATCTATAAAAGAAGCGGATTCATACATCCATTGTGGTCTCCGGATGGTAATGTACTCACCCGAATCAACCCACCTGACCACCGTCATCACGTAGGTATCTGGAATCTGTGGACAGAAGTTTCTTTTGAAGGAAAAGATGTGGATTTCTGGAACCTTGTAAAAAAGCAGGGAACTGTACGCTTTGCTAAATTTATTTCAAAAACCGAAGGCCCTGTTTACGGAGGTTTTAAAGCTTTACAAGAGCATGTAGTATTGACTGACCCTCCTATCAAAGAGGGTGAAGTAGCTTTAGATGAGGTGTGGGATATTAGAGTATTTGATGTCGGGACTAATATGTGGTTATGGGATTTTACCTCTACACTTAATTGCGCCACTCCTGATTCTGTTATTTTAAAAGAATACCGTTATGGAGGCTTTGGTTTCAGAGCCACACCAGACTGGAACAACAAAAACAGCAAGGTGTACACTTCAGCCGGTAAGACTAGAAAAGATGCGGATGCCAGCCGTGCCCGCTGGTGTATGATTGACAGCGATGTAGGCACCGGGCATTCAGACATTTTGTTTATGGATTACCCAACTAATTACAATTTCCCGGAGCCAATGCGGGTATGGCCGGAAAATATGAATGGAAGAGGTGATGTGTTCTTCAGTTTCAGCCCAACCCGGAATATGGACTGGGCCTTTAGCTCCGGATAAGCGATATGTTTTGAAATATAGAATGTTGGTTTATGACGGAACTATTTCTCCGCAACAGGCAGAAATGGTCTGGAAAGGTTTTGCTAATCCGCCGCAAGTAGTAGTTACAAAATAGAATAGTAATAAAATAGAGATGCGAGAGATACGAATTTTTAATTGTATAAAGAGCTTAATACTTTTTTCATTCATTCTCTCCGGCTGCGCCGCAGCAAGACATGCGGATAACAGTTCTGTAAATTGGAAAAAAGTAAGTGTTCTTGTATATACCAAAAATGGAAAGGGATATGTGCATGATAATATTCCTTCTGCAGTTGCCTGCATTCAAAGATTAGGAAAACAGAACGGTTTCCAGGTGGCTGTTACAGATAATCCGGCCGACTTCAATGATGCAAATCTTCAAAAATATAATGCATTAATTTTTACCAGCACCAACAATGACGTGTTTGATACCGATGCTCAAAAGGTTGCGTTGATGAGGTATATACAGGCTGGAGGCGGATTTGTTGGCATTCATTCCGTTACCGGAACGGAACGCCACTGGCAATGGTTTATCAGGTTGGTGGGAGGCACATTTGTTCGTCATGCTAAGCACCAGCAGTTTAAGGAGATCATTGTTGACACAACAAATCCATCCACTTCTTTTTTACCAAGGCATTGGGATGTAAATGACGAGTGTTATTATGTAACAGACATTAACCCGGATATACATGTATTAATGGCTCACGATCTTACTACGGTTGATGACAAGGATAAACCCGTTATATATGGTGATGTTTTTCCATCTGCATGGTGCCAGGAATTTGACGGCGGACGCGAATGGTACACCGCTTTGGGACATGATGGAGAAAGATATTCCGATCCTCTTTTCGAAAAGCACATATTGGGCGGAATAAAATGGGTGGTTGGTAAAAACAAACCATTGGATTATTCAAAATCTCATGCGAAAAGTCCCGAAGACCCGGTAGCGTATTGAGTTATCTGAAAACGATTTTGTACTACGTAAATTAAAAACTTATAAATATGGACACTAAGGAACCAGGAAATCAAACCAACAGGAGAAATTTTATTGCAACATCAGTGAAAGGTGCAGTGGGAGCGTTTGCTTTAACTCATTTGCCTGGCAATGGAAAGGGATTTCCAACTATAGTACCTGCCAGCGTCATTGGAAAAAATTCGCCATCCAATCGTATTAATATCGGCGTTATCGGCACCGGCCGTATAGCACACGAATGGGATATTCCCGGTACCGCCAAATGGGATTTGGCTAACATAATGGCGGTTTGTGATTTGGATAGCAACCGTGTAAAACAAGGGAAAGATTTTGTAGACGGCATTTATGCAAAAAAAACCGGCAAGTCTTATAATGGAACAAAAACTTATGATGATTACCAGGAATTGCTTGCCAATAAAGATATTGACGCCGTGTTGGTTTGTACACCAGATCACTGGCATGCGCTGGCTGCTATTCATGCGGCAAGAGCAGGAAAACATATTTATATGGAAAAACCAGCATCTCTCACTATTGCCGGAGGAAGAATACTTAGTGACGAAGTATACAAATCCGGCATTACTTTTCAAATCGGATCCCAACAGCGATCTCTTTCTCCGTGGCCGCAATTTCACAAAGCGTGCGAACTCGTGCGCAATGGACGTATAGGCGATATACAAACCATTTATGTTGGTTTGCCAATTGATAAGCCCGGAGAATCTAAGCCACAACAGGAAATGCCCATACCCAAAAACCTCAACTACGAAATGTGGTCGGGCAGCACGCCCTATTCTGTGTATACGGAAACACGAGTACATCCGCAGGATGGCAGTTTCTCACGCCCGGGTTGGCTACGCTGCGAACAATATGGCGCAGGAATGATAACCGGTTGGGGAGCGCATCATTTTGATATTGCTAACTGGGGAATGGGAACTGAGCATACCGGCCCCATAGAAATATCCTGCCAGGAAGTGGAATGGCCACCAAAGGATGCTTTGTGGGATGTGCATGGCCCTTTTAAAACAGAAAGTTTATTTGCGAACGGAGTGAGAGTTCTTGCAAGCGATAGTTACCCTAACGGCGTAAAATTCGTGGGCTCAAACGGATGGATATTTGTGAGCCGGGGAAATTATTCGGTTACTGCCAGTGATCCCACAACAAAAGATAAGAATTCAAAATCATTGTCGGCCAGTGATCCTAAAATTCTCGATTCTGTAATAGGCCCCAACGAAATTCATTTATATGAGAGTAAAGAGCAGCATCTAAACTGGCTGGAGTGTATAGTTAGTGGCCAGCCAACGATTGCTCCTATTGAAGTAGGTCATCGTGCTTGCTCCGTTTGCCTTCTTAATGCCATCGCGATGAAGCTGAAACGAAAACTATATTGGGATCCTATAAAAGAAAGGTTTAAGAACGATACGGAAGCTAACGCAATGCTTAGCAGATCCGAGCGCTGGCCTTATCAGCTTAATTTGGAATATGATTTAAAGACAGTTATTTAAGCTTTGAAAATTTATTTAAACAGACTTGATGAAAACAATTTGGAATAGTAAAGCAACAATCTTTTTTCTAACACTTATTGTAATGGTAACAGGCTGTCAGCAAGGTGGGAACCAAAACAAAGAAGCTGCCAAAGGTGATGTGAAACTAATTACCCTTGATCCTTCTCACTTTCACGCCGCACTGGTGCAGAAAAGTATGTATCCCGGCATTGATTCTGTTGTATATGTTTATGCGCCTAAAGGACTGGGACTGGACGAGCAACTGAATTATATAAAGCAATACAACAGCCGTACTGAAGAGCCTACGCATTGGGTTGAAAAAGTGTATAACGGTAACGACTATTTGCAAAAAATGCTCGATGAAAAAAAAGGGAATGTTGTGGTTCTTGCAGGTAACAATCTGCTTAAAACAGAGTACATAAAAAAGTCTGTTGATGATGGATTAAATGTACTAGCTGATAAGCCGATGGCAATAAACATTGCCGGGTTTGAAACCCTCAAACAAGCCTTTGCGAATGCAAAAGAAAAAGGAGTATTACTATATGATATTATGACGGAACGTTCCGTGGCAGCTTCTATTCTTCAAAAAAGGTTGGCAAACACTTCCTCCCTTTTTGGTGAACTAGAGAAAGGGACGATAGATTCACCCGGGGTGATAATGGAAAGCGTTCACCGGTATTTCAAACAGGTTTCGGGAAAGCCATTGATACGCCCCGATTGGTTTTTTGATCCGCTGCAGCAAGGCGATGCAATTGTGGATGTGGGCACGCACCTGGTAGATTTGGTACAATGGGTTTGCTTCCCTGAAGTATCTTTTGACTATACAAAAGACATCAGTATTCAATCATCAAAAATTTGGCCCACCCCAATAGATCTTGCTCAATTTTCTATAATTACAAATGAAGATCACTTTCCTGATTTTTTAAAGAAATATGTAAAAGATGATTCGATTCTGCTGACACATGGCAATGGCTCTATTGATTATACTATTAAAGGAATTCATTCAAGAATAACCGCCAAGTGGACTTATGATGCGCCTGCGGGAGCAGGGGATACTTATTATTCATTATTAAGAGGAACTAAAGCAAGTCTCGAGATTAAACAAGGGGCTGAAGAAAATTGGAAAGCCGTTTTATACGTTTGGCCAAACTCTCAAAAAGATATGAGCGATTTCGCAACTACTCTAACTGATGCAATTAAAGATATTAATAAGGACTATCCGGGTGTGAGCATTGAAAAATATAAAAATGGCTTTAAGGTGATTATTCCTGAAAAATATGACCAGGGCCATGAATCTCATTTTGCTGAGGTGATGAAACGCTATTTACAATATTTAAAGGACGGGAGATTACCCGTATGGGAAGAGCCGGATATGATTGCTAAATATTACACTACAACGAAAGCATTAGAAATAGCTCAACACCAATAAAGAGATCTGTTTAAGAATAATTGTGCGAATCAGAGGTAACAAGTTACGATGACGGCATTGATAGTCTTGAATGATTGAAAGGAACTACTACATGATTAAGTAAATACAGACATTCGAAAACCTTATTTCATCAGAGACATTTCTTTTCTGCAATTATGCTATTGGTTTAAAGCTTGAACTTTTTCTCAGTCAGTAAAAGCCACTTTAGTAACGAAATTAGAGTCTACGGCTATTGACGCCAATATAAGAAGTTGGCTTGTATTGGTACATATGATCAAATTTCAATTACGAGGTTGCTTTATCAATGTTATCCTGGATTTCTTAACAAAGAAAAAAAGTACCTTGCTACAATATATGGCGATGATTCGAAGTCCGTTTCGCAGACTCATCTCAGCATAACAAAACAAACGGTTACATCGCGGACAATACTTCGCTTTTAGTTGAAAGCTAAAAATGGGATTGCAGTTATATTAGAGGAAAAGCAGTGAAATTAAATTCAATAGATAAATTCATTTAAAAGAATCTTATTATGCAAAGACGTAAATTCATCGGAAACACAGCCTTAGCTGGTTTGGGGCTAAGTCTCAACCACGTAAACTTGTCATCATTTGCCAATGGCGCCAGTAACAAAATCAGAGTTGCAGTTATTGGTACTAATGGCAGAGGACTGGCCCATATTGAAGCGTATCATACAATTCCCAATGTAGAAATTGCATACATCTGCGACGTAGAAGAAAATGCCTTAGCGAAAGGTATCAACCTGGCGGAAAAGCTTAATGGCAAAAAGCCAAAAGCCATTAAGGATTTTCGAACTATTCTTGATGATAAAGATTTGGATGCGGTTTCGATTGCCACTCCCGATCATTGGCATACACCCGCTGCAATTCTAGCTTGTGCTGCGGGCAAGCAAGTATACGTGGAAAAACCTTGCGGCCACAACCCGGAAGAAGGAGAGATGCTGATTGCCGCGGCAAAGAAATACAATCGATTAGTTCAAATGGGTAACCAGCGACGTTCCTGGCCGAATATAACGGAGGCGATGAAGGCGATACACGAAGGTATTATTGGCGAGGTTTATTTTGGGAAAGGTTGGTATGCTAATAACCGTAAATCTATAGGACATGGAAAAGTAGTCCCGGTTCCGTCGACTCTTGATTGGGAACTTTGGCAAGGCCCTGCGCCGCGTAAAGATTACCAGGATAATGTAGTGCCCTATAACTGGCATTGGTTCTGGAATTGGGGTACGGGTGAATCCTGTAACAATGGTACACATGAAATTGACTGTATGCGCTGGGCGCTTGGCGTAAACTTTCCTTCAAAAGTAGTATCGGGCGGCGGCAGGTATGCTTATAACGACGATTGGCAAACTACGGACACACAAGTAATTACTTATGAATTTCCGGAAGAAAAAGCGATCAGCTGGGAAGGCCGCAGTTGCAATAATTATCCGGAAGCGGGCAGCGGAAGAGGTTTTAAGATTTATGGAAGAAAAGGGACTTTAGTAAATACCGGTGGTGATGATTATAAAATCTATGACGAGAATAACAAGTTTATTCAGCAAAGTAAACCGGAACAAAAAACAGATACCATCAATTCACTGGGCCCTGGTGTGCAATTAGACGCGTACCATTTTCAAAATTTCATTAATGCAGTGAGAGAAGGTAAACCACTGAATTCTCCTATCACTGAAGGACATAAGAGTGTACTGTTATGTCACCTGGGCAACATTGCCCAACGCGTTGGAAGGACGCTTCATTGCGATGCCACCAACGGTGGTAAAATATTGAACGACCAGGAGGCCCAAACACTCTGGGGCAGGGAATACCAGCAAGGATGGAAGCCTGATATTATTTTGGGTTAACAAGTTTAATAGTACTAAATCATCGCAACTAAATCATTTACTCAGTAACAAATGTTTAAAAAATGTCAAACAGAAGAAATTTCATTAAAACAACAGCACTAAGCGCAACTGCGGCAACTTTTTACCCGGTCATCAGCCGGGGAGAAAAGATATTTTTTAACGACTTACCAGAAGCAAATACATTGCCTGTTGGTATTGCTGATTATACGTTCCTTCATTTTGATATCCCTCAATCAATTCAAATGATGCAAAGGCTGGAGCTTCATTTCATGTCAATCAAAGATTTTCATTTGCCGCTGGATAGTTCGCGGGCTAAAATAGATGAAGTGCTGAAACAATACAGGGATGGAGGCATTACGATTTATGGAGTAGGTGTTATTTATATGAAAACAAAAGATGCAGTTGACCAGGCTTTTGAGTATGCAAAAAAAGTGGGTGTACCTGTCATAATAGGCGTACCGGATCACGATCTTATTGATTATGCTGAAGAAAAGGTAAAAGCGTATGATATAAAACTGGCTATTCACAATCACGGCCCGGAAGATAAGTTGTACCCCAACCCTACAGATGTGTATGACCGGGTTAAAAACAGGGATTCACGAATGGGGCTGTGTCTCGATATTGGCCACGCCCGCCGTGCAGGAGTTGATCCTTCAAAAGCGGTTTTGCAATATGGAAAAAGAATATTTGATCTGCATATTAAAGATGTAACAAAAGGTGAAAAAGACGGACAGGCGATAGAAGTAGGCCGCGGCATAATCGATTTTAAAGCGTTTGTAAAGGCGCTGCGTAAAATAAATTATCCGGGTCATTGCAGTATCGAATTTGAAAAAGATATGAAGGATCCGTTGCCAGGTATTGCAGAGTCCGTAGGTTATTTTAAAGGTGTAAAAGCCGGAACAGTTTAAGCGAGATTATTATTTCAATTTAAAAAAATAGTTTTAATCCAGATGGGGAAGAAGAAGGTAAATGCAGGTATAGTCGGTTCCGGCTTTGCCGCCAAATTTCACTATGATGCTTTGCAACATGTTTTCAGTGCAGATGTTACTGTCTCCGGTGCCTATTCCTTGTCTCGTCAGAATCTTAATGCATTTACTGAACCAAGAAATTTAAAAGCTTTTGATAATCTTGATGACCTTATAAATGAATCAGATGTTATTCATGTTTGTACCCCACCTGTTTCTCATGAAGCTATCGTGATAGCTGCCTTGCAAAAAAATAAACATGCTATAGTTGAAAAGCCTTTCACCGGTTATTTTGGTGACGGCAGTGATGAGTTTAATGGAGATACATTCTCCCGTGAAACAGGATTGTCAAGTACTTTACAAAGTATAAAACGCATGCTTGATACTGAAAAAGAAAGCAACGGTCGGATTATGTATGCGGAAAATTGGGTGTATGCTCCGGCAGTGCAAAAAGAGCGGGAAGTTTTGGAAAAAACAGGAGCCCAGATCATCTGGATGCATGGTGAACAATCTCATTCAGGATCGCATTCATTGGCCTATGGACAATGGCGATTATCGGGCGGCGGTTCTATGATCGGCAAGGGCTGTCATCCCTTGTCAGCGGCCATTTATTTTAAGCATGTAGAGGGCAAAGCAAGAAACGGAAAGCCCATAAGACCGGCATCAATTTCTGCAAGAACACATGCTATAACAAGAATGGATTCTTATAGAAACGAAGGATATTTAAGAACGACGTATAAAGATATCGAGGACTTTGCCATGCTGCATGTCGTGTTTGAAGATGGAACGATTGCCGACATATTCGCCAGCGAATTAATATTAGGGGGCGTAAGCAATTGGCTTACGGTTAATACCAATAACCATCGTACGATTTGCAATATAAATCCCAACAATGCCATGCAGGCTTATACGCCTTCGGGTGACAATTTCAAAGATGTGTACCTGGTGGAAAAAATCGAAACAAAAGAAGGCTGGTCTTCCATGTCGCCTGATGAAAGCTGGTTTGCGGGATATCAGCATGAGATGAATGCTTTTTATAAGTCAATTGCTGATGATACTCCAATAGCAAGTGATAGTTGCCTTGCATCCGATGTAATTGCCACCATTTACACAGGCTATGTTTCCGCAGAAAAGAAGGGACAGGAAATGATGATTGCCAATTTATAAAAAACTAAAAGCTTCAATTGAAGCAGTAAAAACATAATAATTTTATTGACACCTGGTTAAATTTTTTTCATGATTAAATATGATTTTAAAAAAAATCGTTTTCGTTTTTCAATGGCACTTTATATTTCAATGATGCTTTTTGCAGGTTGTAATTCCGGCAATAATTCAAAAGAAAATTCCCCTGCAGCATTTAGAAAAAAGATTGATACGGTTGATGCACCCGTGCTCACACCCTCTGAATCGCTGAAGCATTTTGTGCTGGAAAAAAATTTCAACATTCAGTTAGTTGCATCAGAACCTTTGGTGAGCGCTCCGGTAGCTATAAGTTTTGATAATGCGGGAAGGATTTGGGCCGTGGAAATGAATGCATACATGCCCGATACCTCCGGCAATGGAGAGGATGAGCCAATCGGTAAAATTGTAATACTTGAAGATAAAAACCATGATGGCATCATGGATACCCGAAAGGTATTTATGGATACCCTCGTTATGCCGCGGGCCATTTGCCTGTTTGATGATGGCATCCTCGTAGCTGAACCACCAAACCTTTGGTTTGTTGAAAATGATCATGATAAAGCAGGTAAAAAATATTTGGTAGATAGTAATTATGCCAATGGTGGAAATGTAGAACATCAGCCTAACGGCTTACTACGAGGATTGGATAACTGGATATACAATGCAAAATCGGCTATGCGTTACCGTAGGATTGGTAAAAATAAATGGATAAAGGAGCGTACGCATTTCCGCGGGCAATGGGGTATTTCGCA
>Ga0157369_10008469_pt1 | contig 11795 bp, 9 predicted proteins | sample C25metaG_FD_113461 | JGI IMG/M metagenome (GOLD analysis project Ga0157369, IMG submission 113461) | Corn rhizosphere microbial communities from Kellogg Biological Station, Michigan, USA - C2-5 metaG | ecosystem: Host-associated > Plants > Roots > Rhizosphere > Soil | place: USA: Michigan... | reverse complement strand
TCATGGCTGCCGCCGCTACGCCGGCGCTCGCTGCCGCAATCCCCATCCCGAACGCCAGCTTCCGCGCCTGAAATGGCTGCAGCGGCACACCCGGTATGAGTCGCTCCTTCAAAATCAACTCGGGGGTTTTCGCGGCGACTTCCTCGATTTCCACGCCGCCCTCTTTCGAGCCCATGAAAACTGATTCACCTATCGAACGGTCGAGCACGATGCCCAGGTACAACTCGCGCTCTATCGGCAGCGTTTCTTCAATCAGCAGGCGCTGCACCAGCCGGCCCTCGGGACCGGTTTGATGCGTCACCAGCGTCATGCCCAGCATCTTCTTGGCGATTTCGGCCGCTTCTTCCGCGCTTTTGGCGATTTTCACGCCTCCGCCCTTACCCCGGCCGCCTGCATGAATCTGGGCTTTTACCACCACGCTGCCGCCGATCTTCTTGGCGGCGGCTTCTGCTTCTTCCACCGTGTACGCCACTTCCCCACGCGGTACAGGCACGTCGTATTTCGCAAGGATTGCCTTCCCCTGGTACTCGTGAATTTTCATAGCTGGATCGCGGCGCTCGGGCACAACTCTCGCCGAGGGCCAATCGCTAGTGTAGCTCGCGTGCCGAAAACCCCCTCTGTGCCAGCACTTGCGCTACCGCCTGGCACGCCTGCGTCAACTCCGCGAACTGCGCTGGGTCGAGCGACTGATAACCGTCGGAAAGCGCGTGGTCAGGAGTCGGGTGCACCTCCACAATCAGCCCCGAAGCGCCGACCGCCACCGCCGCGAGCGAGAGCGGCAGCACTTTATCGCGCTTACCCGTCCCATGGCTTGGGTCCACAATGATCGGTAGATGGCTCAGGCTCTGCACCGACGGAACCACGCTCAGGTCGAGAGTGTTACGAGTATGATCCGCAAAAGTGCGGACGCCCCGTTCGCACAAGATCACGTTGTAATTGCCTTCGGCGAGAATGTATTCGGCGGCCATCAAAAATTCCTCGAGTGTCGAGGACATCCCGCGCTTCAGCAAAATCGGCTTGCGCGAACGGCCCGCCCGGCGCAGTAGCGAAAAATTCTGCATGTTCCGCGCGCCGATCTGCACACAGTCGGCATAGTGTTCCACCAGATCGAATGTCTCGACGTCTACCGCCTCGGTAACAATACCCAACCCCGTCTCCGCCCGCGCATCCGCCAGGTACTGCAGACCCATTTCGCCCAGACCCTGAAAACTGTAAGGAGACGTGCGTGGCTTGTACGCTCCGCCACGCAAAAGCTGGCCTCCCGCGCCCTTCACCGCGCGTGCCGATTCCAAAATCTGTTCCCGGCTCTCCACCGCGCACGGCCCTCCGCAAAAGACCATCGTCCCAGCGCCGACGGGCACCCCGTTCACTCTCACAATCGTGTTTTCCGGCTTGGTCTCGCGGCTTACCAGCTTGTAGGCCTTGGAAACCCGGATGGCTTCCGCCACGCCCGGCAGATCTTCGAATTCGGCTGCGTCTATCGGGCCACTATTGCCCGTAATTCCGATCGCCGTACGTTGCTCGCCCGGGATCACGTGGGCCTGAAAACCCAGCCCTTCGATCTTCTCCCGTACTCGGGCGATCTCAGCGGCCCCCGCGTGCGGCTTCATCAAAACAAGCACTGTAACCCTAGATTACCGGTTTACGAAAATCGAGTAGTTCAAAATAGAGAGTTCGCGCAATATGTCGCATCTCCCCTTCCGGAATTTCATTCATCTGAGTCAGGCCGAAGCCTACAATCTCATGCGCGGCGTGCTCTCAGGTGAAATGGACACCGAAGAAATCGCCCGCGTACTCCACTTCCTGCGGCGGAAAGGCGAAACCATCGCCGAGCTCGTCGGCTTTGCTTCGGCCATCCGCGAGATGAGCCAGCCTTTCGACATCGATCAATCCGAGGATCCAGTTCTCGATACGTGTGGAACAGGCGGCGACGACTGCAATACCTTTAATGTCTCCACCGCCACGGCCTTCGTGGCCGCTGGAGCCGGCCTCCGCGTCGCCAAGCACGGAAACCGCCGCATCTCGAGCCAATGCGGCAGCGCCGACGTTCTCGAGGCTTTGGGCGTAAAGGTTGACCTGCCCGCTGATCGGGTAGCCGAATGCATCCGTCAAACCGGCATCGGCTTCCTGTTTGCGCCCCTGGTGCACCCAGCCGTGAAGCACGCCCAGGAAGCACGCATCCTCCTCAAAGGCCGCACCGCCTTCAATCTGCTCGGGCCGTTGACCAACCCCGTTCGGGCGCGCGTGCAATTGATGGGCGCATTCTCGGTTCGTGCCGCTGAGATGCTGGCACAGGCCTCGGCCCGTTTGGGCATCGAACGAGCCTTCGTCGTCCACGGTGCGGACGGCTTGGACGAAATCACAACTGCGGGTCCCACCACCGTGTTCCAGGTCGAAGACGGTCGCGTCCAGAAAGGCCGCTGGCTGCCTTCGGATTTCGGTTTGCCCCAATCTTCTCTGGAGGATCTCCAGGGCAACGACCGCGAAACCAACGCCACCATCATCCGCGCCGTTTTGGCGGGTGAACCCGGACCCCGCCGCGACATCGTCGTCGCCAACGCTGCCGCGGCATTGCTGGTGGCTCAGCGCGCGCCTGATCTGAAATCGGCCGTAGGACTCGCTGCCGGCGCCATAGACAGTGGTGCCGCCCGGCAAAAATTGGAACAGCTCATGGAATTCACCGGGCAAGAGCATCATGAAGTCATTTGAGATTCAAGAATTCGGCGTCGATAACCTTGTACTGGCGGATCGCCCTACACCCGAGCCCGGTCCCCGCGAAGTTCTTGTCCGTCTGAAAGCCGCCTCCCTCAACTACCGCGATCTTAGTCTCGTCCAGGGTACTTATAACCCGAAGCTCAGACGGCCTTTAGTTCCCCTCTCTGATGGTGTTGGTGTAGTCGAAAAACTCGGAGCAGGCGCAACCCGTTTCCGGCCCGGCGATCGCGTGGCGGGGTGCTTCTTTCAGCAATGGATCGACGGTCCCCACACGAAGGAAAAAGGCAGATCCGCCCTCGGGGGGGCCATCGATGGCGTAGCACGCGAATACGCGATTTTTTCAGATGATGGTCTGGTGGCGGTTCCCGCGTCGCTGACTGACGAAGAGGCGGCGACCCTGCCGTGTGCCGCCGTGACCGCCTGGCATGCCCTGTTCGAAGAGCGCCCCTCTATCCTGGGCGAGACCGCGCTCCTGCTCGGCACTGGCGGCGTCTCGATTTTCGCCCTCCAACTCGCCGTTCTTGCCGGTTTGCGTGTGATGATCACCTCGAGCAGTGATGAAAAACTCGCTCGCGCTAAGCTGCTCGGCGCGCATATCGCCATTAACTACAAAACAACCCCGGAGTGGGGGGAAGAAGCCCGCAAACTCGCTGGCGGGGAAGGAGTCGATCATGTCGTCGAAGTCGGCGGCAGCGACACTATTGCAAATTCCCTGCGTGCGGTCCGCACCCAAGGAACCGTCAGTCTCATAGGCGCCTTAAGCGGCCGGGACGGAGGCATCAGTCCCACGTCGGTGCTCATGAACAGCGTTCGCATGCAGGGTATTTACGTGGGCTCGCGGGCCATGTTCGAACGCATGTTACGCGCCATCGAATTTCACCACCTCAAGCCGGTCATCGATCGCACATTCACCTTCTTGGATCTGAAAGCCGCGCTGCGGCACATGGAGAGCAAGCAGCATTTCGGCAAAATCTGCCTTAAATTCTGAATTCGTCGATTAACCGGCAGTCGATTCCGCCGTCACAAGCGCAAGAGCAAAGCCATCGTAGCCCTTAATGCCGACCGTCTGGATCGCTGTTGCACTCACCCGGGGTTCAGCCGCTATCATCTCGAGAAACCGCTGCACACCCTGCACGTTTGTATCGCTGCTAGCGGGGTCAATCACCGCTCCCCCGCGGACCACATTGTCGACCACGATCAAAGTGCCGAGCCGCGAAAGCTTAAGGGCCCACTCGAAATAGCGCGGGATGTTCTGCTTGTCCGCGTCGATGAAGATCAAATCGAATGGCCCGCATCCCTCTGCGGCGATCTGCGGCAAAGTTTCGAGCGCTGCCCCGTGCCGCAACTCAACAATCCCTTCCAACCCGGCTCGTGCAAGGTTCGTTCGGGCAACTCCGGCGTGTTTCGCGTCCGCCTCGAGTGTAATTAACCGCCCCCCCGCCGCAAGTGCCCGCGCCAGCCAGATCGTGCTGTAGCCGCCCAGCGTCCCGATTTCCAAAATCCGTCGCGCCCCCTGCATCCTCGCGAGCAAATGCAGAAACTTTCCGTGGGTCGGCGCTACGTTGATCGAGGGCAGACCAGCAGCGGCGCTCGCCTCCAAAGCTCCTTGCAGTGCGGCGTCGGCCGGCACGAGTCGTTCGGCCAGGTAGCCGTCCACCGCCTTCCATTGGTCCTGATTCATCACCCCTCAATCGGAATATCGTCGTCCGGCCGGTTCAGCTCCGCATTGGCGAACAATGTGTAGCGATTCAAAAACGCCAATTTCACAGTACCGGTGGGGCCGTTACGCTGCTTCGCCAGTATCAGTTCCGCCGTCCCCTTTAGACTCTCTTTATCCGGCCGGTAGACTTCCTCGCGAAAGATAAATCCCACCAGATCCGCATCCTGCTCGATACTACCGGATTCGCGCAGATCGCTCAGCATTGGCCTGTGATCTCCCGTCCGCGTTTCCGGCGCGCGGCTGAGCTGCGATAACACCAAGAATGGCACCCGCAGGTCTTTCGACATCAACTTCATCCCGCGCGACAGCGAACTGATCTCCTGCACCCGATTCTCAAACCGCCCGCGTCCTTGCATCAACTGCAAATAGTCGATCACTACCAGTCCCAGATCCTGTTCCGCCTGCAGCTTGCGCAGCTTTGAATGAACTTCCATCAGGTTGGTGCCGGCGCTGTCGTCTATGTAGAGCGGCGATTCCACCAGGTGATAAAGCGCCTCCTGCAACGTGCGCTTCTCATCCGAATTCAAATAGCCGGCGCGAAACTTCTGCTGATCGACTCGTCCCGCCGCGCAGATCAACCGCGTCAGCAGGGATTCCTTCGACATTTCGAGGGAAAACACGGCCACGGCCTTCGGGTTGGACTTGTTCGTCGCCACGTGGTGCGCGATGTTGAGTGCCAGCGCCGTCTTCCCCATCGCGGGCCGCGCCGCCAGGATGAATAATTCGCCCTCCCGCAGCCCTCCCGTCATTTCATCGAAGCGTGCAAACCCCGTGCTGATGCCCTTGATGCGTTTGTTGACATCAAGAAACGCATTGATGCCGCCTTCATACTCTTCAACGATCTGCGCGGGATTCGCCAGCGGATTCTTGGCGCCCAGATCGCCCAACTTCATGAAGGCGTCTTCCGTCGCGCCCAGAATTTGCTTTGGGTCTTCTTCGAGTCCCAGACATCGGTTGATCGTGTCCTGAGAAACGGCGATGATCCGGCGCAGCAACGCCTTCTCTTTGACAATTGCTACATAGCTCTCCAGGTTGTGGACCTGCGGCAACCCATCGTCGAGCGAGACCAGGTAGCTGAGGCCGTCGACCGATTGCAGTTGGCCATGCTTCATCAGCTCGTTCGCGAGCGTGATACGGTCGATCTTCTCACCGCGCTCGTGGATCTCTCCCATACGCAGGAAGATCCGCTTGTGCTTCTCAATGCTGAAGTCGTCGGCCGTGACCGTACCGCCCGCTTGCAGAAACGCCGACTCGTCGCTCATGATGGCGCCCAGAACGAGCCGTTCCGCGTCGAGATTATCGGGAAGCGGACGGTCAAAGCTGATATCGCGTACGGCCATAGCGGTGTTTCGCTCCAGTTAACTCACCCCGTTCCTCTCATGACAAGACGAAAACGGGAAAAACCTTAGGAAAGCTTCTCGAGCACGCAGATCAGCCGCGAAAACCGTCCCACGGGACTTTCCTCACTCTATTTCCACAAGCTTTCCTAAAACATTTTCGCTCAGAAACTGTTTCAATGCAAAATACTGCTGCTGAAGCTGGGATAACGAGCGCCAAAATTTGTGATAGCGGAATTGTGATAAATTGATCAGCCATGCCACCAGATCCGAAAGCCGTCTTAGAGCGCTGGTTTGAGGAAGTCTGGAATCAGGGGCGCGAGCAAGTTGTCGATGAGCTGATGGCACCCGATGCCGTGGCGATTGGTCTCGGTGAAATGGATCAGGACGTCCACGGTCCTTCCGAATTCAAAATCTTCCTGCGCAATATGCGGCAGGCTCTGCCCGATGTCCGCATCGATATGGAAGACACGACCACGGAGCAGGACAAGATTTCGGCTCGCGTGGTCTTGAAGGGTACTCATCATGGCAACGGTCTCGGAGTCGCTCCTACCGGCAATGCCGTCAGCATTCGCGGCATCGTCATGGTCCGCGTTGCCGGTGGAAAGATCGTCGAGGGATGGAATAGCTGGGATCAATTGGGCTTGTTGCGGCAGATCGGTGCGTTGAATAATCCCGCTGGAAAAGATCGCTTCCTTGCCCGATAACTACTGGACGAGCCTCTGCAAATCGATCGAATTCGCCAATCGCCTGATAGCCGGCGCGATTGGGATGCAGACGGTCTCCAGGTCCGCCCGTGGAACTGCTCGGCTGGAACTCGGAACGAAGCGTGCCGGTTTGCGGATCGAGGGTGGCCGCATCAAAGTCGGCGACTCCATCGAATACCCCACCGTGCCGGATGAATTCATTGATCGCTTTACGGCGCGCATCGACTTCGGGCGTCCCCGGTGTCTGTGTACTATGCAGACTGGAAGTGATCGTGGCTCCGATCACCCGAATCCCGTGCGCGTGCATTCGGTCCACACCGTCCTTAAATCCGGCAATTACGCCTTCGGGTGTAGCCTTAGCAGTTCCCAAATCGTTGATTCCCTCGAGCCAAATCACCGTCTTGACACCTGAAAGCGCCAGTACGTCCCGATCGAGGCGTTCGAGCGCGGAAGGTCCGCCGCCAATCGGTCTGTCCTTGTCGTACTTTGCGGGACCAATCACCTGATTGCCGCCGATGCCTGCATTGACGACAATCACCTTCTGGCCAAATGACGCTCGGGCTCGCGCCGCCAAAAAATCCGGCCAGCGGTCGTCACCATTGATTGTCGAGTTCGTTCCGTCCGTGATGGAGTCGCCAAAGGCCACCACTACGTTTGTGTTAGTGGGGAGCATGGCATCTACCGCGTCCAGAAAATACCAGGACGTCGTCGTGAACGGAAAAGCGTCGCTGCTTTCTTCCGCTCCGTGAGATCCGCCACGGGGCCGCGAGACGTAAGAGGTCTGCATGGCTTTGGCATGCCACGTCATGGTCCCGGATTCCCCCACGACATGAAAACTGACCGCCATCTTGCGTTCCACGTAAATCTCACCCAGATCCACAGCGTCAGACCAGACCAGGTGCCCGGGTTCGATGGTTACCGTACTCCGCCCGTTGAAATGAACCACTCGATTTGTTCCGGCGAGGAGCCGCCCTGCTGAGGCATGCACCCCCACATAAACGCCATCAACCTGGAGCGGAAGCGATCCGAAAAGGTTCGAAAATCGCAGCCGGATCCTGCGTCCCCAAAGATTGGGCTGCAGTATCAACCGGAAAGTCTGGTCGTTCGCGCCTGCCTCTGGAAATACCGCGTGCAGATCTGGCTGTGCCACTGCGTTGCCCGCCGGGTATGGCCCGTGCGTGGATCCTGTCCACACCGTGACCCATTTTCCCGCCGCATAGGCTTGCGCCGTCAGCAACAGAACAAGCAGCAAGGCTTTCTTTATCACATCCGACACTATCAGTAGTTACACCTAATCCGCACTAAGGTGCGGCACACGAGAAGTTCACAGCGTTGTCCGTGCTTCCTGTTCCTTTGTACTTACTAACCTCCGGATACGGGCACAGTGGTCGTGTCCGATCGACTTTCCCATCAGTTGAATGTGACGCCACGATCGAATCCGGCGCTGTCCCATGTTCTCTCCATTGTTCAAGCGCGCCAAGCAAGTCAAACGAATTTGGCCCATCGCCGCCCCGGCAATGATTCATCCCGGGAACCAGGAACAGTCGATAGGAATCCGTGGTCTTCTCTCCGTCCGCGATCACTACGTTTTTAAAGTAGTGAATGCTGTCACGCGGCATCACTTGCTGGTCCGTCCATCCGTGATAGTGAATGAGTTTCCCTCCATGCCCAAAGAACGGTCGCAAATCGGCGTTCACTGCACTAAGTACGCCGTGGTCACGCTGCAGTGCCTTCGTCACATCGCTATCAAAATTTAGTGTTCGAAAATCCCATTTGGGATCTTCGAAAACAACGTACTGGAAATGGTCCTCCGCCAATCGAATCGGCCCCGGTCCCCCCGCTAGCGTCCCCCAAACTAATTCGCTGCCTCGCTCCATTCCCGGATAAATCTGCTCGCCCGTTCGAGGATTTGTTGCCGGTGTGTAGATTCTTCGCGCGGCCTTCACTTGCGCCTTTGTCAGACAAGCCGGTCCGGCTTGTCCCTTGCATTCGAGCGCTGCCGGGTCGAAATGGCATCGCGTCGGATCTTCCAAGACTCCATCCTTCACCCCGTCCAGCGCATCGCAGGCGGCAAGCGCGCTTTGATGAATCATCGGATACTGCGATGGATCGATATATCCCGTTGCGGCCGTGAGCGTCGCCTGCCCGACCCAGATACGCCCGAACATCATCTTTGTCCAGTCATACGTGGGCGCGCCGGCGATAATGCCGTCGTAGTCGTTTGGAAATCTTTGCGCCTCCATCAGTGCCTGTCTTCCGCCGGATGAGCAACCCGAAAAATAAGAAAGCTTCGGCCCATCTCCATAAAACGCCGCAATTACGGACTTAGCCGTCACCGCCGTCTCATGAATCGCACGGTAGCCGAAATCAATCAGCTTCTCCGGATGTCCCATCGCAAAGCTGGCTCGCCCGCCCGCATGACCCGTATCCGTTGAACTGCTGGCATAGCCACGCAGCAGCGCCGCGGCCATATCGTTGTAATTGATCGACCCTGCCCATCCGCCGTTGCCGGCCGCCTCGTATTTCCCGTTCCATGTCCCGGTCTCCGGTAGCCAGATTTCAACGTGGATATCGGAATCGCTTGTCGGCCGGAGCGTTGCGGCCACGCGGCAAAACGCCGGCAGCCTTCCAAATCCCTCCCGATCGCCGGAAGGCGGTTCGAACTCTCCCGCGTTCACCACCTGCGCTAGTGTGGTCGTCCCCGCAGGTAAGTGAAATTGCTTGAGGCTTTCGCAAGTCGCTCCCGGCATAGCTCCGGTCAGTAAAAGGCTTGTTAGTACGATCCGTATCAAGATCTGCCTAAGCTACCAAACTGCCACGTTCCATACATTAGTGCCCTTGGATTTTTGCAATCGCCTGCCGTGCGGGCCACTCCACCCGCGGAATGCGCTCCAGCTTCTCTAACACCGGAATGGCGGGAGCCGCGGCCGGTCCCGTATTCCCCAATGCCTTTGCCAGACTCCGCAGGACATGCACATGTTCGCCCGGGAGGTTGCATGCTTCGATCAACTTGCCGACTGCCGGCGCCGCTCCCGGCCCCACGACTGCGATAGCATCTGCCGCCGCGAGGCGGACATTTTCATCGGGATCCTCGAGCGCAGCGGTAAGCTCATGCAGCGCTTTCCCGGCGCAGCTCGCACATTGCGATAGAGCAAGCGCGCTCAAGCCTCGGACTACCGGATCGGAATCGTGGAGAGAACGAACAAGCTCCCCCGCATTCGCCCGCGTCGCTTCCTGGCGCTGCGTAAAAGCCCAGGCCGCCGCTTCTCGAACATATTGGTCCTGAGCCCCTAGCCCCGCCCTCATTTCCGCGACGGTTGCGGTTTGCCCGGAAGCTTGACGCAAAATCGCGGCGGCCCCGCCGCCCGTTTCCACTGGCGATGCGATCCGCGCCAGAATTACTGTGTCGATGCCTAAGTCGTAGCCCGAACTGCGAATGTCTTTGCCGGCGCAAACGAACGTCAGCACATGCCGCCCTTGGGTCAGCGCCTGCCAGCCTAAGAGATGGTCTTCCGCAACATATGTTTCCGTGAAGTACGCATCGATCGCCGCTTGGCCTCCCATATTGGCCCCCGGTTCATATTCGAGCTCGGTTCCGGATCCTACCGGCTTCCCGTCGATTAGATAGCGATACGAGCCGTAATTGGGACTATGCGCGAGCTGTGCAACGATTTCAAATTTCCCGGTTTCGCCGGCAACGAAAGGAATATCGATTTTTGCTCCCGGCCCGTCCGCGTGAAACGACAAAAGATCACGTGACCAGAAAACGTCTTTATCAACGCGCGCTGTCCCGCCTTCCGTTTTCGTGTCTGCAATCGCGTTCTCTACTTCGATCTGTTGCGCGTTGCCGTGTGGCAGTCGGGCTTGTCCATAGGGCGGTTCAGGAAGTTTGGTCGTAGCGATGCCTTGCTGATACCAGAACGCCACACTGCTGAATAGATCCGGCCGCTCTTCGAAGGCGGAGCGCACCTTTCCGTCGTCGTTGTAGGTCCAACCGTAATGCTCGATGACAAAACGAAAGGATCGTTGAAAAGGAATAGGATCGGGTACATGCCACCGGTAAGCGCTTAGTCGCGCGCCAATATCCGTTCCGTCCGCCACCGTTACACCTGTATAAGGTCCTTCGGCCACGCGCAAGCTCCACGCATCGTTAAAGTAGTCTTCCGTCCCGGTCCCTTCAATGCTCGGGCGTTTTTCCCCATCAACGTAGAAATAATCGTCGCCTTCGCCAAACCATCCCGGTGCCGCCTGCACTACGCTCAGCACGGTGCCAACATACTGGCCGCGGCCGGTCACATTCAAAATCTCGTAATTCCGGCCCATCACTGCAGGCAATTCTTGACGATAGTAAGCATGGAAATAGCCAATATCGGCGGGAAGAGCAGGCACTTTTTTCCAATCTACGTGATAGTAAACGTTCGAAACTCGCCGCCGTCCCTCGTTGGTTATGGTGATGCGGCAGGATTTACGAAATGGCATCGGCCAGTAACTATTCCTCGCTCGCCCGCTCGATGCATTGCGGATCATCATCGAATTGACCGCGCGTTCCTGTCCATGCCCAACGCCGAAGAAATCGCCGACCGGTGCATCCACGCTCGCAGTCGCGCTGCCGTCGTAATAAACACGAAAACGCAGCAAGCGCGGCCAGCCATATTCATTGGCGGCTACCGTCAGCCAGATATGCGTTACTACGCCAGGCCCTTGCAAGTCGGCCAACACCAGCGTCTCGCCTGGAATGGGCCGCTTGCTGTCGTCATTGCTTTTAGGATCGGCATTGTTGCTCGAGACGCGCCGCGCGGAAACGTCTTTCGGCCTGGCCAAGCCGAGCGGATCGCTATCTGCCGGCAACTGATACGCGCATAGATCGAGAACCACTAAAGTCATCAGAATGAGAAATCTGACCGGGCGTGTCATGAGCTTGACTTAGCAGTGTATAACGCATTTGGGTCGAGACACCCGCCCGCGAATTGCGTCCGATATGAATGCAGTTGTTGCGGAAGGCCGCTAGCGCCGCTGAGCGGGTGGTACTTCTTCGAAACGGAAAAAGATCTTCTTCCCGCTATTCCTGGCCAGTGAAACCATTTCATCGGCCCCCTTGAACGGCCCGCCGATCCGCAAACAGGCATCACAGCGCACGACCAATTCCCGGGAAATGGGATGAAAGATTTCGTTGAAAATCTCATCGCCGATTTGGCGGGACCCAGCGTGTTCAATCAGCGGCAGCGCGAACCACTCACCCAGAACTGGAAGATGACCCAACCGGAATAGCCTGAGCGCCGCATCCGTCATAGCATCGACATTCGCCCGGATGCGTTT
>Ga0157369_10008468_pt1 | contig 11796 bp, 21 predicted proteins | sample C25metaG_FD_113461 | JGI IMG/M metagenome (GOLD analysis project Ga0157369, IMG submission 113461) | Corn rhizosphere microbial communities from Kellogg Biological Station, Michigan, USA - C2-5 metaG | ecosystem: Host-associated > Plants > Roots > Rhizosphere > Soil | place: USA: Michigan... | reverse complement strand
TGCGACCCCGGTGCGCACACCTTCGCGAAGCGCGAGTTCGGGTCGTCTGGGTTGCCGAGCGCCAGGACGCGGGCATTCTCGTTCGTAACCAGCGCCAGCACCGAGTTCCACAGCGACTCCGGGATGCCACAGGCCTCGTCCAGCAGCGCCAGGAAGTAGCGCGCATGGATGCCCTGGAAGGTGTCGTCGTCGTAGTCGGCAGGCTTGCGGCCCATCGCGATCATTTCCTCGGATGCGTCGGCGCGCTTGGTGCCGGTATCGCCCATATGCCACTGGCAATCGAGCGTGATCCGGCCCTTCAGCTTGCCCTCACGGTGGCGGCGACGGATCTCGCGCCAGAGGATCGCCTCGACCTGCGGCCAGGACGGCGCGGTCGTGATGGCGAACGCAGAGCCGAGCTCGTGAACATCTTCCCACCAGGCAACGGCACCTGAGCCGGTGAAGCTCTTACCAGGGCCGTGGCAGGACTGAACAGCGGTCATGCGGTTGTCGCGGACGCTGTCCAGGATCTCCTTCTGCTTCGACCAGAGGCAGCGGCCGAGCTTCTCGTGCATCCACAGCGCCGGGTCGCCGATGTGCGGGTCCGGCTCGGGCGCGAGGATGCTAAGCGCCTTCTCGCCGACGCCAGGCGGCAGCGCAGGAGCGAGCAGCGAGCTCACTTGGCACCTTCCAGCTGCTTGTGATCCTTGGTCTCCGGCTGGCCACCGTCCATCAGGATCAGGTGACGTCGAACTACTTGAGGAACCTTGGCCCGCTGACCCTCAGTAAGATCCAGGTCGCCGAGGATGCCCTGGATGAGCGCAGCCAGCATCTCGCCGTAGGTCTCGGCGAGCTTGACGGCGCGCTCGACGATCCCGAGGCTGATCGCCATCTGAGAGTAGCGGGCCAAGTCTGCCTGACGCGCTCGGCGCTCCTTCGCGTACAGGTGGAACTGCTTGCCGACGATGGTGTCCTCGATCCAGTCCTTGGAGTCGAGCTCGGCCATCTTCTCGGTGAGCCACTGGACCTCACCGGCGGAGATCTTGATGCACCAGAGCAGTGCGTCCAGCGGATTGATCTCGATGGGATTGCCAAGCAGCCGCCGGTACTCCTCGGACGCTGCGGCCTTGACTTGGTTCGGGGTGCTGCCGCCGTGCAGCTTGCACTTCCCGATGCCGTAGTGGTTGGTGCCCCAGCCAGCGGGCATGTTGCACTTGCCGCCGTGGCGCTTCTTCGCGTCGCACCTGACGCCGACGTTCTTGAGTGCGGCGGCTGCGCCGGTCTTCGCCACTACGGACGCTCCGGCACACGCGAGATGAAAGTCCAATCTTCATCAGGGTTACGCCGGATGTCCGGGCCAAGAGGATTCGACCCGTACTGGTCCTGTGTCATCTGGAACGCGCCATCGTGCACCAGGCCCGTGGGCTCTTGGCCCGCACCGAGCGGGACATCGACCCAGTCAACCGGAGACTCCGGGACTTCATCAAGGCGTGGGACGTGCGTCACAGCTGGAGAGCCTACCCCGCTGCGCGGCCGGACGCCCGCTCCCGCGCATGTATGCGCGCGCGCGCGAGGGATCGGCTCTGCAGCTGGGTTTCGGGACGCTGAAAGTTGGAGGACCGAGGACCCGGTTGAATGGGTCCTCGGCCCTCTGCTCTAGAGGTGGACTACGGCGTCTGGGCCGCGCCGCCAGAGTTCGAGGTCTTCTTCTCGAGACCCTGCAGGCGTGAACCGGATGAATCGAACGCCGCCTCCTCCGGAAGCGGGACGAACGCGGGACGCCTACGCCGCGACTGATCGACGGCTGAAGCGCGAAGTCCGCTCAGGCCCGAGATTCTCGCGGACTGAGGCGCACCTCCCGAACCTGCGTTCCTCCGACCGGAACTGCCGGTCGTCTTGAACATCTACCACCTCCTGGTGGCTAGCTAGCTCTCCAAGCGTACCCCGTTCGGGCAGTTCGGAAAGCTCGAGCTTCAGCTGCCGCAACCAGGCCCGGTGGTGGACACCGCAGAGCTTTGAATCGTGCTCGGGCCTACCGCAGACCTCTCCGGCGTGGCGTCCGGTCTCTAGGCGGGCGAGACACCGGCGAGCCGCCGCCTGCGCCACCATGCGTGCCAGCGAGTCCTCCATCCGGCCAGTACGAGCGGCACGCGCACGCGCTGCTTCATCTACTTGCCTCCTGAGCTCGGCGCGGCGCTCCGGCGTCATCTGCTGGCGCAGCGCGGTGAAGTCCGTTGTCATGATGTCGGCAGCCTACCTGAAAGAGGGGCGGGCCGGTGAGCGGGGAGAGTTCTTACCCACCGGCCCGTCTGCGGCGCTCAGCGCGGGGGACGCTGAGCCTCGGCGCCTGGCGGTTCGGGTTGCACCCGTACCAGGCAGTCCTCGCAGATTCCGTGGCTGATCCCGGGTCCTGGCGGCAGCGCGAAGTTCATCCACTCGTTCGCTACCTTGAACCTCTTGCACCAGGCGCACTGCACAATGATCCCCGTCTCCGCGTGCGTCGGGCTGTCGACGCGATCGACTGCCTCTCGTGCGCGCCAGAGCAACGTCTCCGCGCAGGGATGCAGCGGCTTCGCTTCCTCTAGGCGCAGTAGGAACCGAAAGTCCTCGGGTTCAGCGGGCTGGCTCACGGTCACAGCCTAGCGCGCTGCAGCGTCGCTGAATGTTCGAGCTTCACGCGCGTGCCCTTACGCGCGTATGCGCGTGCACACACGAGAGCCGGTTCGCTAGTTCCGCGATGCCCCCGATCGCGCATGCACGCGCGTGCGGGAGTGCAACATGCGTAGGTGGGAGGTTCTCACGCACACATGCGCATACGCGCGCGAGAGAGCGGCTGTTTCGGGGCATTTCGATGAATCCGAGGATGAATCAGCTTCTTGTGGCCCAGAAGTCGACTTTTCGGGCTGTTTGGGCTGCTGGATGTTTCCGAGGACGTTTCTGGTGCGATTTCTTGTGGACGGGGGTCGCACGTTCCGGGACTCCTCGATTTCCGGTAATCTGGACGCGTCATGTGCGTCGATATTCAGCGAGGACGACGACGAGGTGGACGTTTACTGGTGAGAATACGTGGCGATGAGTCGTCCACCCGGTCTGGCGTGATCGAAATGCGGAGGTGTGGTGGCGGTCCCACCACCCCGTTTCCCTCGATGGCCTCCTCTGAGGAGAGGGGCGAGGAACCCAGTGCTGGAGCGGGGTAGAGAGGCGAGTCGTCGACCCCTGCTGCAGTAGTCCCCTGAGCCCACTGGAAGGCGTAGTACGGCCATCCAGCAGCGACCCTACCGGCTGACTACCCCGAGGAAGATCAAGCCCTCAGAACGGCTCAGAACGAACCTAGCCGATCGATCGTCCAGACCACCCTTTCGGGGTATACGAACGTCGACGGAGGGAGTACACTCCGGTTGCCGGTTGCGTAGCGCAGCCGGGGCGAGCCAGATACCCCGCTCGCCAGGTGGCCCCGGTTCAGCCGGACTTGCCACTCCCGGGTCGCCCGCGTGCTGCGCGAAGCGAAACGGCCGTCCTTCGGGAAGCCCGGGCTCCTTAGCCCGCGTCGACTGCGCCGAGGGTGGAGCGAGAGCCAACCGGGCGATCGCGACAAGGGCAGAGGAAACCGCGCGGAGGGTAGCGCGCGGCCGGACGCAGTCAAGACGGTCCGGAGACAGGAGGGCGAGTTTGGTAGGCTCGCTCAGAGCGTTCCTCAGCGGAACGTTGTGAGCGGCCTACCACCGCACGCGGTCACCGACCGCGTCACCCTGCACGAAAGGATCACCATGTTCAACCTGACCGACACCCAGATCACGGACGTCACCGCGAAGAGCAAGAAGTTCGCGAAGTCCGAGTACGAGGGGATCGTCAACCGGCTCCGTGGCGCCAAGTCCGTCAAGGGCTTCGGCAACCTCGAGGCGGAGTTCGTCGGCGTCAAGCCGCAGCACGTTGCGTTCATGCTCAAGCAGGTCATCGGCGACGCGAAGGACCTCGTCGTCGACATTCACGGTGCGCACGGTGTGTGCCTCGTCAAGGCGTCGGCCATCAAGCCGATCGCTGCGCCGAAGGTCACGCCGAAGCCTGCCGCGAAGAAGGCACCGGCCAAGAAGCCGCGTGCCCGCAAGGCAGCCTGACGAGTCCGAGAGGACGAAACGCGCGGTCACGACGACGCGCGTCGCTGCTTCAACCCTACCGAAGGAGTAGTCATGCTCAAGCGGACCAAGAAGGTCACCCCGGTGACCCTTCCCGTGTCCCTCGTCACCCGGCCGTCGGCCGTGTGGCTGCGCGCGGAGTACAGCCGGTGATCACGATCACCCTGACCCTCGCGAACGGGACGACCTACAGCAAGGAGTTCGCGACCCTGCCGCGCCACTGGCGTTCGGTCGGGCTGCGGCTCGCTCCGTACGGAACCGACCTGCTCGGCGCGCGTTTGAGCCGCTGAGAGGCCACGATCCTGCTGATGAGCCCCGAGGCGAGGGGCGAAACGGTCCAGCCGCGTGCTGGGCCGTCCAGGGGAGCCACGCGGCGCATCCACCGGCGTCGCTTCACCCGAGCGGCCACCTAGCCGTGGCCAGCCAGCGTGACGACCGCGTGGGCCGTCGTGGCTCCCTGACCCACCTACCGAAGGAGTAAGCTGAGATGAAGCACCTCGCGATCATCTGTGCCGCACTGACCTTCACGGCTCCCGCGTTCGCGCAGGATGCACCCGGCCAGTGCGTGCTCACGCAGAAAGCAGCGAAAGCTGTCGCGAAGAAGATCCACGCTGACTTCTGCACCGCGCAAGGCTCACGCACTGCGCGCGCGTGGAAGCTGAACTGCCTGATGCGCTCCGGAAAGACGCGTCAGTTCTCGATCGTGAACACGTGCCCGGTCCGTGCGGCCGGTGGCGAGCTCACACTCTACGTCCCTGGCCTCGGCCCGGTGACGCTGCCCTGATGAGCTCCGGCAGGAGCGAAACCCTCTTCGGAGGGTCGGCAAAGCATCCACCCTACCGAAAGGAATGCAAAGCCATGAGGACTAAGCTGAGTGGACCTCTCGACGGACTGCTGAAGGCATGGCACGACGACGAGGACCAAAGCATCTGGATGGCATACGGTGAGGAGCTCATCGAGCTCACGCCGAGCGACAGTGATCGGCTCCTGGCCGTGATCGAGGTCGCACCGTCCGGCTTCCAGGCGATCTCAGATCTCGAGGAGTTCTTCGAGGCCGAGGTAAGCCAGATCGCTGCTCGCCGGATGGCGGGCTGGTTCAATCTCAACTCCGTGACGATCGATGGCCTGGTGTACGCCTACCGGGCGAGCACGAACTACGGAGCGTTCTGACCCTGATGAGCTCGAAGGAGCGAAACCCGCGTCATGCGGGTCGGTCAGCCACCCTACCACAGGAGGACCATCATGCAGGAATACGTGCTCGTCGTCAGAAGTCACGACGACGGTGAGGTGTACTGCGTGGTCACCCCGAGTGACCCGCTGAACCCTCAGTACACGATCGACGAGATCCAGAAGCGACTGCCCGATGCCATCATCGACACCGAGCAGGTCATCACGCTCACGGACTTCATCGAGTACGACGACGCGATGCTCGGCGAAAGCATGTCTGACGTCCCGCCGAGCGGGAGCACCAGTCATGCCTGACCTCACTCGTCATCAGACGCTGCTCGAGTCGGCCTACGGTGAAGCACTGGAGTGCTGCGCCGCTGGTGTCGAGCGTTGGGTCGTGGTTGAAGCCATGGCCGAGCGGGGGCTCACGCACGAGGAGATTGACCAGACGATCGGCGAGGCATATCGCGATGCCCTCAAGCAGGGTGTCGAGCCTGAAGACATGGCCGACGACTGGAGCATGTGAAGCCACTGACGAGTCACCGGGAGGTGACGAAACCCAGCGTAAGCTGGGTCTGGCATCCACACCCTACCGAAAGGAAGCCAACATGACTCTTCTGGAAATCATCGACGCGGCCACCAAGCTCGGCCGCAGCGACGGAACCGATGCAGCCAGCTGGTACTTCGACGAGGGTCGCAGCGATGTGACTCGCGAGCAGTATCAGCGCGTGCTGCAGGGAATCGCTGACGGCGATCCCGAGATCATGGACTCGATCCCGGCCGCTGACTTCAGCGGGCAGTGGGCAGACGGTCGCACAGTGCGCGGGCTGCTGGCTGAGCTCGGCACCAACGACGAGACCGTCAGTGCAGACGAACAGGACGAGATCGTGCGTGCGTACGAGGAGGCATTCTCAGACGCGGCGCAGGATGCGATCGAGTCTCACTGCCACTCCATGCTGGAGCAGGACGTCACGTTCACCATCAGCGTCAAGACCGAGCAGGACCCGAAGCAGCTGCTCAGCATGCTGACCGACCTGCTCGCTCGCGAGAACTGTGACATCGACCAGGACGAGTTCGAGATCGACTAAGCCACTGATGAGCCTGAGGGATCAGGCGAAACCGGAGCGTGAAGCTCCGGTCTGGCATCCACCCTACCGAAAGGAAGCCATGACAGTTGGAGAACTCATCCGTGAGCTCGAGTCGGCCAACCAGGACGCTGAGGTGCGCATCGCGCAGCAGCCCCACTGGCCGTTCGAGTACAGCATCGACGAGGTTGCCGACATGACGGACTACGATCCGCGCGGTGACTTCGACGTGTACCGTGACGAGGAAGGCTGGTACTTCTCGCGCGGTGACGACGGTGAAGAAGGACCGTTCGCGTCAGACGACGAGGCGCAGGACGCGATCGACAAGCTGCTCGCTGACGAGAAGGAGGAGCTCAACATCGTGTACCTGTCCGAGGGACACCAGATCGGCTACCTGCCGATCGCGGCGTCACGTAAGCTCGGCTGGCGGTAAGACTGCCCTGACGAGTCGCCCGAGGTTGAGCGACGAAACTGGAGCTCACAACGCAGCGACCTACGGGAAGCGTGCCCTGGGCTCCAGTCGGCACCTCACCCTACCAGAGGAGGACCCATGACGTTCGTGGCGGAGCTCAAGCTCTACACGTGCATCTACAAGCAGACCTACTTCATCACAGTCGCGGCCAGCGACCTCACCCAGGCTCGAGGACTATTCGAGATCTGGCTGAAGGAGCGTGGCGTCGACGTTCAGCACCAGCTGGACATGAAGGTGAAGAAGCAGCAGACGACTCGGCCGGTCTACGGGCTGGCCTGATGGCGCTCTATCTGCTTCACTGGGATCCTCCGCTGATCGGCGGACGCCATCCACAGCACTACCTTGGGTGGACCAGCCGGTCAGTGGAGGACCGCGTTCTCGACCACCTGAACGACGGCCCACACGCGGCCAGGGTGGTCGTGGCAGCCGTTGAAGCTGGCTGCGAGATCCGCCTGGCGCGTGTCTGGCCGGACGGAACGCGGGCTGATGAAGCTGCGATGAAGAAGCGGAAACGTGGCTTTCGCGATATCTGCCCGATGTGCAATCCCGCTGATGAGGCCGCTGACACCGGCCGAAACGGGCATCCGTAAGTTCGATGCCCGTCCGGGAGGTCAAACCCCGACGGATCCAGTAGGATCCGAGCCTACCAACGAAGCCGCTCTGGCATAGGCGGCAGAAGGGAGCATCATGCCGAAGAAGGTCACCTCCGCGAAGAAGGCTCCGCAGAAGCCGAAGACGGCTCCTGCGAAGAAGGCTCCGGCTGCGAAGCCCGCAGTCGATGCCGAGGCCAAGCGGAAGGCACAGCAGGCGCAGGATGCCAAGCTTCGGGCCGAGGTCGTGAAGCGGTGCGTGAAGGGCGACGAGACCGTTGGTTCGGTCGCGAAGGTCCTGAAGATCACGCCGGGCAAGGCTGCGTTCCTGATCATGCAGCACCGTGTCGAGAACGGCGAGGTTCCGTCGATCTCGGCGAAGAGCGATTCCGCGTTGCTCAACGCGATCGCGACTGCACGGGCGAAGGGCGACGAGTTCTCCAGCTGGGGCTGGCTCGCTGCCCGGTCGGGTCGGTCGGAGGGCTGGATCAAGTCCGGTCTCGCCGACGCCGGTAAGTACACCCCGAAGTCCGAGAACATCGCGACGCTGCGGGCGAGCAAGAAGCCTGCGGCCGCGAAGAAGTCCGGCGTCAAGGTCACCGCAGGCAAGAAGGGTGGCAAGAAGCGGACGAGGGGAAACGCCTAGACGCTGACTCCTCAGATGAGGAGATCTTGGCGGTCCTCGTGCCTGGTAGGCGGATCGACATCATCCACACCGGGCACGAGGACTACCCGATCAGCGTCACGGTGATCGGCGACAAGCCAAAGGTCCTGCCCGCCGCAGCCCGGATCGTTGCCGGGGAGCTCGTGCCATGGAGGCGTGAGCGACTCGTCCAGTTCTACAGCGATCTCGGAAGGCGAACGTGTATGGTCAGCGAGCTCAGACTCCGCTGAGTCATCAGCCGATCCGGACCACGAGTCCGGGTCGGGTGCTGAAGTAGCGAAGTGGCACCACCTACGAATAAGAAAGGAGGGCCGTCCTACCGTGGCCCTGACCGAGGCAATCAGTGATCCGCAGATCAACTTCATCCGCGGACTGCTGCGCGACCGCGAGACCGATGGTCTCACAGAGACGCAGCGTCAGTGGCTGGAGTCGGCGGACTTCACCACCCTCACCCGAGGGCAGGCTAGGCGTGTCATCGACACGCTGAAGGAACTGCCCGCTCGGCGTTCGCCGACGGTCGCTGGCGCCAACGTGCCCAACGGCCGGTACGCGGTCACCGAGGGTGACGGTGTGCTGCGCTTCTACAAGGTGTCGTCGCCCACCGAAGGCAGGTGGGCTGGCTACACGTTCGTCGAGGTGCAGGCATCTGAGGAATACCACCCCATCAAGGACCGAAACCGCAAGGCTTCGATCCTCAGCCTGATCGCGGCTGACGTTCAAGAGGCCATGCTCAGGTACGGACGCGAGCTTGGCCACTGTGGGCATTGCGGCCGCACACTCACCAACGAGTACTCTCGCGAGGTCGGCATCGGTCCGGTCTGCAGAGGGAAGATGGGGTGGTAAGCGTGGGAGACCTCCGTTACATCATCGTCGCCATCGGTGGACCCGATGAAACCGTCGAGGACGAGGACGTCACCGCGCTGAAGGAGATGCTCGAGCGCATGTGTCCGCTCATCACCTTCACCGAGCTCAGCGAGCGGACGAGCCGCAAGCTGACGATCGCACTGCTACAGGAGCGAGGTGTCCTGTGACGAAGTATCCAGCAGCCGATGTCCGCTGGAAGCCGGTCGACTCGAGTAACGTCGAAGAGGTCGGCTGGGATCGGCATCACGGAATGTACGTCACGTTCAAGTCGGGCGCGACGTATCTCTACCACGGTGTGACCCGGCAACGTGCTGTCGCCTGCGCGATGGCGCCGAGTGTCGGCAGCTACATCAACAAGGTCATCAAGCCGGAGTACGAGTGCACGAGACTCCCGTAATCCGGACGCGCCCCACGGCGCGTGCAGTGCTGGCGTTGCCTCTTACCGGGCGGATCCCGGCGAGGCCATCCCCTGCGTCAGCCCTGCACGGGCCGTGGAACGCACGGACCCACAACCTACCAACCCACGACCGCTTCCAGCGGCTTACAGCGGCCCAGACAGGGCTGCAGCGGGCTGTGAAGCGGAGGAGGTGAGCCCTATGGCCACTGCCAACCATGAGAAGATGCTCGAGCGCGTCCGCGCACTGCTCGCGAAAGCTGCAGGCGGTACGACGGACGAAGAGGCTGACCTGCTTCGCGCGAAGGCTGACGAGCTCATGACAAAGTACGCCATCGAGATGTGGATGGTCGAAGAGGCTGACAGCGCGAAGAGGGAATCGCACCGTAAGCCGATCGTCAAAGACATCAACATCGACTGGTGGTGGAAGACTGACGACGACCTGGCCTCAGCGCTGTGGTCTGTCTTCCAGAATGTCTGCCGGCACTGCCGGTGCCGAGTCGCGTGGAAGCACGCGAACTACAACACCAAGTCCATCCCGGTCGTCGGGCTGGAGTCTGACCTGCTCTACGTCGACATGCTCTTCACCTCGCTGTTCATGCAGATGGTGGATCGCATGGATCCGCACCCACGCGAGGGCGACACACTCGTCGAGGCGCTGGTGCGCATGAAGGAAGCAGGGCTGAAGTGGGAGAACATTCACGGACGCCTGCGCAAGGCTGGCCTGGTTCCTGATGAGCCTTGGTCAAAGAAGGTCGCCAGCAAGATGGACTTCGCTGGCAAGTACACGCGCTATTGCGAGCAGCACAGTCGCGATCGCACCTACGTCACGCCGAGCGTCTACCGCCGCTCGTTCGCGGCAGGCTTCTCGTCCGCACTGCGGGCACGCCTGAGCAACCAGGCCGAGGAGCAGGGGCAGAACACCGGCAGCACTGCGCTGGTGCTCCGCGACATCCGCCTGGTAATCGAGCAGGCGCTGTTCGAGCTCTTCCCGGACATGCGTCCGCACCCGAGCAACTGCCAGTGCGAGGTGTGCACCGAGAAGAAAAAGCCGATCAAGCTGCGTGACACCAAGGTCTCTCTCGAGGCCATGAACCGTGGTCACCGTGCCGGCAACGAAGTCGAGATCATGAGCAACGCCTCCAAGCTGCGCTCCGAACAGAACCGTCCGGCGATCGAGTCATGAAGCGCAGGACGCGCGGCCGGTCACCGCTCACCCCGTCGGAGGTCCCGGTGGGCAACAAGCGGTGGCTGGCCGTCAGCGAAGGGAGCAACGTGAAGACCACGGACGGCAAGACCGTCACGCGACGCCCCGCCAGGAAGATCCAGATCTGGCGCAAGACTGCCGGACACCCGGACTACTGGGTGCAGGATCGGTGGGCGAGCTCACTCAGCCAGGCGCTGCGTGAGTTCGCGAAGGACAGATGGGGCAAGGGCCACTACGACGTCATCGGGAATGTGTTGACGCATGGTGGTCAGCTGTACATAGCGAAGGAGAAGCCCTGACGAGTCCGGTGGCGCGGACGAAACCACCCTGGGGTAGGGCCAGGGTGGTCGGCATAGCCATCTACCAAGGAGGGAGCAGATGACCACAGACTGGCTCATGCTTGCCGGCATCGCCTGCCTGATCGTGGGTGGGCTCGGCGCGCTGTGGAAGTTCACGTCAGACGTGCTCGAGGATCGCCGCGACGAGCGGTGGGCTCGGCGCAGTTCGTACGAGTCGGTTCGCGACACGTTCAACTACGTGGTCGAGGAGATCACGTACCGGACTGACGCACCACTGCTCGACGATGAGGACCACTGGCTGCTGCAGGAGGCGCTGTACGACCTCCGCCAGCGAAGGGCTGCGCTTGTCTAGACAGCCCCACCCGGAGGACGAGCGCAAGAGCAACCTCAAGACGTTCATCCCGCTCGTCATCGTCAGCCCGCTCGCGTCGGTCGAGTGCCCGCACTGCGGTGGGCAGTTCTCGATCGAAGGGAAGCGGTGGCGCCAACCTCTGATGTCGACGATCAAGCCTAACGTCGAGATCCAGGGACGCAGTTGTCCCTACTGCATGAAGGTCAGTCTGATACCACTCGACTTCTTCGCGAAGAAAGATCGAGCGGCGAAACGGCGTGAAAGGGAGTAGGGTGTGACCGCAGCGAGTGTGGTTGCCGCTCCATCGGTGGTTCCTGGCGGGCCTAGCCGATGGGGCGGGAGCAACAATCCGTTGTTCCGGAATCAAACCTACCGAAGGGAGCACACACAGATGAAGCGCAACTTCTTCATCTCGCTGTTCACGATGATCGTTCTCGTGCTCAGCGTCGCTGCCGTCGCATCAGCGGCGAACAAGCAGTGGTTCGCGCACTACAACGGCCACGGCAACCTCGTCTGCGACAAGGGCAGCAACGGTGTCATGGGTCCGTTCGCCACCAAGGCCGACTGCGAGGCAGCGATCTCGCAGCAGG
>Ga0157369_10008465_pt1 | contig 11798 bp, 11 predicted proteins | sample C25metaG_FD_113461 | JGI IMG/M metagenome (GOLD analysis project Ga0157369, IMG submission 113461) | Corn rhizosphere microbial communities from Kellogg Biological Station, Michigan, USA - C2-5 metaG | ecosystem: Host-associated > Plants > Roots > Rhizosphere > Soil | place: USA: Michigan... | reverse complement strand
TCGCTGGAAAGGCGCGTGCTCCCTCCAGTGTCATGACGTACCATCTGAAGAACCTCCGCGACCAGGTGATCGTAATTACCGGCGCGTCGAGCGGAATCGGCCTCGCCACGGCGCGCATGGCGGCGAAAGAAGGCGCGAAACTCGTGCTCGCCGCCCGAACCGAAGATGCGCTCAGGCAACTCGAAAGCGAAATCCGCGAACAGGGCAGAGACGCGGCTTATGTTGTTGCCGACGTGACAAAGCAGGAAGATGTGCGTCGCATCGCCGAAACCGCAAAGAGCCACTTCGGCCGAATCGATACGTGGGTCAATAATGCCGGCGGCTCCGTCTATGGCCGGATCATGGACGTGCCGGTCGAGGAACAGCGGATGTTATTCGAGGTGAATTACTGGGGCGTCGTGTACGGATCGCGGGTAGCGGTCGAATATCTGCGGAACAACGGCGGCGCGTTGATCAACCTGGGGAGCGTGGCGTCTGACCGCGCGATTCCCCTCCAGGGCGCCTATGCGGCGTCGAAACATGCAGTGAAGGCGTTCACGGATACTCTCCGTTCCGAGCTCGAAAAAGACAACGTGCCGATCTCGGTAACTCTGATCAAGCCGACCGCAATCGATACGCCGTTCTTCCGGCATGCGGAGAACTATATGGATGCGCGGCCGGTGGAGCCCTCGCCGATGTACGCCCCGGAAACGGTCGCGAAGGCGATCCTGCGCGCCGCCCGGACACCACTGCGGGACATTCTGGTGGGAGGACTCGCGCCCGCGCAATCCATGATGGGCCGCATCTTCCCGCGGCTCGGCGATAAGTTCGTCAACGCGACGATGTTCAAGGGGCAGAAAGACGAGCGCCCCGCACGCCCGGGCGAAAATCAGGTCTTCCACCATCCGTCTGGCGAGTTGCGCGAACGCGGCGATTACAACCGAAGAACTCTCGAGCGAAGCTGGTATACCGAAATCGCCTCGCGGCCTTTCCTGGCTTCAATGATGGCGGCGGGTGCGGGTCTCGCAGCGGTGGCGCTCATGAAAAGCAGATCCCACAGTGGCCCAGGTGTGATGGCGATGTTGCGAAGGTGATACCCGGACGTACGCGCTCTGCACGGCCGGCGATGCAGGTGGAATGCCGGCCGCAGCGCTCTTAAGCGGGTCCGGATTGACTTACAGTAACTTCGTCCGCGCTGGCCGGAATCAACTGGCGAGAATCGGTGAGCTGATGTTCGTCATCCTGACAATCTGGCCTTGCTGTTCCAGTCGGGTGTTTGAGCGCCCTTGGCGTTGCCTCACGCCTCTTCGCGAATCTTCACCCGCCGGCCTTCAATCGAAGCCCGATCTTCCACGATGTACTGAATCGCCTTCGAATAAATCAGGTGCTCCTGGGTCAGAATTCGCGCTGAAAGGGTCTCCACGGTGTCGTTGTCGAGCACCGGCACGGCCGATTGAATAACTATCGGACCCGAATCCAAAAACTCATCCACGAAGTGAACCGTGCACCCGGTGATCTTCACCCCATGTTCCAGCGCCTGTCGCTGGGCATCAAGGCCCGGAAACGCCGGCAGCAGCGAGGGATGAATATTCAAAATCCGGCTGGGGAAAGCGCGGATGAAGTGCGCGCTCAGCAGCCGCATGAATCCTGCAAGACACACAAGTTCGACTTCGTGCGTCCGCAGTTCCTCGATCAGGAGCTTGTCATACGCCTCGCGTTCCAGACCGGCCGATGCGATCACGCGCATCGGGATTCCGCGCTGTCGGGCGATCTCGAGCCCCGGCGCATCCGCGCGGTTACTGATCACGATTGCGATCTCCGCGTCAAGTTTGCGCCGCGCGATAGTATTCGCGATCGCTTCGAAGTTCGATCCCCGGCCGGAGATCAGAATCCCCAGCCGCACTCAGGCGTACTCCACGCGCGGACCGCCGCGCCGCTGCCGCTTGACTTCGCCAATGACCCATGGCGCCTCGCCCGCACGTTTCAGCGTGCGCCCGGCCGCATCTATCTTCGCCTTTGGAACTACGAAGATCATGCCCGCCCCCAGATTGAATGTCCGCCTCCAGTCATCTTCCGCAAGCGAGCCGATTGAGCGGAGCATTTGAAACAACGGCGGAACTTCCCAGGAACTGGTGTTGATCGCCGCCGCCAGGCCTTTCGGCAGCACGCGTGGAAGATTGTCCGTAATCCCGCCGCCCGTAATATGCGCGGCCCCCAGAATCGCGTCGGCTTTGATCAGCGCCTGTATGGCGGCAAGATAACTTCGATGGATACTCATCAACTCATCCGCCAGAACACCGCCCAACTCGGTGACGTACGCATCCGGAGATAGCTTTTTGATCTCGAACAGGAGCTTGCGCGCGAGTGAATAGCCGTTCGTGTGCAGCCCCGTCGAGGGCAATGCCAGAAGCGCATCGCCTGGCTTCGTTTTTGCGCCTGTGATAATTTTCGATTTCTCGACCGCGCCGACGATAGTCCCGGCAAGATCGTACTCTCCGTTCGAGTAAATGCCGGGCATTTCCGCCGTCTCGCCACCAATCAATGCGCAACCATTCGCCGAGCAGCCTCGGGCAATTCCGGAAATCACACTGGCCGCAACATCGGCGTCCAGTTTTCCGACTGCAAAATAGTCAAGGAAAAAAAGAGGCTTCGCGCCCTGAACCGCGATATCGTTCACGCAGTGATTCACCAGGTCTTCGCCGATGGTGTCATGCCGGCCCGTCGCAAACGCGACCTTGAGCTTGGTGCCGACCCCGTCGACCGAGCTGACCAGCACCGGTTGCCGCATCTTCGGCAGGGCGAAGCATCCGCCGAATGAACCAATGTCGGTGAGAACGCCTTTCGTAAAAGTTGCGCGCGCCATCCGGCGAATCGCGCTTACCGCTCTGTCGGCCTCGTCGATGTCGACACCGGCATCCCGGTAGGAAACGGATTTAACCATTTTTGTTGAGAAACGAACCAGTATAACGAGTTCTTGTAACGGGAAAGCCTTTCGTATGAAATCGCGATTCTTGACGAGGCGTTGGATGGAGAAGCTTCGAAAGCCGCGGATGAGCTGAAGGCAGCCAATACCCCGGTGCTGGCAGTCTGCAATTCAACCCAGGCAATCCTCGTGACTGCCATTCGCGAGCCGTGAGATTCGCGATGCGTGGCTTTCGCCGGGCGCCAGAAATCAGGATGATACTTTGTGAACCGCCGAAGATGACAAAATCAACTCGCGTAACCTCCCGCGGCCGCTTTCGGATTGCCCCATAGAGATGCAATGAAAGCTGTTACCGGTAATCGAATAAGCGGCGGAAGGAAGTATACGAAAAGTACCTGAACCGGCCGTGACTATCATCAGGCGTACGATACCGGAATTTATTTCTCTATAAGTAATGTGACCGGACCGTCATTCACCAGTTCGACCTCCATATGAGCCTGAAAAACGCCGGTCCTGGTTTCGAGGCCCTTTTCCTTCACCTTTTCCACGAAGTATTCGTAAAGTTCGCGAGCTTTTTCCGGCCGCGCTGCCGCATCGAAACTCGGCCGTCTGCCCCGGGAGCAGTCCGCGTATAACGTGAATTGCGATACCAGCAGCAGTTCCGCTCCGGTATCGCGGGCGGTCAGGTTCATCTTCCCGGATTCATCAGGAAATATCCGGAGTTCCACGAGCTTTTCCGCCAGATAATCGGCTTCCGCGCGGCTGTCGGACTCCCGGATTCCAACCAACGCCAGCAGCCCCGGGCCGGTGGACGCTTCTAAGTGGCCGTTTACTCGCACCGCCGCTTTCTTTACCCGCTGCAATAGAATGCGCACTCGAATTTCACGCGCAAAATATACTATCAGGCTAACTTGCAGTTGACCAATAATATACTTCCGGGCATCATTAACTACGGCTCATGATATAGTCATTTCCAGGGAGAATCCATGCCACGAGGAAAATCAGACCAGAACCGCGATATCCTTGAATACGCGCTGCAACATCTCGAACGCGAGCGGGATGAACTGCAGAGCAGAATTGATATTATCCGGCGGCAGCTTGGCGGCCGCGCCTCCTCCTCCGCCTCCAACAGTTCCGCGCAACCGGCCGCTGCCGCCGCGCCGCGCAAGAAGCGTACGCTGAGCGAAGCAGCAAGGAAGCGAATCGCCGCCGCTCAAAAGCGCCGCTGGGCCGAACACCGAAAACAACTCAAGTCCAAATCCGCTGGCGAGTAGTCAGTACTCGGACGAGTAGTCAATAAAAAAGCCGGTCGCATCGCGACCGGCTAAACTCCTGGCCCGTTGAGGCGCGCTGGCTTCTAATGTCCGGTATCGGACACCATCCCCAGGCCGGCGTATTCTTCCTTTACCTTCACCACCTTCATTCCAGCAAAAGTTACGAAAGTTATCTTCCCGGGAGGATTCCCGTAAATCCAGTCTTCGGTATCCAAACCGTTCTTCGATTCCCGGTATTTATGGTTCGGATGCCCCAGCGCCATCGTAACCTGCTCGCGATCCATGCCTTCTATCGCGCGCTTTTGCCTGATCGCGTTTTGCAGCGCCGGAGGCAGCGTTTCCGTGTAGACTTTGGTCACAGAACGTTTATCGAAATCGAGCAGCGGCGAAAGAATCTTCTTTACATCGTCGGCCGTCAGATTTTCCATCGGTTTGTGAAAATCCACCTCGATTACTGTTCCCAGCGAAGGCGTGCGGTTCTGCCGGCTGACGGGGGCTGTCGAACCCATCCCGATCTGCACGTTGTCATACCACTTATGGCCGCTTTTTAAACCGCCATTCAACTCCAGCACGATCTTGTCGCCGTCGAGAGAAACCTTCGTGATCTGCACCTGATCTCCCAGCCGCGCCGCCGCGCCCATGCTTTGGGCGGACTTCTGCCACTCGCCCTTGTCCCAGGTCCCGTTTGCGTCCACAGGGAGCGGCTTCTTCGAGCGCGGAATCAGCGCCTTTGCTTTCGCATACTCCGCGTCCAGATCGCGCACCAGCGAAATCTTTTCGTCTTCAGTCAGCTTGTCGGCAGCGTGCACTACTCCCGCGGTCAACCGGACCGTCTGAATCAGGAATGCGGCTCCGATTGAGGCAACGGCGCAGATTCTCCGTCCTGCCCGAGTCCGGTCGAATGATTTCCCGTAGCATCGGGGCGATCTGCATCGAGCAGCCACGTCCACCCCCGGCGCACCGGCGCTTTCCAGATCATCGCCGCCAGTACCGGTAGCACGAACAGACTGAACAGACTTGCTTCCGGTCCATAGGCTCCGCCGCTCCACAGCGCGCCCGATTTCCATACCAGTTCGTACCTCGTTACTCTGATTGTAAGTCCGCTCAAACCCGCCCCGAGGAACGGCAAAGTGGCGTTCCAGCCGAAATGAAGTCCCACAGGCAGCCACAAATCGTGTGACCTCAGAACTGCGTATCCGAAAACAATTCCGAAACCGATCGTGTTGAATACCGAGAGCGGAGTCGCGCCCTCATTTCCCGCGTGCAGCAGTCCGAAAAGCGCTCCTATGGCGATCACGCCGATCCACCGTCCATAGCCGCGGATCAGAAACTGCAGCGTGAATCCCCGAAACGCGATTTCCTCTCCCAGCGCGCCGCAAAAAAGCAGCATCGGCATAAACAGCGCGGCGCGCCAGGAGATGTCTGGATGAGGCAGCGCATGGAAATACGCCAAGCCCGCCGCTACTGATGGAAGAATCACGAGACATGCCGCCGCCGCGCCCATCGCGATCCCGAGAATCAGGTTGATTCTGGATCCGCGCTGCCAGTGCAACCCCACATCGGCCAGCCGCCGCGATTCATAAATCGCCATCGCGAACGAAGTGGCTACCGCGGATGCGAGCAGCGGCGGTACCGTGTTCGCCACCATAATCCCGCCGAAGTAGAGACCTATGGGAACCAGAAAGAACGAGCAGAGGCGGTAAAGCAGCAGGCATAAGCCTGCGCCGAGCAGGGGGCGAATCGGATCGCGGCCAGGCGTTGCAGGCGCCGCGCTCCCCACCTCAGCGGACCCGCACGCCGCTCTCGGCCACCGCGGCCTTCAATACCTCTGCGCCGTTCGCCTCGATCTGCTGCTCGACCGCTCGCCGCGCGTCGGGTTCCACCAGGAAAACCACGCACCCGCCGCCGCCCGCGCCGCACGCCTTTGCCCCGAGCGAACCTGCGCGCCGCGTTGCCGACACCAGCCGGTCGATCAGGGGAGTCGTGATGCCCGGCGAATTCCGCCTCCGGTGATTCCATTCCTCGCGCAGCAAACGTCCGACCTCATGCCAGTCGCCGCGCTCCAGCGCCTCCCGCATGCAATTCGCAATGCACGCGATCCGGTCGAAGTTCCGGTGAACGGCGCGATCCCGGTCGATATGCGCCTTCATCACTTCCCAGTTATTAATCCCTGAGTTGCGCGGCGCGCCCGTGTACGCCAGAACGAATCGGCTGTTCATCTCCGCCGCGGAGACGGGCAGGGCAGTTCTGCGAATGCCCGCCGGTGATAACTCCAGCGCCGCCACTCCGCCGTACATCGCCGGATAGTAATCCTGCGACCCGGTAGGAACCCGGATGACCTGCGCCTCAATGTTCTGCACCACTTCCCGTAGCTTTTCGAGGTCGTAACCCCGTCTGGTTAACGTGTTTAATGCGGAAGCGACGGAGATCATCAGCGCCGATGAGCCTGAAATACCCGCTCCGGCAGGCGCTTCGGAGCCCGATTCCACTTCGATCCCGCCCCCCGGCGCGAAAAACCTCACCAGCAGCGCAAGCAGCGGCAGCTTGTATTTCCGCGCAGCGTACAATTCGCCGAATGACGCGAATCGTTCCTCTTTTTTCAGGTCACTCGACCGAAGAACAATGGCCGAATCCTGCCGCGTGCGAACGTCGCAGTAAGTGTAGCGGTCTACCGCGAAATTAACCGTAACCGGCCGATCATGAAACAGATAGAGCGGCCAGATATCCAGCGTTCCGCCCGCCAGGTCCACACGGCACGGTGCTTGGGAAGAAACTTGCATGGGTTCATTCACGGCGCAGGAAGGCAGATTTCTGAAAATAACACACAAAGCGCTTACTCGTTGCTCAGCTCTTGTAAAGCTGGCACAATCTCGTCCGGTCGATCGCAGGACCAACTTACGCCGAAGAAAATGCTGACGGCGTTGAGGCAGCCAGAGGCAGGCGGAATTTCCAGCGTGTGATGCCTGGTGTCGTCCTTGAAATAACTGGACAATCCGACGCGGCTCGGGCACGCGACTTCAGTCGCGTCTCTGGTGAGCACTCGACCATTCCCAGTCCTCCGGGGATTTACACAGCGCGGCTTTGACCGGATTCCCCTCTACATACCGCCAGTATTTCAAATATTCCCGACAGAGACGCGACTGGAGTCGCGTGCCTGAGCACGTGGAATTGTCGGCTATTTCCTGGACACTACACCAGCGGGCTTCTAACCCTTTACTCGACGGGCTTGAGGCGGCGGATCCAGATATTCCGGTACCGGTCGGGATTGCCGTGGTTCTGCAGCAGCAGCGGCATGTCTCCGTGCGGCGAATATTTGCCCACCTGCCGGTGCAGCGTCTCGCCCCAGATCTCGGTGTGATCCTGCACCAGCACGCCGTTTTGAAACACGGTAACGTACCCGGGCCTCACCAGCTTGTCGCCGTCGAACTTCGGCGCATCGAACGCAATGTCGTAAGTCTGCCATTCGCCCGGCTTGCAGGAAGCGTTCACCAGCGGCGGATGCTGCCCATAAACTGCCGCCGCCTGCCCATCCGCATAGGTCGGATTGTCATACGAATCGAGCACCTGGACTTCATATAAGGTCATCAGCTTCACGCCGCTGTTCCCTCGTCCCTGGCTCTTGCCGCTGACTTCGGACGGTGTCCTCCACTGGAGGTGCAGCTGAATATCTCCGAACTTTTCCTTCGTGACCAGGTCGCCCTTGCCGGGAACGATCTCCACATACCCGTTCTCCACCTTCCACGTGGGCGCGCCGCCCTTTGTCTCCCACTTCTCGAGACTGGTCCCGTCGAACAACACCTCTGCATCCGATGGAGGTTTCACCGGCTGCGCATTGCACGCGCCGGGCGTGATTGCCTCAGGTCTGGGGCGTTTGCTGTCGTGTACCCGCCATTTCGATCCGGGATAGGAAGGCGTGTCGTCGTAACCGAGCGTGTGATCCTGCGCGGCGAGCAAGCTCGCGGCGACCGCGGCCAGCATGATCGTTCGAAGCATGCTGAAAATCTTATACTGCGCGTTTCAGTGGACTTTGATCCACGCGAACGCGCGGGAAATCGCCGCGTCTCGCTCCGGAATGCTCGCAGAACCGATATCGAACTGTTGCTTCGTTACCCTGTCAAATTCCTCGAGCGCAAGATCGCAATAGCGTATGCTGCCCCATGCGATTCGGCGGTCGGCAAGAACCACGGCGAGCACGCCTTTCTCGCGGAGATTGTCCGACCGAATGGCATCCTGCCAAAGCATCGCGTAATACTTCGGATCGAGCGCTTGATATTTCCGAACGATCGCTGCCAGCCGCGCCAGGTCCTGATCGCTTCCGTGGTCTCGCAGCAGCGTAGCCGCGCCCTGCACTTCAGTAGCGTCGGAGCCAAAACCGGTGGGATCGTCCACCACTCGAAATGCCCGCGCCATAGCGTCCGGAAGAATTGCCTTGTTGCCGCTATTCACAAGCACCAGGGCGATATAGGATGAGCCGCGTACATCGCTCTTCAAAGCCTGCCGCACGCCCTCCGTCGTCAGCGGGTTGTCAGCATATTGAACGAGCGAATTCGCCGAACCCCACGAATTCAGCGGAGCATTCGTGATCCAGGCCCTGATCAGCAGTTCATTCGTCGCGGGCGATGGCCGCAGTTTCCGCAGCGCCCCCTGCAAAATCGGCAGGATTCCCCGATAAGGTCCGGCCGGGCCCACTATCGCTGACTTCGCGGAAAAAAGATCGGCTACAGCAGGGCGGGGAATACCCATCGCGGCATCGAGGCATGCCGCGATCTCGGCCCACTGTTGCCTGTCATTACCCACCGCCGGCTCGAGGAGCGGCATCAGATCTCCGGAGAGGTCCTCTTCTTCCCACCGAAGGTAGCCGCTCAACGCAGTAATTTCGCCCCGCGTGCCCTGGCCCAGTGTGTTGGCGAATTCGCGGATCAGGAACGCCCGCGCCGATGGCGAAGGTACTGGCCCGCCGGAGACATCGGCCCGTGCAGGAATCGTGAGGTTCCCACCGGAATCCGCCATGAGTAGCCACGGCTCCGAAGCGGGGTTACGGTTCTCCCGAAGAGGCAGGTAGCGAATGTCGCCAGGCTTGAAATTGGGCAACTCCGGCGGATAACCGTTGACGAACATTGTCACGCTCGGCCCATAAGCAAAAAACCGCATTTCGATCCGGTCGGACGGGAGCGGCATCCCGGACGCCGTGAATGAGCGAAGCACTTCCACGTCGGCAGTCATGGCCCGCGTTTCGGCTCCCCATGGCAACCGGCCTTCCGGCGCGCGCTCATTCCTGTGGACGCCGAGAATGCGCCCGGTGACCATTACGGGAGCCGACGCAATCTCCTTCAACTGCCACTGTTTTACAAATCCCGCACACAGGTACTGCGGGAGCGGCAGAAGCAGCAGCGCGCCACAGCATATCGATAAAACAGAATTTCTCATCGCCGGCGCCTGCGATGGACTTTAGTCCGCCGCCGCCCCTTCCTGCCGCCCGTTCGAAACCGGCAGGAATCTTCGGATTCCGTAGTCGTACGCAGCCGATCCCAGAATCCCTCCCAGAATCGGGCCCACAATCGGCACCCAGAACACTTTGGGTCCATCCGTCAGCCCGTTATTCCTGAACCCTGCCACAGCCGTAAACAGACGGGGTCCAAAATCGCGCGCCGGATTGATCGCGTATCCGTGCATGCCGCCAAACGCCATTCCGATCGCCACCACCACCAGACCCACCATCAACGCGCCCATATTCGCGCCCGGCGGCTGATTCCGTTCATCGGTAATCGCCAGAATCATCAGCAGCAGCAGTCCCGTCCCCACTGTCTGGTCGAGTAGTCCGGCGAACGGCACTTGCGGAAAAGCCGGAAACGTCGTGAAAATGCCCGCCGTGCGCTCGAGCCCCGGGTCGAATTGCAGAAATGCGGGATGATAATTCCAATAAACCAGCGCCGCTGCCAGAAAAGCCCCGAGCGTTTGCGCAACCGTGTACGGAATGACCTTGGCCCATGGAAAATCCCGGTATACGGCCAGGGCGATGGACACCGCCGGATTCAGATGCGCGCCGGATATGCGGCCGGCGAGATAAATCCCCATCGTGACGGCGAGTCCCCAGCCGATCGTGATGTTCGTGTAACCGCCATGAACGATCTCGCCCGGAACGCCCGTGCCGAACAAAATCACCATTGCGACCACTCCGTTGCCGAACAAAATCAGCACGAAGGTGCCGAGGAACTCCGCAATCAGCTCTGGAAGCATAAGAAGGCCAGATTGTAACAGAGCGCGCGTCGCCTTCCGCAACGCAGGTGCTTATCTTCCCGACGTGAGAACTCCCTGCTATTTAAGGGTAGAAAGAGGGAGAGATCAAGCCTGCAAGGGAGGTATATGATACCGTACTTCTCCTGATTTCGACCACTCTTTTTCTTGAAGCGCCAAATGAATTTGGAGCGTGATTACGCCCGTGAACTCCAGACGCTGTTCAGAATATGTTCAAAGTTTCCTAATCATCCATTCTAATTACGGTCGCCTGATGAGCGGCCGAGCCATCAACTCCTTAGGTATCGTGAATATTTCTATTTGGCCTCCTGTGTGATAGTCATGTTTTCCTCAATACTTGAGGAGATCCCTTGCGCCAATACATTTCGGCTTTAACTCATGTTCGATTTGCTGGTTTGTGTTGCCTTTCCTTGTGTAGCTTTTTCAGTACTGCTAGTATCTTGCAGGCTCAGAACACGGGGGTCGGCTGGTGGAAATTTGATGAAACGACGGGCCAGACGATCGGCGATTCATCGGGCTCCGCCAACAATGGATTTCTCGGCAACAGTACGGTAGCCGATATCGATGATCCTTCATGGACATCGCCCGGACGACTCGGACCATCGGCCCTCGGCTTTACCCCCCAGAACTTCGCTCAAGTGCCGGATAACGCGAGTCTGGAACCCGCCAACGTGAGCGTGCAGGCGTGGGTTCAATCTTCTGTGGCTCCGGCTAACTTCGCTTATATGGTCGGGAAAGGCGCGTCGGATTGCCAGTCCTCGTCTTATGCGTTGTACACGGGCGCAGACGGTGGCGCGGTCTTTTATATATTGACGGCGTCAGGCTTTATACTCTCGCCCGCCGCGCCTCCCGCCGCCCTGTGGGATGGTGGATGGCATCACCTGATGGGAACTTATGACGGCTCGATGGTTCGATTGTTTGTGGATGGCGTCGAAGTGGGCAGTGGTACGCCGAGCGGCGGCGCTGCGATCGTTTATAACCTGCCGGACAGCAACGATCTGATGATCGGAAGCTACGATCCTGCCGGTTGCGCCCTCGCCTTCAACGGCAAAATCGATGAAGTCCGCATCTGGAAACAGGCTCTGAATCCAGCCGTCATCTCGACGCTCGCCACAAAATCGTGCAATTTCGTGACGACCTCGGTAAAGCCAAACACCATAGGGCGAGGAGGCTTTGTCATGGTTACCGGCGGCCTTCAAAACTGCCTGGCGTCCAGTCAGCACGTGGTCATCCACTTCGACGCTTCGACTCCATGCACAAAGTAGCTTATGGCGTCCATACCGTTCACCATTCCGGCGCACTTCTCCCAAAGCCTCACCTTGCCGCTTTTTATCCCGAAGAATTCGTGTGAAGGCTCTTACTCCATC
>Ga0157369_10008463_pt1 | contig 11801 bp, 13 predicted proteins | sample C25metaG_FD_113461 | JGI IMG/M metagenome (GOLD analysis project Ga0157369, IMG submission 113461) | Corn rhizosphere microbial communities from Kellogg Biological Station, Michigan, USA - C2-5 metaG | ecosystem: Host-associated > Plants > Roots > Rhizosphere > Soil | place: USA: Michigan... | reverse complement strand
GACGATCGAGCCCAGGAGCGCCCGGCCGCGGTCCATGTTGTCGGCGAGATAATGGTCGAAATGGTCGCGGACGGCGGCCTCGACGAAGCGGGCGGCCTCGAGGCTGGTCAGGCGGTCCTTGGTCTGGCTCTGGAAGTGGGGATTGCGGATGAAGATGCTGAGCATCAGCTCGACGCCGCTCATCACGTCGTCGGCGGTGACGTCCCTGGCCTTCTTGTTGCCAATGAGCTCGCCGAACGCGCGGATGCCCTTGGTCAGCGCGGCGCGCAGGCCCGCCTCGTGGGTGCCGCCGTCGGGGGTCGGGATGGTGTTGCAATAATAGCTTTCGCTGCCGTCGGAGTAGAGCGGCCAGGCGACGGCCCATTCGGCGGACCCTTGCTCGTTCGGGAAATCCTGGCGGCCGGTGAACGGCTGGTTGGTGACGGTTGGGCGGTCGCCCAATTGCTCGGCGAGATGGTCGGCGAGGCCGTTCGCGAACTGGAACACGGCGCTCTCGGGGACGTCCGCGCTGGCGAGCGAGGGATCGCAGCGCCAGCGGATCTCGACCCCGGCGAACAAATAGGCCTTGGAGCGGGTGAGCTGATAGATGCGGAGGGGGTCGAACGCGGCCTCCGCGCCGAAGATTTCCGGGTCGGGGGTGAAGGTGGTCGACGTGCCGCGGCGGTTGGGAGCGGCGCCGATCTCCTCGAGCTTCGAGGTGGCGAGCCCGCGCGAGAAGGTCTGGCGGTAGAGCTTCTTGTCGCGGGCGACCTCGACGATCGTCTCGGTCGACAGGGCGTTGACGACGCTGACCCCGACGCCGTGGAGGCCGCCGGAGGTGGCATAGGCCTTGCCGTCGAACTTCCCGCCCGAGTGGAGCGTGGTCATGATCACTTCGAGCGCTGACTTGCCGGGATATTTGGGATGCGGGTCGACCGGGATGCCGCGGCCGTTGTCGATGACTGTCAGGCGGTTGCCGGGCCCGAGCTCGACCTCGATCCGGCTGGCGTGGCCCGCGACCGCCTCGTCCATCGAATTGTCGATGACCTCGGCGGCGAGGTGGTGAAGCGCGCGGGCGTCGGTGCCGCCGATATACATGCCGGGCCGGCGGCGGACCGGCTCGAGCCCTTCCAGGACCTCGATCGCGGATGCGTCATAGCTGTCGGGCGCGGCGGAAGCGGAAGACGAGAAGAGGTCGGCCATTGGGGTGAGGGTATAAGGCCGGGCTTTCGGGAGTGCCAAGCGGACGGCGAGCCGTTTTCCACAGGTCTTGAAACCGGAAACGGCAATTCCAAATCAATGTCTGCCGGGCGCCAATCGGGTCCGGCGACGGGGCGAAGACGCCCGCACGTGCGCCTCCGCTCCGCCAGTCGCTCACATTGGAGGACATGACATGCGTACTTCTTTCGACTTTGCGCCGTTCCGGCGCTCCACCGTCGGCTTCGACCGGCTGTTCGACATGCTCGAGAATTCGAGCGCCGGCCAGGGGCAGGAGAATTACCCGCCCTTCGACCTCATCAAGAAGGGCGACAACGATTATTGCATCCAGCTCGCGGTCGCCGGCTTCCGGTCGGACGAGATCGACGTCACGGCACAACAAAATGTGCTCATCGTCTCCGGCAGCAAGTCCCAGGAAAGCGAGGAGAAGAACGGCGACTTCATCTACCGCGGGATCGCCAATCGCTCGTTCGAGCGCCGCTTCGCGCTTGCCGACCATATCCAGGTGAGGGGCGCCGACCTCAAGGACGGCCTGCTCTCGATCGAGCTCAAGCGCGAGATCCCCGAGTCGATGAAGCCCAGGAAGATCGACATCGGCGGCTCGGCCAACAACAATGCCGGCAGCGAGCAGCGCTCCGCCATCGGCGGCGGCGACCAGCCCGCGTCGAAGCAGACCATCGACGCCGAGGCCGAGCACGCCTGAGGCGGGCCTTCAGTACCGAATTGGAAGCCCCGGAAGCGATCGCTCCCGGGGCTTTTTTTGGTCGGCGGAGATGTCCAGTCGGACCCAATGGAAACCTGACCTCATAGCATGCGCAGTGGTCCGGCTAGCGCTGCCAAATCGTTACGATTTTCGCGGTGCATTTCACGACTGACATGCTCTCTACGCCGGGTGCTGGCCGTTCGAGCAGACGCCGAGCACGAGGGCCTCGTCACAGTCTTCTGCAGCGACACAGGCGTGGCCCATGCTGGAATCGATGTAGATGCCTTCGCCCGCGCCAACTGTCACCACATCGTAGAATTCGGTGTGCACAGCGATGCTGCCTTCGAGCACGTGGATATATTCCTCGCCGGCATGCCGCTCGAGTCCGCCGAGTTCGGCCGGCGACTTGGCCCGGATCCGGGTCAGGATGGGGGTCATCCGTTTCCGCTTAAGCTCGGCGCATAGGTAATAAGAGTCGCAGCCGGGCGTGGCGGTGCGCGCCGCATTCTGCTGTCGGCCGATGCTTCGGCGTCCGGTGACGGCCGGTTCCGAGGGCTCGGTCTGCATGAATAGCTCTGAGACCCGGATGTTCAGCTTCCGGCTGAGCTCGAACAGCTGGTCATATTTCAGTGTCAGGCGATTGTTCTCGATTTTCGACAATGACGAGACCGGAATGCCGACCTGCGCGCTCGTCTCTCTCAGCGTCCAGCCGCGCCGATTGCGAATGTTCCGAAGAATGAGTCCCAGCGCCGGTCGGCCGCTCACTCGCTGCGGGCCTGCGACTGTTTCTTGCGCATCGGCTCCTCTCAAGCAGCACATCTTTGTTCTAATTCAGCCGCCTCGGGCCGAAATTCGAGGAGGTCGCCTGGCTGACAGGCGAGCGCCCTGCAGATCGCTTCAAGAGTCGAGAAGCGAATCGCCCGCGCCTTGCCCGTCTTCAGGACCGATAAGTTCGCAAGGGTGATGTCGATCCGCTGCGCAAGCTCGGTCAACGTCATCCGCCGATCATGAAGCAGTTCGTCGAGCCTGACGATGATCGCCATCAGACCGTCCCCTCGAGATCTTCCCGCATCGACGCGCCCGCCGCGAAAACCCTGGCGAGCACGAAGGTCAGGATGACGACCAGCCACCCGTTCACCGATGTGGTGAGGGAGAGATAAAGCGTGTGCTGAAAGATCGGCATCGTTTTTTCCAGGGCAGGCAAGACGATATTGCCCACCTCCATGACGAGCAGCATCCAGGCGATGGCGTTGAGGCGATAAGCATTCTCTCGAACGAAAGGGTCACCGGACCGCACTGTCTCGACCATGGCGACGAGGGACCTGAGAATGGCATAATTGATCGGCGCAGCCAGGAGGCCGATGCCGGCGATTGCCCGCATTTCCGACATCGACTGCTCTGATTGTGGCAGACCTGCGAGGAGGAATAGCTTGCTTGCCCCACCTTCATCCAGAAACGAGTAAGCCAGCAACGCGACAATGCAGGTGAAGAAGACCCAAACCAAAGTGATCATGATGCGAAGCGTAATCCACGCCACCGGCAGCGCAGCAGAATGCTTCATGATAATGCCCTCCGGTTGTTATCGATATTCGATATGGGATTTATCGACTTTCGGCAAGACTAGTCGAAACCCCGGGCATCAAGGAGGCCCGGAGCAGTCGCTTCGGGGCTCAAAGAAGGTTGATGGCGGTCCGGAATGGCAGAAAACGCAGCTTGCGGGTCCAACGCCGGTCAGAGCACCTCATAACTGTCGCCGCCGATCGCTTTGCTGGGCGCCAGCACTTAGTTCAGGGATCGATCGGACGTTTGCGACCACCAGGGTGCCAGTGCTGTTTCCTGAGGCCGAGGCGATCGAGCGTGTCGACGATAGGCGGAAGCCACTGCGCGCGGCGAATGGCCAATGGCGGGATCGAGAGCGGGTCGAGCCCGGTCCAGGGCACGAACGGCGTGCGCCGGGCATAGGCCCAGATCTCGGCGCGGACGGTCGGCTCGTCGGAGCTTCCGCGGGCGTGGAACCCGCAGGTGTCGATGACCACCAAGGTGTTGGCCGGCACCGCAAAGCGCTTCGGCGGCGGAAGATCGAGAGCGGGGAGCTCCTCCGGAGCGATGCGCAGCGAGCCGCGCTGCGACAGGCGGTCGCTCCCCGCGATGGCGACGCTTCGCGCGTGCTCCCAGGCGATGCGCCCGGGCGTCAGCCGGTGCGAACCGGGGACAAAGGTGAGCGGCCCCCGGTCGCCGGTCACGTCGGTCAGGAACAGCCACGCCTTGAGCGATGGGTGGAAGGTATCGGCATGGAGCTCGAGCTGCGGGTCGGGGCCGCCCGGCGCATGCCCGCAGACGACGGTCTGGACGTAATAGAGCGGCTCGGCGCGCGTGCTCGCGACATAAGCGAGGAGCGAACGCCAGCTTTTGCCGGCAAGCATGTCGCGCAGCTCCGGGATTCCGGCGAGAAGGGCGGGCCCGATCGGGACCCGGCGGGTGATGGCATCGCCCTGCTGTTGCTGGCGGCTGTCGAGCTCGGCGGTGAGCAGCGCTTTCCGGAGCTGCTCGAACCTCGCCTGAGGCAGGAAATCGCGGACCTCGACGAACCCGTCGCGGTCGAACTGCTCGCGCCATTCGGCCGGCACCGCAGGCGCCAGCCGCCGCCGGCGCGACCAGGCCAGCGCGTGCGCAAGCTTCAGCCGGGCGACGTGCAGGCCGCGCCGGTTCAGCGCCTCCGAGCCGAGGATCGGATTGTCGGCGAAGCTCTTGGCGGCGGTGCCCAGCGCCAGCAGCCAGAGCGGAGCACGCCACCAGCGAAGGAGCGCACGAAGATCCGGCTTGCGGCTCTGCCGCGGTCCGAGGGGAAATTCGACCTCATGCGCGACTTCATGGCGGCTGCTCAGGAACACCACAGTTCTGATTTCACGAGCCGGGGCTTGGCACAACCCGCTTTCGCGGGAATGACGAAGTGGAGCGCGGCTGGGTCTTCAGCGAACCCGTGGCCCGCCGAACGGGAGCGGCGGCGGGGGGCGGCGGTCGCGGCGCGGGAGCTGAGCCTGGTAGGCGACTCCGCAATGCGCGACGCAATAGGGGAAGCCGGGATTGGCCGGCTCCCCGCAGAAATGGAAGTCGGGTTCGCCCGGGTGGCCCATCGGCCACTTGCAGATGCGGTCGTTCAAATCGAGCAGGCCGGTCTTGTCGGCGACTTCCGGGCTCGGCTTGGCCGGGACGAGGCGGCGCGGCGGCGCCGGCGGGATCGGCGGCTGCTGATCGCCGGGACCCTGACGGATGAAGCCGCCGGGGCCGATCGAGCGATACTGGATGTCGGCGTTCAGGCGGCGCTGCGGCGCGGCCTGCGGCGAAGCCGGCGCGGCGGCGGGCGGCTCGGCTTTGGGCGCATCGGCCCTGGCGAGGGTTGGCGGGATGGCGGCGGGCGCCGGCTTCTTCGCCTCCTTGTCCTCGCCTGGCTTGACCGGGGAGGGGCGCTGCTCGAGCCCCAGGCGATGGGCCTTGCCGATCACCGCATTGCGGCTGACCCCGCCGAGCTCGTCGGCGATCTGGCTCGCGGTGGCGCCATCGTGCCACATCTTTTTCAGGCGCTCGATGCGCTCGTCAGTCCACGACATGTCTTAATTCAGCTCCAAACTTGCCCGGCCGGCAACCAGCCGATAGGCGCCTCTCCAGTGAACGACCAAGCCAAACCTTGGGTGAACTTCGCGCCGGGCAAGCCGGTGTTGAAGGGCGTCAATTGGGAAGGCCTCAGGACCCTCTATATCAAGGAGGTCCGCCGGTTCTTCAAGGTCCAGACGCAGACGGTGTGGGCGCCCGCGGTCACGACCCTCCTTTACCTGGCGATCTTCACCGTTGCGCTGGGCCGCGGGGGACGGACGGTGCTGGGCGTACCGTTCGCCAATTTCATCGCGCCGGGCCTCATCGTCATGGCGATGATCCAGAACGCCTTTGCGAATTCCAGCTTCTCGCTGCTGGTCGGCAAGATCCAGGGCAATATCGTCGACTATCTGATGCCGCCCTTGTCGACCGGCGAGCTGATCACCGGGCTGGTCGGAGCGGCGGTGACGCGGGCCGTGCTGGTCGGCTGCGCGGTGTGGCTGGCGATGCTGTTGTGGCCCGGGGTGTCGGTGGCGGTCCACCGGCCCGAGCTGGTGCTGTGGTTCGGGCTGATGGGCGCGCTGCTGCTGAGCTTCCTCGGCCTCCTGACCTCGCTGTGGGCGGACAAGTTCGACCATGCCGCGGCGGTGACCAATTTCGTGGTGACTCCGCTGTCGCTCCTCAGCGGCACCTTCTACTCGGTCAAGCAGCTCGCCCCGGCGTTCCAGCGGGTCAGCCACGCCAATCCCTTCTTCTACATCATCTCGGGTTTCCGCGCGGGCTTCCTCGGCACCAGCGATTCGCCGCTGTGGGTCGGAGCGGCCGGGCTGCTGGCGCTCAACGTCGCGATGTGGGCGATCTGCTACGCGCTTCTGAAGAGCGGCTGGAAGATCAAGAACTAGGCGTCCTATCTTACTTGGTAGGAATTTGCCTATTGCATTCAGGCTCAATTTGTATTCTTCTTATGTTCGGCCGCGTTCAGACGTGCATCAACTGGCTAGGCGCACACCGGCGCCTCAATCGCTTCTTCGAGAAGAAGAACCATGATAAGGGGACTTGCGATGACCGGGACGCGCATTTTCGCCAGCGGATTGGTGGCCGCCGTTCTGGTCTTCTGCGCCGGATGCACTGCTGAGGAGGGCCTTGCGCTTGCCGGCAATGGCACCACCCATGCCGCGGCGGCGCCCGGCACGCCGCCCGCCGACGACAATGCCTTCCCACCGCCTTCTCCTCCATCCGATTTACCGAGGGTCGATCCGATCAGCGGCCACTTGCTGACTCCGATCGGATCCGGCGCTTATACCGATCCATTCACCGGCACGCTCTATGGGCCGGCGGGTTCGGGCACCATCGTCAATACGCAGACCGGCGCATTGATTCCGGGGTGAGGCCGGGGAGCTCCCGCCAGGTGCCGCATCGATATTTAGCGAATTAATCAAGTTGAACGCCGAATAACGGCTGCGTTCAGACGCGCATCAAGCGAACAAGCGCACAACCAGCGCATCAACCCGCTCAATCAAGGAGAGCCGTGATGCGTAAGATCGTTCTTTCTCTTGCCGCCGCCGGCGCCGCTCTGGCGGCCGCCAGCCCCGCGGTCGCCCAATATTATCCCGCGCCCCAGCCGGCGCCGTATGGCTACAACAACGGCTTCCGCGGCAATTGGGGCGAGGTCCGCGCGCTCCAGCAGCGGATCGACAATGTCGAGCGGCAGATCGACCGCTTGAACCGGCGCGATCGCGTCGGGGATCGGACCGCCGATCGCCTGCGCGACGAGGCTCGGAATATTGAACGCCGCCTGCATGAGCGCGCTCGCGGCGGGCTCGACCCGCGCGAGGCCCGCGACATCCAGTACCGCATCCAGCGCATCGAGCAGCGAGTCCAGTTCGCGCTGGCCGACCATTACCCGCGCGGGGGCGACCGCTACTGAACTTGCCACCGGGCTGAAGGAAGGCGCCGTGGACCGACCGTTCGCGGCGCCTTTCCTTGCAGCGTTAACGGGATTGCGGGCGTTTGAATTTAAGTGCAGTTTAACAAACTGTCTCAAGGGGGAGAGGGCAGGATGCGCGGCTGGGCGATTTCAGCAGCTCTATTGGCGCTCGGCGGAAGCCTTGCCGGCTGTGCCGCGACGACGCCGACCAACAAGACCGCCGTCAACTACAACCGCATTTTCGCGAGGTCGCGCGACGAGGTGCTGGTCACCAACATCCTGCGCGCCTCGGCCCGCGAGCCGCTGCAATTCTCGACCATGGGCAACGTCACCGGATCGGTGCGCAACAACGGGACGCTGAGCGTGCCGCTCAACAACCTGATCAGCCGGGTCCAGACGATCGTTTCCCCGACGATCAGCGTCAACGAAGGCATCAACCCGACCATCAACATCATCCCGCTATCGAACAAGGAGTTCACCGAGGGGATCCTCAAGGCCGTCACTCCCGAGGAGGTTAATTATTTCATCAACCAGGGCTGGGATCAGGAGATGATCCTGGAGCTGGTGGTGGGCGCGGTCGTCTGCCCTGACGGCCACGTGGTCTTCAACAAGGGCACCAACAAGCCCGACGATCATTATGACGCCTTCGCCCGGATGTTCGCCGCCGCCAAGCGCTTCCCGATCCGCAATTCGGGCCAGGAAAAGAGCTTCACCATCCGGATGAACGCCAGCCAGGCCCTGACCGCAATGAAGGAGGGCGTCGGCGGCGGCCGCAAGGTCGATAAGATCGAGCCGGTCACCGACAACGGCCGTCCGGGAGATTCAGTGGACGTGACCATCGTCTCGACGCCCGTCCCGCACCTGGAGGGGCTCGATACGTCGGCGATCTGCGGAGCGGGAGCCACCGGCCAGCACAACCAGCTGGGCGCGGAAGGCGAGACGTTGATCGGCATCGCGCCGATCAACGGCGCCGACCAGGGCAAGGTGATCCTGCGTTCGGTCGAGGCGATCATCTACTTCCTCGGCGAAACCCAACGCTATCGCTGGCAGAGTGTCGGCTGCGGCCGCTCCGGCGCGCCGGGGGAGTGGCCCTATTATCTGCGGGTTCGACCGGCCAGCGGCAAGGACGTGACCGAGCGCCTGACGATCCTGCGCATCGACAAGGCGTGCGGCGCCATTGCGCCGTTCAACAGCTTCACCTCGACTCATTTTGACGACCAGGAATATTATGTGGCGCGCCAGGCGGACGCCGGCGAGACCGACCGGTCGCTGTCGACCCTGTCGTTCCTCAATGAGCTGATCGCGCTCCAGACCAGCGAGAGCACGATTTCGTCGAGCGCCCCGCTGGTGACGATCGGCGCTCACTAGCGCTCGTTGACGCCCGAAGGCGCGCCGACTAGCGGGAACGAACGGCTGTCGCCGCCGTCATTTTCCGATCCTGTGGGGAGCCGCCCTTACATGGCCATCACGCCGCTCATGCCCGTCTATCCGCGCTCGCCGGTGCGCCCGGTCCGCGGCGAGGGAGTCTATCTCTACGGCGAGCAGGGCGAGCGCTACCTGGACTTCGCCGCCGGCATCGCGGTCAACATCCTCGGCCACGGCCATCCGCGCCTGACCAAGGCGATCCAGGACCAGGCGGCGAGATTGATGCACGTTTCCAACCTCTATGGTAGCCCTCAGGGGGAGGCCTTCGCCAAGCGGCTCACCGACCTCACCTTCGCCGACACGGTGTTCTTCACCAATTCGGGCGTCGAGGCGGTCGAATGCGCGATCAAGACCGCGCGCCGCTACCATTACGCCAAGGGCAATCCGCACAAACACGACCTGATCAGCTTCTCCAACGCCTTCCATGGCCGGACGATGGCGACGATCAGCGCGACCGACCAGATGAAGATGATCGACGGTTTCGCCCCGCTGCTGCCGGGCTTCAGGGTGGTCGAGTTCAACGATCTTGAGACCGCGCTGGCGGCGGTCGACGAGAACACCGCCGGCTTCTTGCTCGAGCCGATCCAGGGCGAGGGCGGCATCCGTCCGGGGACGCACGAATTCCTCTCCGGCCTCCGCGCCGCGTGCGACGAGCATGATTTGATGTTGGTGTTCGACGAGGTGCAGTGCGGCGTCGCCCGCACCGGGCAGCTCTATGCCTATCAGCATTACGACGTGGTCCCCGACATCATGGCCACCGCCAAGGGCATCGGCGGCGGCTTCCCGATGGGCGCCTGCCTCGCGACCGAGAAAGCCGCGGCGGGGATGGTCATCGGCACCCACGGCTCGACCTTCGGCGGCAACCCGCTGGCGATGGCGGCGGGCCAGGCGGTGCTCGACGTGGTCGCCAATGAGGAATTCCTCGCCCAGGTGCGCCAGAAGGGCGAGCGGCTGCGCAGCGCGCTCGAGCAGATGATCCCCAATCACGACCATCTGTTCGACAGCGTCCGCGGCATCGGGCTGATGCTGGGCGTCAAGATGAAGACCGACAGCCGCGCCTTCGTGAACTATCTGCGCACCAGGGGGCTGTTGACGGTCGCCGCGGGCGACAATGTGATGCGCGTGCTGCCGCCGCTCACCATCGAGGAAGAGCACATCCGCGAGTTCGTCGACACGCTATCGGCGGCTGCGGCGGACTATGAAATCCCCGCAGCAGCGGCTTGACGATGTCGCAGGGCAAAGACAAGCGTTCGTCCCGAGCGAAGTCGAAGGCCCGCTTTCCAGCCTAGCCAGGCACTTTTTTCGCGATCAGCCGCCGGCCTTCTTGCACACATGGTGTTCGGTGACGATGGTCCCCTCTTGCGGATAGGTCGGGCCGTCGATGGTATATTCGGCATCCGACTTTCGGGTGAAGGTCGCATCGGCTTGCGGTGTTTCCGGCGTGGTTCGGGCAAAGAACGTGCTGTACTTCCATGACCAGCCATTGCCGGTGTCAGTCATTCGGATGGGGAAATATTGCCCGCCGCTGTTGGCGAAAAAGCGCACCCACGTCTGGCGCCGCTCGTCATAACCCATCAACGCTACCGCGGTGGAAGCTGGGTCGTTGCGTCCGTTGGCGGCCTGAGCGGGGAAGTCATAGGTCTGTTGCAGCCAATTGCCTCCAAGCACCTTGGCGTAGGTGGTCCGGTATGTGCCGGAAAACGTGCCGACGGTGTGCGCACAGTTCCAAGTGCCGACAAGGTAGTCGACGGTCGTCAGTTCCTGGGGCGCGGGATTGGATTGGGCTGGTGCGGCCAAGACCGACAACAGAGTCGCTGCAAAGCTCAACCCCCTCTTATGAATCATCTGATGACTCCCGGTGCGAATTTGCGATGGTCAGACGGATTTATCGAATTGCCACAATGCTCGCGCACTGATTTATGCCACGCCCCAGAGTGGCTTCGATGAATGGGGGTTGGGCGGCACGAAGCGCAGAGCCGGCTCGACGAACGGATGAGGTTATTGTGATCGCCTGGAGAGCCAACATCCGGCGACCAATGGCCCTCAATTCTCGTTGAGGTGCCTCGAAAGGAATTTGATCGTCCGGCTCCAGGATAGCTTGGCATAGTCCGGGCGATAAAACTCCCGTGTGTACGCCGTGAAGCCGTGATTGGCCCCCTTGTACCAGAACAGCTCGACCGGGACGCGGTGAGCGCTGAGCGCGTCGCGCAGCTGTAGCACGGTCTTGGGGTCTACGGATTCGTCGGCGGTGCCCTGGTGGAATTGGACCGGGGTTCGTACTTCACTGATCTCATCCCGGTAGCGCCCGATGCCGGGGTGATAGGCCACGACGGCTCTAAACTCCCGCGACCGAGCCGCGGCTAAAAGAGAGATCCACCCGCCGTAACAGAAGCCGACCAGCCCAAAGCCGCCGCCTCTGACGAACGGTTGGATTCTTAAATAGTCCATCCCGACCTGGATATTTTCGAGGGCATCGTTGACGTTGTGGTTCTTGTCGACGTCAGGAGCATCGTCCGACATGTGGTGAACGACTTCAGGCGCAAGACCAACGAAACCTGCCAGCGCCAAAGCCGCGCAGGTGTTGGGGATATATTCCTCGGCGATGAGGTTCCCGGCGATGACCAGGACGCCTGGGAAGACGCCACTCGCTTTGGGCCGCGCGAGATATCCGTCAAATGTTGGCTCGCCGTTGTGCGTGAAGGTGACCTTGCCATGCTCGACACGGGGATCATCCAAGACCCGGGTCGGTGGCTGCTCGATTTGGCGATCCGCGCCGGCGGCTCCTATTGCACCAAGGCCGGCGACGGACGCTGCTCCCGCCTTTAGGAAGTCCCTCCGGTCCAGGCCGCAACCCCCGTCTTCACCATCCGTGCACATCGGGTCGCCTTCCTTTCTGCTTTGATATGCCGTCTGACGCGTGGCGGAAATGACAATTGTCCGACCGAACCTGCCATCTTC
>Ga0157369_10008462_pt1 | contig 11801 bp, 10 predicted proteins | sample C25metaG_FD_113461 | JGI IMG/M metagenome (GOLD analysis project Ga0157369, IMG submission 113461) | Corn rhizosphere microbial communities from Kellogg Biological Station, Michigan, USA - C2-5 metaG | ecosystem: Host-associated > Plants > Roots > Rhizosphere > Soil | place: USA: Michigan... | reverse complement strand
CAGCTTGTGCGCGAGTGCGGAGAGGGCCTTTCCGATCGTTACGCCCTCTGGCTCGGCGCGTTCATTGATCTCGTTACCGATGCTCCAGAGAATGATGCTGGGATGATTGCGATCGCGGAGGATCATGCCTTCGAGATCGCGCTGCCACCAGTCCTTGAAGTAGAGGTGATAATCCTGCGGATTTTTGTTGCCGGCCTCCCAGCAATCGAAAGCTTCATCGATGACCAGCATGCCCAGGCGATCGCAGGCATCGAGGAAATCGCGCGATGGCGGATTGTGACTTGTGCGTATGGCGTTGTAGCCGTTCGCCTTGAGAATCTCGACGCGGCGCTCTTCGGCGCGGGGTATGCACGCGGAACCGAGGGGGCCATTATCGTGATGCACGCAGCCGCCCTGAAGCTTTATGACTTCTCCGTTAACGCGAAGGCCTTGAGCGGCGTCGATTTCGATTTTACGAATCCCGATGCTGAGCGCAGCGGCATCAGCGGGCTTGCGTTCAGATTCAATGAGTACCTCGGCGCGGTACAGGTGCGGATCGGCAGGCGACCAGAGATGGGGCGGTTTGAGATTGATGGAGCAGGAAGCGGTGTTGCTTTGGTTCGGCGGAACCGTGAAGGGCGACTCGGATTCGCCGGCGACGGCGCCGCTTGCATCGATCACGCGCACGTGGGCAAGCCCGTGACTGGGAGCGCTTGAACCGTTTTCGACGGTGATCTGGAGAAGGACGATTGCTGCTTCTTTGGACACCTCTGTGGTTGTCACGGAGATGCCGAACTCGGGGATCCGGAGATTGCTGTTGATTGCGAGCGAGACTTTGCGGAAAATTCCGGAGCCGGAGTACCAGCGGCTATTGCGGCCGGTGTTATCGACCTTGACCGCAAGGATGTTGGCGCCATCCTTGAGGTGCGGTGTAATGTCATAGGCGAACGGGGTGTATCCATAGGGATGATTGCCGAGGTGGGTTCCGTTCAACCACACATCGCAATTCATGTAGACGCCCTCAAATCGGAGTTCTGCTCTCCCACCGCTGGTAAGAAGAGGCCTCTCGAATGATTTGCGGTACCAACCGACGCCCCCGACGGTCCAGCCGGTTGAGATTTGACCTTCGCTCTCGTGGGCATCGAAGGGGCCGATGCGGAGGGGGTTTGTTCCCTCACTCCAAATTGCATTTTCGCCACTGTCGAGTTTGGTTGGCAGATCTTCGATACTCCAGTCGTGGGGGACGTCGAGCGTTCTCCAACTGGAGTCGTCGAAAGAAGCGGCCTCTGCACCTGATGCATCGCCGCGATGGAAGCGCCAATCGTCAGTGAAGGGAAACAGCCGGCTTTTGAGCATTGCGGAGAATTGATCTGCGGAGGGCCACCCGGTCGCATGTTTCGAAACTGGTTTCGCGGCGGATTCGAGCGGAAGCAGAGAAGATGCTGCGATTCCAGCGATGCCCTGAAGAGCCTCGCGTCGTGTTATGGTCCCGTTGTTTTCAGGGTTGCTCGTTTCGTTCGTCAGCATGTAGCACTCTCCTACCCAAAACAAACCATCGTAAATGGTAGGAATGCCGCAGAGCTTAAGAGATGTTGGCGAAGGGATCTTCAAGCGACGGGCACTGCGGGGTGAGGAGTTCAGCCCCATCTTCAGTCACGACGAGATCATCTTCGAGGCGAATGCCGAACTCACCGGGAATGTAGATGCCGGGCTCGTCGCTGAGAGTCATCCCGGCCTTGAGTTTTGGATTGAGATCCCAGCCATACATGTTGTTGCGGACAAAGTAGGGCCACTCGTGGCCATCGAGCCCGATACCATGGCCGAGGCGATGAGTGAAATATTTGAAGCCGGAACCGTAGCCGCCATCGACGATGACCTTGCGAGCGGCGGCATCGACATCTGCAGCGGGAACTCCCGGGCGAGCAGTTTGGAGGGCATTGGTCTGTGCGCGGCGGACAAGATCGAAGACCTTGAGCATCTTGTCTGTTGGCTTGCCGAGGACGAAGGTCCGCGTGATGTCGGATTGGTAGCCTTCGACGGAGCACCCGTCGTCGAGCATGAGGATGGAGCCTTCTCGAAGAGTTTGAGGCTGGCGGGAGCCGTGCGGCAACGCGGTGTACTCATCGACGTTGAGGCTGGCTTCTCCGTCGAAGCCAACACGATGGTAGGCGGCAGCGATGAGCTGGTGCACGTCGGCAGTGGTCATTCCGGGATGGAGAGCCTGTGCGACAGCACGATAGACGAGCAGCGTTGCGCGGCAGGCGAGGCGCATGCATTCAAGCTCGTGCGCGCTCTTGATCATGCGGCAACCTGCGGTGACGGGAGTGGCCGAGACGATGTTCAGATGCGGGTTGGTGGCGCGAATGCCTTCAGAGAAGACGAAGGCCATGTGCTCGTCGAGGCCGATGGTGCCGCTGCCGAGGTGGCGATCGGCTAGGCCTCGGCCGAGTCGTGCGAAGGGGCTTTCATCTTCCTGCCACGTGAGAATTTCGCAGTTGTTTGCGAGCGGGCCGGAGGTCAGCAGTTCGTGGGCGCGGCCCTTTTCGAATGCCGGGCATACGAGGAATGGCTTCGATCTGGCGGGCAAGACCAGAGCCCAGAGGCGCTCGCCGCCGTAGAGACGAAGGTTTGCAAAGTAAACGGAGGAACTGGTGGAGTTGGCCAGAACGATGGCATCGATCTTGTTTTCGGCCATCAATGCGCGTGCACGTTCGATTCGGGCTTGACGCTCGGCATTGGTGAAGGGACGTGCCTGGTCCGAAAGGTGTGGCAATGTCTGAACAGAGGAAGGCAATTGTGGCGAAGGAGTCGACTGCGCCGAGATCCGTGAGGTGGCGAGGGCCGCAGCAGAGGCAGCAAGGAAGCTTCGGCGCGAGAAGGGAACTGAGTGGGACATAGTACTCCGCAGGGATTGGATCACAGATGACTCAAGAGTAGCGCCCCCGGATCAGGAGAGATAGGCGAGACGTGCGATATGGGTTGACACGCACGATTTGAGAGTGCGAGGCTCACATCAATTCTCAAACTGAGACAGACCTGAACGAGGTACGAGCAATGAGAAAAAGCTTACTTGCTTTGATGGCGTGTTTGTTGTGGGCACCAATTGCGATGGCGGCCGCGAGCGAAGACGTGACTGCACCGGTTCGACAGTTTATCGATGCGTTTAACAAGGGTGACACCGCTTCGGCATATGCGACGTATGCGAAGGGTGAGATCAACATCGTAGACGAGTTTGCTCCACATCGTTGGAATGGGCCGAACGCGGCTCAGGACTGGGCTGCTGCATACGACAAGCATGCACAGGCGACAGGCGTTTCAGATGGGCAGGTGAAATATGGAACTCCGACGCGGATAGAGCGCGAAGGTGACTTTGCGTATGTGATTTTGCCGACGGAATACGTCTACAAAGAACACGGGAAGCTGATGGATGAGAAAGGGCAGATTACGGCCGTTCTCCACATGGAAGGCGGTGCATGGAAGATTCGCGCCTGGACATGGTCGGGAGAGAAGCCACATATCGCGAAGTGATACACAACGTCGGAGACAACTGCGTTCTCACATCGGGGGCGAACGGTCTCGGTGCCCAGTCGCGGTCGGTGGGATGAATCCGCCGAACTGCTGATGGTTTAAACCGGTACCACTTCGCTTACCTGGACTACGGAGTCGCCGGAGTAGTATTTCCGCTGGTCGGCGATGAGGTCTGGGGCGGTCGCGGCGAGAGCTGTATCGAGGTGGAGCATCGATTCGAAGTAGAGATGCCCGATAGCGTGATAGTGGGATGGCGTGCCGGGCGGGAATGCGCCGATCCCGCGATCCACTTCGATACGGACGAGACCTCGAGCACCGAGAAGGCGACGTGCGATCACGAGGTGCTGGCCAAGATAGTAGTCCCAGTCAAAGGTGGATTCCGGAGTGGCAGGGTAGAGCACGCTGAGACGAACCATTAACCCGGAATACAAGCCGAATCGAACCAATGTCAATGAAACATGCACAATGGTTGCCCGGTCCCGCAACAGACATCACAATCCACCCCGGCATCGCTGGCTATGGTGCAGGAGCCGGCGGCAGAAGTTCGATGTAGTCGAGGGCGGCTGGGTCTGCGGAATTGGGTGTGCCCTCGATGCGGATGGTGTCCCCGGGCTTGAGAGCGACTTTGTCGAGTATGTGTCGAGTTGAGTTGTCGCCGTTGGGACGCGTCGAGGGGAACTTGTCGTTGGCGGTCCAGGCGTCGATCTGTTGACCGTTGATGAATGCTGAGAATTTCGCATTGCCGCCTTGGAGATCGAAGTACTGGACGGCAATGTTGAAGCGGCCAGTCTGGCCGGTATAGCTGAAGTCGGCGACGCAAGACTGATCTCTCGCGGGTTCTGAAGCCCAGCTCTCATGGGGATCTTTTTCGGCACGACCAAAGTCGGGCCCTGACCCGGGGCCATCAGCCAATCGTGGGATATCGCAAGAGACAGCTTTGCCATGGCTGGCGTCTTCCCATGGGTTCACGTCGATGGTTTTGTAACCCGTGAGGCGGGCGTCTTCGGCTTCAAGGCGATTTGGATAACGGCCGGCACGGCCTTGCGCGTCGGGGATTCCGCTGAGTTTTAGAAAGTACTGCGTCACGGCATCACGCCAGACGATGGCATGGCCTGCCTGATATTTGAGGCGGGCAAGCACGTCTTCATAGAGATTGGGATCGATTTTTTCCTTAACGGATTCCCATCTGCTGACGGACTGAGCAGCCTGCGCAGCGCCGTCGTAATGCGAGTCGTAGAGATACTGGATGACAGTCTTTCCGTCGTGGAGTTTGTACGTGTAAGGGACGTGATGGAAGAAGAGAAGGAGATTGTCTGGAGTTGTCGCGGCGGACTCGTAGAGCCTTGCAACTTCAGGGGAGTATTGGCTGGCGAAGCCTGTGCCGGTTGCGACGGTGCGATCGAAGCCGACACCTTCGTGGTCGGCCTTGTGCCACTGGCCCCATCCATTGCGCTCGCTGGCTTCGATGTTTGGCCCGTAGTGGCTGCCGGTGATGTCGGTGAGGGTTTGCAGTCCGAGCGGGCCGGTATAGCTTTCGTATGCGGGCCATGAGTGCATGAGCATGTTGACGACAGTGCTGACGACGGCGCGATCCGTGGAGATGGTCTGGCGGGTCCACTCGGCGGCGATGTCTTCGGGCTTGAGATTGGGATTCCAGGCGAGGCGGCCGAAGGCGTAGAGGTTGGCGAGCGCGAGCGGCGAGCCGAGCCAGCCGTTCTGGCCCACGCAGGCGACGCCAACCATGCCGCCGAGTTGGCGATTAAAACTCTTTCCGGAGATGATCTGCTTTACCGGTGTGGATGCATCACTCACGCGCATGTCGAAGTCGAGGACTTCTTTCCACATGGGGACGATGTAGACGAGGTGGCGCTGCTGCCCGAGATATTCCTGCGTGATTTGGAGTTCCACTGCCTGGCTGGTGTGCGGGATTCCGCCGAAAAGGGGCGAGACCGGTTCACGCGCCTGGAAGTCGATTGGACCTTCTTTGGTTTGAATGATGACGTTGGACGCGAACCTGCCATCGAGCGGATGGAAGATGTCGTAGGCGGCGCGGGCGCGGTCGGCTTTGGGGTCGGTCCAATCGAGGTGGTGGTTGTAGACGAAGGCGCGGTACAGGACTACACCGTTGTGCGGCGCGAGAGTAGCGGCGAGCATGTTGGCGGCATCCGCGGGTGAGCGGCCGTAGCTCGCTGGGCCGGGCTGGCCTTCGGAGTCGGCCTTGACGGTGAAACCGCCGAAGTCGGGGATGAGGGCGTAGATCTCGTTGATCTTTTCCGTCCACCATTTCTTTACCGCTGGATCGAGCGGATCGAAGGTGGACAGGCTGCCGAGCTTCTGCGGGCTGGCGATATCCGCGGAGAGAGATACGCGCACGCCGTACGGACGCATTGCGTCGGCGATACGTGCAACTTCCTTAAGCATCTCCGGAGTGAAGAAGGCCGAGGCGTTATTGACGTTGTTCAGATTGCATCCGTTGATGCCGATGGATGCGAGGAGCCGCGCGTATTCGGTGACAGGCGCGAGATCGTTCCTCACATGACCTGCATCGAAGAAGATGCTGCGGCCGCCGTAGCCGCGCTCGATGGAGCCGTCGATGTTGTCCCACTCGTCGACCCATCGGAGAGGCATGGCGGGAGCCTCACGAACTTCGAGGGGGAACCCGTTGCTGTCCCTTGAACGCAGCAGGTTGAACGCGCCGTAGAGGACGCCGGCTTCATCCCCACCAACCACGATGAGTTGGTGAGCGCCGTTCGAGTTTTGCCGGTTGAACCAGAATTCACCTGCTTTCAGATCGGGAGGGACCTGTACGTCAGGTAGTTCTTTTCGGAACTGTTTCGCAGTGCCAATGATTGTTTGTCCAGAAACTGCTTCCTCTGCTCGAGGAGATAGCGCGGTCGATGATCCATGAGCGAGATGGCCCAGAGCCCGGGTGAGTTCCCGCATGGCGGATTGCTCGATGGCGCCGGTTCCGAGAGCCCGAATGTTCCGCGGGAAGAGAGGCCGGCCGTCCATTGCTTTGTAGTTCAACCACGCCTGGTCTGCGGTTTGCGCGATGCTTGCTGAAGGAGCGTAGAAAAGGATCGTGAAGAACAGGATCAGCTTCGATAACGAGCGTGCATTCACGAAATTATTTTATGCCGCAGGTTCGATTGACGGATCGATGGGTCTGAGATCAGAGGCGCTTTGTAAGAGCTTGCGGAGGGTCGCCTTTTTTGCCGGACAGCAGCCAGTCGATCGGTTTCCGGACGTCGTCTTCTCTGGCTTCACCCATTACGCGTGCAACGGATTGGCCGGTTTCGTCGAGGACGATAGTTCCCGGGACGATATTGCCCAATCCGAAACTGTCGAGGGTGTCGGTGTCGGCTCCTACCCAACTTGGGAAGTTGACGTGGAGTTTTGCAAGAGCAGATGGGATTTTGGCGCGATCCTTCGGGTCGTCGATCGAGATAAAAACGAAGCGGACAGGCTTTCCGGAGTACGACGCAGCGATCTGGGACAGGCGGGGAAGTTCTTCCTGGCAAGGACCGCACCAAGTCGCCCAGAAGTTCACAATGACGATCTGGCCGCGAAGGGAGGAGAGCTTATGCGACTGGCCATCGAGCGTCTTGAAGGACGGGTCCGGAACGCGTTTTGCAAACGCGAGCACGGGGAAGAATGCAAGGCAAAGTGCGATCGCACGAATCTGTCGGTTGGGGGAGGGCCGCATTGCTTTCGACAATACCGAGCCAGGTGTTCAGAGTGGCTCCATCGAAAGATGGAGGTAATCTTCGATAGGTTGGGCGACGCGTGTTTCATGAGCAGGCTGGTACTTTCAAGTGGATCAAGCACGCGGGAATTTCCCAGCCCGTGGTTCGACAAGTGGGATTTTTGAGGTCAGTTTTCCCTTCCTGATTGGAGATACAAGATGAAAATGCTCCTCCTGCGGAGCGCGGTTCCCGCCGCGGCTCTGTCGCTATCCCTTTTCTGCCTGCAACCGACTGCGCATGCTCAGGGCTGCGTCGCCGCCCACTCTCCGCAGCCTGTTATCTCTGGACTGGATCCCACGAACCAGGCGGCTATCGCGCATTCTGCCGGTACAAATTTCCTTCATGGCCTGACAATTTCCACGGGGTATCGCGTTTACAACTCGTACCGGCACTATGTCGGGACGGACTACCAGGCTCAGCGACAAGCGCTGCATAATGCCGTGGTGAATCACGTCAACCTGTTCGAGCTTGACCTGAACTATCAGCTGACGCCGCGGTGGAGCGTGATCGCCACCGTCCCTGCGATGGAGGCAACGCGGCATGGCCAGGCGAGCGCGACAAATTTCTATCGCTCGGGTGGGATCGGAGACGTGACGGTTGGCGCGCAAGCGTGGGTTTGGCGTCCGCCGACAGAGAGCCACGGGAACGTTGCGATCTCGGCCCAGCTGAAACTGCCAACGGGAATAAACGATGCCAAAGGCACTAGCGTTGCGAAGAACGGAACTTCGTCGACGCAGCCGTTCGACGAGTCGATCCAGCCCGGTGATGGTACGTATGGATTCGCGCTCGCGACGGAAGCATATCGCGAAGTCTACTGGCGAACTTCGGCATACTTCACTGGGTCCTGGTTATTCAGTCCGCAGGACACGACCGGGGTAGCGCAGGCACGTTCGGCGCCTGGCGAGAATGTGATTTCTGCGACGGATCAATACCTGTGGCGAGGTGGATTTTCCCGGCCGGTTACAGGCGTGAAGGCCCTGCGGGGACTTGCACTGAGTTTTGGCGGTCGGATGGAAGGCGTGCCGGTGCGTGATGCGTTTGGAGCGAGCAATGGCTTCCGGCGTCCGGGCTATGTGATTTCAATTGAGCCCGGAATGATGTACAGCCACGGACGTTGGGGATTCTACGCCAGTGGGCCCTGGGCGATGGAGCGCAACCGCAAAATCAGCGTGACAGATATCAAGAACCACACGCATGGCGATGCCGCGTTCGCAGACTATACCGTGATTACCGGGATCTCGAGGACGTTCTAAGCCGAGATCAGCGTTCAGATGGTTGAATAAAATTCGATGGTGACCGGGCGAAGGCCGCGGACCGCGTTGCAGATGTAAACGCCGTCGGCGGCCTTCAGGTCGTCTAGGGTAAGGATCTTCTCTTCCATGTCGGAGCGGCTCGAGAGAAGATACCGGCGGTAAACGCCAGGGAGCACGCCGCAGTCGAGTGGCGGTGTATACCAGCATCCGGCCTTCTCAATCAGGATGTTGTCGGCCGCCCCTTCTGTGATCTCGCCGCGTGTATTCAGGAACAGTGCTTCCGCAAATCCTTTAGATAAAGCGGCGGCGTAGATGTGATTGTAGAGTTGCCGATGAGTGGTCTTGTGAAAGAGGAAACGGTCCCTGGGATCGGTGCGCTCATGGGCAATGCAGACTCTCAGCGGCTCCCTCGAGTGACTGACATCCGTGAGGAGGGTGGCTTCGATCTGAATTTTTCCGTCGGTATGAAGAAGAAGCCGGACTTTCCGAAGCCGGATTCCCGAAAACTTTGCTGATTCAGCGAGGACGGTTTCGCGGATCGCAGCGCGGTCGCAGTTGAAGTCGAAGTAGAATGCCGAATCTTCAAGACGATCAAGGTGTAGATCGAGGAGCGGGAATGTGCCATTCCACAGCATGGTTTCGATCAGGGAAAACGGCTCTGAAGGCTGAGTGAGAAACTCGGATTTGAGATGGCACTCGCGGTATTCGGCGACCGGATCGGAATCGATGACGATGCCGGCACCCACTCCCATCGAGCCAGTACCGTTCTCTAATTCCAAGGTTCGGATCGCGACATTAAACGCCGTCTGTTCTCGAGCGAAATAGCCGATGGCGCCTGTATAGATACCCCGCGGTTCATCTTCGATTTGCGCCAGCAGCTGCATCGCTCGCACCTTGGGCGCGCCGGTGATGGAGCCGCAGGGGAAGAGTGCGCGGAAGATGTCCTGGTAGCCGACGTTTTGCCGGAGCTGGCCGGAGATGCGCGATGTCATTTGCCATAACGAGGGATAGCGCGAGACAGCGAAGAGATTCTCGACACAAACGGACCCGAAATCGCAGATTCGGCCGAGGTCATTGCGGATCAGGTCGACAATCATTACGTTTTCTGCGCGGTTCTTAGGGTCGCTCGGAAGCCAGGCAGCGATATCGCGATCTTCAGCGGTGGTGCGGCCGCGTCGTGCGGTGCCTTTCATTGGCTGAGTGGTAATGTGGCGTTTGCTATCGAGGTGAAAGAAGAGCTCGGGCGAAAACGAGAGGATGTGACGGCGCGGCTTACAGTGTAGAAACGCACCGTACTCCACGGGCTGAGCGGCGCTGAGGCGCTGATAGAGAGAGGCTGGTGTTTCCGCAAAGGCTGTGCGAAGCGGGAAGGTGAAATTGAGTTGGTAGACGTCTCCCGCACGGATGTACTGGTGGATCTGCTGAATACGCTCTGCAAAGCGCTGCTCATTCAACGCGGAAGCGAGCGGATCTCCCTGCAGACGGTTGGCTGCTTCCCGTTCAGGTTGAATCTGTGATGGAAGAGGCGGGTCCGAATCGAAGCTGCCAACGCGGTGATTGAAGGTGTAGCGAGAATCGTAGATCCCGAACCAGGCGAGGAGACGGGGATAGCGCAATGGCTTCAGGACCGCAGCTGGTTCGAAGTACTGGGCGCACTCATAGGAGAAATAGCCCGCTGCGAAGAGGCCGCTTGCGGTGGAGTCTTCGATCTTTGAGAAGAGATGTGGCAAGCCAGCCAGATCACGAACTTCAATGACCTGAAGCGGTGCGGCAAAGAGCTGGCTGATGCCGGATCCGCCGGGTCGTGAGCTATGGAGAAGAACCGAACCCGGCGTCTGTTCAACGAAGGAAAGAATTCCGGAGGGAAGGGGATGCCAGCTGTTCATGCATCCGCATCCGAAGACTACTTAGTGACGGTGAGCGCCATGCTCGTGGTGTGAGTGGTCGCAGTGACGCCGTTGCTCGATTGTGCCGAGATCGTTAGGTTGTAAGTGCCAGTCGGGGTCGGCAGGTTCTTCGGTGGGCCATGATTGCGGTAGTTGTAAAGCGGTGAGCAGGCAGTGGAGCCGAGCACGCCAACGAATGCAACCAGGGCCAGCAGAACCAGACGGCTGAGAGCTTTGCGACGCCGGAAGCCGAACGCCAGTCCTCCCAGAGTGAGTGTTCCAGGGAGAAGAATCGCCCATGCGACCGGCTGGGCGGCACGCGTGTTTGCGCGGTTGGCGCTGGCAAGCGATGGCGCCTGGGTCGCAATCACCATCGAGCTGTTGATTCCGGCAGCTGCGCTGACGGGAATCTCGATGTTTTCCGGTGTGAAGGTGCACGATGTCTGATCTGGGAGCCCAGAGCACGATATCGTCACAAACATCGGCGCGGTAAGAGAAGCCGCATTGACTGGGGTAACGGTGACCATCGCCGATCCGGATTGGCCCTGCTTGAGGCTCACGGTTCCGGGATTGATTGATATCGAGAAATCGGGTGTCGCTCCCGCAGTTGCAGCGAGCGGGCTGACCGGAGAACTCGAAGCGGCAAAAGCGGCGTTGCCGGAGTAGACGGCGCGAAGCGAGTGCGATCCGCCGGGGAGGATCAGCGTAGAACTGGCTTGACCGCGATCATCGAGAGCAAATCCTGCGAGGGAAGTGTCGCCGTCCATGATTGTGACCGCGCCGGGAGCGGCAAGACCGTCGGCTCGGCTCACGGACACTGCAAGGAGCGCCCGGGTGTGTCCATCGACATCACGGGCATCGACGCGCAGGTTGGTCTGAGTGGGTTGCTGCTGATTTACGGCTGGAGCTGCGAGCACCGGGACTGACATGGCGCAAAGAAAAGCTGCAGCCCAGTTGCGGAACATACGTATCACGTGCACCTGCTCCCAATGAAAGAAAAATCGTCCGTCGCCCGGTTTTTCGCGCGTAGTCCCATTGTATCCGGCGGACCCGGGCGGGGCGAACCCGCAGACGGTATGGAAGTTGGACGGACGAGAGCTAATTAGGGAACAGACAAAGAATTAGCCCCTGGCTCAGCGATGACGCAGTCTGGACTCAGGGGCTTGGAGCAATTCCCTCAAAGTGAGGGCTGTTTATGCGTGGTCTGGGTTTGGGGTCTCGATGATGCTAAGGACTTCGCGGATGCGATCTTCCAGCTTCTGACGCGATTCCTGTTCAGCCTGAAGTTCTTCCTCGGTTTTCTTTTTGGAGCCAAAGATGGAAGCAAAGAGGGTTGTTTTCTGATCCTGAGACATTGTACGGCTCTCCTGGGGTTGAAGGTCCTGCGTTCCTCGCCTGGATTTCTTACT
>Ga0157369_10008460_pt1 | contig 11803 bp, 13 predicted proteins | sample C25metaG_FD_113461 | JGI IMG/M metagenome (GOLD analysis project Ga0157369, IMG submission 113461) | Corn rhizosphere microbial communities from Kellogg Biological Station, Michigan, USA - C2-5 metaG | ecosystem: Host-associated > Plants > Roots > Rhizosphere > Soil | place: USA: Michigan... | reverse complement strand
CGCCCCGCGCGTATCTCCGGAGACGCGCGAGGTAAGGGTGAAACGGTGGGGTAAGAGCCCACCAGCGTCGTGGCGACACGGCGGCTCGCTAAACCCCGTCCGGTGCAAGGCGAACAGGGCCCGTTACGAGGTTGCCCGCCCAGGGCCCGGGTAGCTGCGTTAGATGGATGGTCGCCCAAGACAAAATCCGGCTTATAGGCCTGCTACCGAGAAGCCCCCGCGAGGGGGCTTCTCCATTCCTCCTGACTAGCGACCGGTGAGATGCGACGCGAGCTCGCGCCGGCTGTGCAGTCCCGTCTTCGCGAAGATCGACTTCAGGTGATCCTGCACGGTGTGCGGCGAGATGCAGAGGGCCGCAGCGAGTTGCTTGGTCGCCAACCCTTCGAGGATCAGCGCGGCGAGCTGTCGCTCGCGCCGCGTGAGGTCGTGCGCCCGGCAGAGCAAGTCGAAGATCTCGGCGGGCTCGGACGCGCGGATCGTGATGACGACGGCGCCCTGGTCGGCGCCTTCGAGGGGTGCGCCCTCGAGAGTCACCCACCGTCCTGCACCGGTGCGCATGCGCACCGTGGCGGGTAGCCCTGTTGCAGCGTCGGGCGGGGTCAGGACTCTCGCGGTGATCTCGTAGACGGCGGGTGGCAGTTCGGCGAGCCACCGGTGCGCGGCGGGCGTCCAGCTCGTCAGCCGAAAGCCGGCGTCGACGATCAGCGTCGCCGGCGGCGGCTCGCTCGACTCGTCGTCGCCGTGCCACTGCAGAAACGCGCTGCGGCGCACCAAGGTCGCGAGCAGCGGTGCGAGCTCGTGCAAGAAGTGCACCTCGTCGTCCGAGAACGGAGCGTCGTCGCTGTCGCGCATCAGTTCGACGCTGCCCCAACAGCCGTGGTGGTCGCGGCACACCGTCATGAGCTCGTCGCCGACGCCGTACGGCTGCAGACACTCGCGCCAGCGCCGGCTGCGCGCGAGGTCACCGCCGGTCGCTGCGTGCAACGACGCGCTTGCATGCGCGCCGAGCACGAGACGCGGCTTGGACGTGACGTCGCCGTGCTCCTCGAGCGTCGCGATCCGCGGCACCTCGCTCCAGAGATCGAACTCCGCGGTGCCGCCGTTCGAGAGCGCACTGCTCGGGTCGGTGAGCGGCCAGCACCAGCGCTCGAAGCCGATGGCGGGCCGCAGCACGTCGATCGCGACGTGTTGCGCCTGTTCGGCATCAAGCCTCGCGTCGGCGAGCGTCTCGAGTCGCTCGCGGACGCGGTTGCGACCCCGTTCCCCCCGCGCCATCGCCTCAGCCTAATCGCGTTTCGTGCGCCGTGAAAACCCCACATTGCTGGGATTGCCGCGTCGGCTGCTCGATCGCACCATCGCTGCGACAACGGCGAACGGAGATTCACATGGACTCGTTCACGCTGAAACGGATCGACAGCCTTGCCTCGATCAACCACGGCGCTGTGAAACTCGCCGGCGACGAGCTCGGAGTGCAGTCGTTCGGCATGCAAGTGCTCGACCTGCCGCCGGCGTTCGCGGACTACCCAGCGCACGATCACGCCGAGGACGGGCAGGAGGAGGTGTACGTCGTGCTGTCAGGATCGGCCGAGTTCCACGTTGCCGGGGAGCGCGTCGACGTCGACTCCGGGACGATGGTGCGCGTCGATGCGCGCGCACGGCGGAAGCTCGTGGCAGGGCCGCAAGGCGCGCGCGTTCTCGCGATCGGGTGCACGCCCGGTGGGGCCTACGAGCGGCCGCTCGCGTTCCGGACGTGAAGCCGTTCGTCGTCACGCACTCGGAGCCGGCGTGGTTCCTCGGCACGCTTGTGCGGCCCAAGCTCACGGGTGCCCAGACGGGCGGGCGGTTCGGGCTGTGGGAGCTCGTGCTTCCGCAGGGTGCGGCGCCGCCGCTGCACACGCACCCGCAGGACGAGACGTTCTACGTGCTCGACGGCGACCTCGTTGCCTCTGCCGACACAGAAACCGCGCGCTGCGGGCCGGGCGCTGCCGTCTTCGTGCCGGGCGGAGTGCCGCACGGGTTTCGCGTCGAATCCGACAGTGCGCGCGTGTTGTTCCTGTCGACTCCCGCAGGAATCGAGGAGTTCGTTAGCGACTTGTCGGAGCCGGCGCGCTATCCGTGGCTGCCGCCGCCGCCCGACGGCCCACGCGTCACGGCGGAGCGGATGGAGGAAGCGAATCGAACGCACGGCGTGGTCAACGTCGGTGCGCCGCCGCCATGACGTTTCGCTGGCGATGCGTGCGGTGCGTGACGCGGATCGCGGTCGCGCAGCCCGCACTCTGGCCGATGCTGCGCGGACCGTTCCGGCGGTTCTTCACGGCGCGCGCGCCGCACTGGGACCGGATCGTCGCGGGGGAAACCCTCGATGCGCTTGCGTGTGCGCTCGCTGACGTGCAGCCGGCGCGTCGAGCGCTCGACATCGGGACCGGAACCGGCTCCGCCGCCTTGCTCGTAGCCGAACGCTTCCCCGACGCTGAGGTCGTCGGCGTCGACCTGTCGCCCGCGATGGTTGCCGCAGCAAGTCGCAAGGCGCCGGCGCGCGTTCGCTTCGAGGTCGCGGACGCCGCCGCGCTTCCATTCCCCGACGGTTCGTTCGATCTCGTCGTGCTGGCGAACATGATCCCGTTCTTCGACGAGCTCGCTCGGCTCGTGGCACCGGGTGGCAGTCTCTTGATCGCGTTTGCCGAAGGACCGGATACGCCGATCTGGGTCCCTGCCGAGCGACTGCGCGGCGAGCTCCGGCGGCGAGGGTTCGCGTCGTTCCGCGAGTTCGCCGCCGGAGCTTCGACGTGTCTCTGCGCTATCCGACTTTGATGATCGGCGCGTTGAACACGATGTGCGCGTCGCGCTCGGTGAGCTTGCCGGCTTTGGCGAGCGAGTCGATCTGGTCGTCTTTGACGAGCAGCACCGGCGTGGCGCCCGCCTTCCAGGTGACGATGATCTCTTCCCACAGCGGGTTGTAGTCGTCCTCGCCCGGCTCCGAGCCGAAGACGGAGATCTGTCCCTTCGCCTGCTTGCCTTCGATGAAGAACTGGCGCGGTGCGCCCTTCACCGACGCGAGAGCCTTCGAGTAGTTGATGTGCATCGCCTTCGCCTGCGCCTTGCTCGACGTGTCGGTCGCGAAGTACCAGTCCTTGTGACCGTCGTAGTAGCCGACGTACTGCGCATGCGACGCGTGCGTCACCGGGCCGAGAGGCACACCAGCGCCACCTCCGGCTGAGGCCGTCGCGACCAGCACGAGTGCCGTCGCAACAGCAGCTGTAATCACTTTCATATCGAACTCCCTTCTCCTGAAGGCCTGCCCCGGTCTTCTTGTGGTGGGGTACGCGCAACGGGCGAAGGTGGATTTCGTGAACCCGCGGGGAACTCGGACGCTGATGCGCGCGTGGCTGCAGCGACTCGATGCCTTTCAGCGCGAACGGCCGTGGCTCGCGTTTCCGGTCGCCGTCGCCAAGAAGTATTCGGACGACCAGGGCGGTTATCTCGCCGCGACGGTGACGTACTACGCGTTCTTCTCGATCTTCCCGTTGCTGCTTGTGTTCGTCAGCGGTCTCGGCTTCGTGCTCCGCGGACACGCGCACTTGCAGCAGCGCATCCTTTCGTCGGCGCTCGGACAGTTCCCCGTGATCGGCCACGACCTGCAGGTGCACGGGTTACGCGGGAGCGTGGTCGCGCTCGTGCTCGGTGCGGCCGCGTCGCTCTGGGCCGGCATGGGCGTGTTTCTCGCCGCCGAGAACGCGATGGACTTCGTGTGGGGTGTGCCGCGCGACGCGCGTCCGGGGTTCGTTCCCACCCGCCTGCGCGCGCTGGGGCTGCTCGCCGTGCTCGGCAGCGGCGTGGTTGCCGCCACGATCGTCGGCAGCATCGCGTCGTCGGGAACGTCGTACGGCATCGGCTGGAAGATCGGCGCGGTGCTCCTGTCGACAGCGCTCGACTTCGCTCTCTTCTGGGTTGCGCTTCGGTTGCTGACCACGAAGGACGTCAGCTGGCGGATGATCCGCGGCGGCGCGATCGCGGCCGCGATCGCCTACGAGATCCTGCAGCTCGTCGGCGGGTATTACGTCCGCCATGTGCTCGAGAACGCGAGCAACACGTACGGCACGTTCGGGCTCGTGATCGGCCTGCTGTCGTGGATCTACCTCTCGGCGCACATCCTCCTGCTGGTCGCCGAGGGGAACGTCGTGGCGACGCGGCGCTTATGGCCACGCGCGCTCCTCTAGGCTGGCGCCGTGAGCGAGGAATTGGGCCGGGGCGGGCGTCTGGGCGGCGTGGCCGCCCACGAGTTGGTGACCGCAGCGTTCGCGGCTGAGGCGGCGCACGGCCCGCGGCTGGCGCATGGCCTGTCGCTTGCCGATCTCGCACACGCCGTCGCGCTCGTCGAGGGCGGCGATCTCTCCGGCGACGACGCGCAGGCGCTGCTGCGCGGGCTGCTCGAGCTGCACGAGATTCCCGGAGACGAGTTTCCGTGGGACGCGTCGCTGGGCGATGCGTTCAACTCGCGCGAGGCGGAGCTCGAGCGCCGCGTCGGGCGATCGGCGGCGGGTTGGCTGAGCGCGGGGCGGCCGCGGCGCGAGGCGTTTCGGGTCGGTGTTCGCCTCGTCGCGCGCAGGGGGGTGCGCGAGCTGCACCGTTCTTTCGTGGCGCAGGCACGAGCGCTCGCGCGCCACGCGACGACGACGCGTGGCGCGCTCGCGACGGACTACACGTATCTGCAGCCGGCGCAGCCGACGACGGTCGGTCACCTGCTCCTCGCGTACGCGTATCCGGCGCTGCGCGACGCGGAGCGTGCGCGCGACTCGCACGCTGCGCTCGGGTTGAGTGTCGCAGGCGCAGGCGGCAGCGCAGGATCGCGCTGGGCGATCGACCGAGCGAGGCTTGCCGAGCTACTCGGCTGTGACGGACTGATCGAGCATGCGAAGGACGCGGCGTGGCAGGCCGACGTGTACGTCGACTTGCTGGCGACGCTTGCAATCGCCGCGACGCATCAGAGCGAGCTCGGCCAGGACTTCGAGATCTACGCGAGCCAGGAGTTCGGCCTCCTCGAGCTCGCCGACGCCCACAGCCGTGCGAGCGCGCTGATGCCGCAGAAGAAGAACCCGTACGCGCTCGCCGCAATCCGCACGCAGGCAGGACAAGCGGCCGGCGATCTCGCCGCCGCACTCGTCGCGCTGCACACCGGCTCGGCGCGCACCGACCACTTTCACTTGCTCAACGGCACCGTGCCGCGCGCACTCGACGAAGCGGTCGCGATCGCACGGCTCACGGCGTCTGTCCTCGACGGCGTCGAGCTGCGGCCGGCGCGCTTCGAGCAGGTCGCGCGCGAGAGCTTCATCACCGCCGCCGACGTCGCCGATGTGCTCGCGCTGTCGGGGCAGCTCGACTACCGCAGCGCCCACAAGGTTGTCGGTCGCGCGGTGCGCGAAGGTGCGATCACCGCCGAGAGTCTGTCCGCAGCCGCCGAAGCGGTGCTCGGTCAGTCCGTCGAGCTCGACGGTGCAACGCTCGCGTCCGCGCTCGACCCCGCAGCCTGTGCGGAAGCGCGCCGCCAGGTCGGCTCGTCGTCACAGCAGGCGATCGCCGAGATGCTCGCGCACGTCGAAGCACAACTCGCCGAGCACAATGCGTGGAGCGCCGAAGCGCGGCGTCGCGAAGACGAGGCGGAAGCTGCGTTGCTGGCCCGCGCGCGCGAGCTGGCCTAAGACTGCACGTCGCGACCGGGCCACGTGTCCGACAGCAGGTAGCCCTCGGGGAACGGGTCGCGGTCGTCGACGTACCACGTGGTGCGCCCGGTGATGAAGCCGCTGCCCCGAATCGCCGGGACGATTCCTTCGTCGGTCTCGGCGACGATCCGGCCGTCGAACGTCGAGCCGATGACCGACGCATGTGTCATCGAGTCGCCGACCTTCATCAGGCCGCGCGCGTGCAGCGCCGCCATGCGCGCCGACAAGCCGGTGCCGGTCGCCGAACGGTCGAGCCGGCCGGGAGCGATCACGACCGCGTTCTTCGACGTCGCGCCGACGCCCTGCCACGGCTCGGCGATCTGCGTGATCGTCACGCGCTCGTCGAGCTGCTCCTTTGCCGCGACACGGATGCGCTCACCGACGTCGCAGAGGTCGCGTGCCTCGTCGGGCGTGAGCGCGAAGCCGAGCGCTGACGCATCGACGATGGCGTAGAACATGCCGCCGAATGCGACGTCCGCGTCGAGTGTGCGGCCGTCAACCTCGAGAGCGGCGTCGAGCATCACCGCAAACGCCGGCACGTTCGTGAACTCGATGCTTTCGGCGCGCCCGTCGCGGCACGCGGCGCGAACTTCGACCAGGCCGGCCGGTGCTTCGAGCCGCAGGACGGTCTCGGGCTCCTGCAGCTCGACCATGCCGGTCTCGAGCAGCACCGTCGCGACGCAGATCGTGTTCGAGCCCGACATCAGCGGATACTCCGTCGGCTCCATGATCACGTAGCCGTACGCGCAGTCCTCGCGCGTCGCCGGCACGATCAAGTCGGCGTGCACGGCGACCGAGCCGCGCGGCTCGCGCAACAGGAAGCGGCGGAGGCGGTCGTCGGCACGCAGCGCCTCCATTTGTTCGCGCACCGTCGCGCCCGGAAGCGGTTCCACACCCGACACGACGACGTTGCCGATCTCTCCGCCGGCGTGGCAACAGACGACATCGATCGTGCGCACGCGTTAGACATACACCATGAAGCTGCTCGTCCTGGGAGGCACGCTCTTCCTCGGCCGCCACGTGGTCGGAGATGCGTTGGCTGCGGGCCACGAGGTGACGATGTTCACGCGCGGCCGGACGAACCCGGATCTCTTCCCGGAGGCCGAGCATCTCGGTGGCGATCGCGACGAGGGGCTCGACGCGCTCCAGGGCCGGAGTTGGGACGCCGTGATCGACACGAGCGGCTATGTCCCGCGTGTGCTGCGCCAGTCGGCGGAATTGCTGCGCGACAACGTCGATCGCTACGTTTTTGTCTCGAGCGTGTCGGCGTATGCGGATATGTCGAAGCCGATCGACGAAAGCTCGCCGCTCGCGCCGCTCGCCGATCCGTTCTCCGAGGACCATCGCGGCCCCGATTACGGACCGCTCAAAGCTGCGTGCGAGCACGTCGTCGACGAGGTCTACGGTGAGCGCGGGACGAGCGTGCGCGCGGGACTGATCGTCGGCCCGCACGACCCGACGGAGCGCTTCACGTACTGGCCGCGCCGTCTCGCCGAGGGCGGGGACGTCCTGGCACCGGGCGAGCCCGAGCGTCGCGTGCAGTTCGTCGACGTGCGCGATCTCGCCGGCTGGCTCGTCGAGCTCGCGCAGCGTGGGCCGGGCGGTCCTCTGAACGCAACCGGTCCCGCCGAGTCGCTGACGATGGGTGAGGCGCTGACGCGGATCGCCGCCGCCGTCGGCGGCGACGTGCGGCTCCACTGGGTCGACGACGCGACGGTCATCGCGGCGGGCATCGAGCCGTGGACGGAGCTGCCGCTGTGGCTGCCGGGCGAGGAATACGCGCAGCTGATGTCGATCGACATCTCCAAGGCGATCGCAGCAGGGCTCGACTTCCGCCCGCTCGAGCAGACGGCGGTCGATACGCTCGCCTGGTCACGCGAAGCCGGCGAGCAGCGGCCGACGCTCTCCCGCGAGAAAGAGCGCGATACACTCGCCTCGCAATGACGCGCTGGTTCTCCCGCATCTCGCAGCAAAACGGCTAACCCGCCGCTTCCGGTCCAAGCGTCCGAGGAAGCGGCGGGAGAGGGACGCGTAGTCCGCCGTCCGCGGCTGCGCGTGCGCCTTCCCGCCTGAACATTCAGGAAAGGAAGGTCGACCCGATGCCCATTCCGCATCGCGTTCAGAAGCAGATGATCCAGCGTCGCCTCGTCGGCAAGGAGGGCGGCGAGCGCATCAAGGAGCTCCGCACGATCCTGACGGAGCTGCCCGACTACAAGAACGGCCCGTACGCCGACCTGCGCAAGTGGGTGAACGCCGAGATCGATGCTGCGCGAGTCCGCAAGAAGGCGGTGCACCGCGACTCGATTGCGGTGCGCCGTGAAGGCGTCGCGCAGATCGCGCTCGTCGGGGCTCCGAACGCCGGCAAGTCGTCGCTGCTCCAAGCGTTGTCGAACATCCAGATCAAGACCGGCGACTACGCCTTCACGACGACGCGGCCCGTCCCGGCGGTGATCGAGCTGCGCGGTGTGCGCGTGCAGCTTGTCGAGATCCCGGGACTGATCGCAGGCGCAAGCGAAGACCGCGGCGGGGGCCGCGCGCTGCTCGGCGTCCTGCGTGGCGCCGATGCGATCGTGTTCTGCCTGCCGTTTGACGCGCCGCTCGACCAGCTCGCGCTGATTCGCGACGAGGTTGCGGCGGCCGGCATCGAGAAGCGCGCGATCCTCGCGGTGACGAAGCTCGACGAAGCGGATCAGGCGCGCGTCGACGAGATCAGGCGTGCGGTGGGCCTCCCGGCGGTCGGCGTGTCGGTGCTCGACGACGCTCAACTCGACGCTTTCCGCGAACAATTGTGGGAGCTGACCGGCTTGATCCGGGTCTTCCTGCGCGGGGAGGCCTTCGCTCTCACGCCCGGATCGACCGTGCTCGACGCGGCCAACGCGGTGCACCACGAGCTCGCAGGCTCGTGCGTCGGGGCGGTCGTGTCAGGCCCGTCAGCCAAGTTCGACGGTCAGCGCGTCGGGCGTGAGCACGTGCTCGCCGACGGCGACTCCGTCGACATCCTCAGCTGAGCGCGAGCGATGCGGCGAGCGTGAGCGGGGTGAGCACAGCGCCGAGGAGCGAGAAGCGCACAATCGACGGCCGCACGCCGGCGGCGCGCGCCGCCTGCCACCACAGAACGGCAGAGAGCGCGCCGGTGACGGCGAGGTTCGGCCCGAGGTCCAGCCCGAGCAACAGCGCAACGGGGTGCGGCGGATGCTGCGCCGAGAGCAACACTGCCGCCGGCAGGTTGTTGACGAGCACGGATGCGCCCGCGCCGATCAGACCGGTCAGCCAGCGGTCGCTCGACGCCAGCAGGTGCGCCGGGCCGTGCCAGACGCGCGCGAGCGTGCCGAGAGCGACGGCGACGACGAAGAGCAGCGTCGGCGTGCGCACGTCGATGCGCGGGATCACTCGGCGCAGAAGGCATGCGGCTATGCCGATTGCGAGCACGGGCACCGCCGAATCGTGCAGGGCGAGCACGGACGCGGCGGCGGCGGCGGTCGCGACCAGGCCAACGCCGACGCGCAGTTTGGGCGCCGGTGCCAGCTCGCGTTCCGATGCGTGCGGCCGCAACACGACAGCGACGAATGCCGCAGTGATCGCCACCGACGCGAGCCAGGGAAGCGCAGTGCGTCCGGCGAATGTGGTGCCGCTCGTCCGGCCGAGCACAAGCAGGTTGGTGAGGTTCGAGCCCGGTAACAGCGTCGAGCTTGCGTTTGCCATGAAGACGCACCCGTAGAGAAACGGCGCCGAGTCGAGGCCGCGGCGGTGTGCCGCATGGACGAGCACCGGTGTCAGAAAGACGACGGCGGTGTCGAGGTTGAGGACGACGGTGACGGCGGCGTCCAAGAGCAGCAACGCGAGCAGGAGCGGAGTCGGCCCGAGTCGGGTGTCCGCGATCCGCGCACCCACCGCCTCGAACACGTCGTCCTTCGCCGCGACCGCCCCGATCAGCAGCAGCCCGGCCACGAGCACGAATGGCGGCCACGTCTGCGAGAGCGCGCTAGTGAAGTGCGACATTCACTTCGCCGCTCTCGAGCAACGCCTCACCCACTTGCAGGCGGCCGTCCGCGGCGATCCCGGCGGCAGTGCCTGAGACATCGCCAACGGTGACGTCGCGCCCGCGGAGCGCGTCGCGCGCCACGATGCGCTCGTGCAGCGCGGCAAGCCCTTCGCGGCGCCACGTTGCGTAGAGCGCGTCGAGCGCGGTGAGAACCTCGTCGAGCAGCGCGTCGACGTCCCGTTCGCGCCCGGTGGTCCGCAGCGACGCAGCCGGCACGCGGGCGTCGGCAGGCAGTTGTTCCTCGGTCTGGTTCACGTTGATGCCGATGCCCAGCACGACGGCGCCGTCGCGCAGCTCTGCCATGCCGCCCGACACCTTGCGCCCTGCGACGAGCACGTCGTTCGGCCACTTGATCTGCCCGTCGACGACCTCGGCGACCGCGAGAGCGCCGACGAGCGTCAATTCCTGTGCGCGTCGGCCGGCGGGGGGTGTCAGCAGCACTGAGAAGAGCAGCGACGCGCCCGGTGTGTCATGCCACGTGCGCCCGCGCCGGCCGCGGCCGCCGGTCTGGTGCCGCGTCGTGGCGATTGCCCCCTCCGGCATGGACGGATCGAGCAAGAGCTGGGTCGACTCGCATTCGTCGACGTGGATGCGCGGCTTGCCGAGCACGCGCGCAGGTTACGCCCGCAGCACGACCTCGAGCGCGGTGCCGGAGCCCGGAGCCGAGCGCAGCGACAGCGCGCCGCCGATCGACTCGGCACGGTCGCGCATGTTGCGTAGGCCTTCGCCTGTCTGCGGCCGGCCGGTCTCGAAGCCTGCGCCGTCGTCGCGCACGCGTACGTAACGGTCGCTGCCGCGCCCGCCGATCTCGACGACGGCGTGCCGCGCCTCGCTGTGCTTGCGCACGTTCGCGAGCCCCTCCTGCACGATCCGGAACACCTCGATCTGCTCGTCGGGCCCGAGTTGCACGCGCGGGTCGATCTCGAGCTCCACCTCGAGCAAGCCGTCGGCGGTGAGCACGTCGACGTAGCGGCGAAGCGCACTGTCGAACGGCGATCGTCCCGACGCGGACGACAGGGCGAGGATCGCGTAGCGCGCCTCCTGCTGCGCGAGCACCGCTGCTTCTTTCAGATGCCGAAGTGTCTCTTCCGGATCGGCGCCCTTTTCGAGCATCGAGGCGTGCGTCGAGACGGCGAAGAGGTATTGCGCAAGCCCGTCGTGAATCTCGCGGGCGACGCGCGCGCGTTCCTCGCCGACGACGCGGCCGAACTCGGATGCGCGGATCGCGCGCCACAGGCCGACGAGCAGGATGCCGTTCGCGACGAGCACGAGCCCGTCCGCGCGCGCGAAGCTTGTCGTCTCGACGTCCTTCGTGAAGATTTGGCCGAGCGCGGCGAACAGCGTTAGCGTCGCCACGTAGGTCAGCCACTGGTCGAGGTCTTCGCCGTGCATGCGGAAGCGGTTGCTGAACGCGACCATCGCCACCAGTTGCAGGAGCGCCTGCAGTGCGAGCAGCGACGTGATGTTGTGGACGTGGCGCGCCAGCTCCCAGATCGGGAACAGCGAAGCGGCGGCCGCGCCGAGGGACCACCAGAGCACGCCGCGCCGTTGATCGACGCGTCCGCTTGCGAAGGGCGCGGCGGCGATGAACGTCCAGCCGAGCACCCGGCCCGCGGTGCCCGAGCTGAGCTCGCTGTCTCCGGCGATGCCCGGGGCGACGGTGAAGAGCAGCCACGACATCGAGGTCACGGCGAAGCCGGCGGTCAGCAGGAAGTCGAAGCGTCGTCCGTCGGCGGCGAAGCGCGTCCCGGCGAGGACGGCCACGAGCGCGCTCGCCAGCATGAAGACCGTGGACAGCACGAGGCGCAGACCCGGCAGGTCGTAGCTCGTGCGCAGCGTCGGATAGCTGACGAACAGGCCGAGGCTGGCCGCGAGCAGGGCGACCAGAAGCACCTGGCCCCAGAGGAACGACTCGAAGCGATCGTGGCGCATCAGCCCGCATATCGGCACAATCGGGCGCTGGCATGACCGAGCGGATCCTGGTCGTCGACGATCACCCCCTCACGCGGCAGGCGCTGATGTCCCTGCTGGCGCAGAGCGGGTT
>Ga0157369_10008459_pt1 | contig 11803 bp, 8 predicted proteins | sample C25metaG_FD_113461 | JGI IMG/M metagenome (GOLD analysis project Ga0157369, IMG submission 113461) | Corn rhizosphere microbial communities from Kellogg Biological Station, Michigan, USA - C2-5 metaG | ecosystem: Host-associated > Plants > Roots > Rhizosphere > Soil | place: USA: Michigan... | reverse complement strand
TCAAAGCCGGTCTCCGGCGACATGATCGCCCAGGTCGGCACGATCTCGGCCAACTCCGACTCGCAAATCGGCACCATCATCGCCGAAGCGATGAAGAAGGTGGGCAAGGACGGCGTGATCACCGTCGAAGAGTCCCGCACGATGGAGACTCAGCTCGAGGTTGTCGAGGGCATGCAGTTTGACCGCGGCTATCTCTCGCCCTACTTCGTCACCGACGCTGAGCGCATGGAGGCAGCCCTCGAGAATCCGTACATCCTGATCTACGAGAAGAAGATCTCGTCGATGAAGGACCTGCTGCCCTTGCTTGAGTCGATCGCCCGCACCGCGAAGCCACTCATCATCATCGCTGAGGACGTCGACGGCGAGGCGCTCGCGACACTGGTGGTCAACAAGCTGCGCGGGACCCTCAACGTCGCTGCCGTCAAGGCTCCCGGCTTCGGCGACCGTCGCAAGGCCATGCTGGGTGACATCGCAATCCTGACCGGTGGCAAGGCGATCACGGAGGACCTCGGCATCAAGCTTGAGGGCGTCAAGATCGAGGACCTCGGCACCGCAAAGCGCGTCACCATCGACAAGGACAACACCACCATCATCGACGGCGGCGGCAAGGATGGCGACATCGCTGCCCGCGTGAAAGAGATCCGCGCTCAGATCGAGAAGACCACCTCCGACTATGACCGCGAGAAGCTCCAGGAGCGTCTGGCCAAGCTGGTCGGCGGCGTTGCCGTGATCAAGGTCGGCGCTGCCACCGAGACGGAGATGAAGGAGAAGAAGGCCCGTGTCGAGGATGCGATGCACGCAACTCGCGCGGCCGTCGAAGAGGGTATCGTCCCGGGCGGCGGCGTTGCTTTAGTCCGTTGCGCGACTGCTGTCGATGCTGTCATCAAGTCGCTCGAAGGCGATGAGAAGATCGGTGCAAACATCATCCGCCGTGCGGTGGAGGAGCCCCTGCGCATGATCGTCTCCAATGCCGGAGAGGAAGGTGCTGTGGTCATCGGCAAGATCCACGAGTCCAAGGAAGCCAACTACGGCTACAACGCCTCCACGGGCGCGTACGAGGACTTGGTCACCGCCGGTGTTATCGACCCGACCAAAGTGACTCGCACTGCTCTCCAGAACGCAGCTTCTATCGCCGGGCTGATGCTCACGACTGAAGCCATGATCTCGGAAATCCCGGAGAAGAAGGAAGCTCCGGCTCCTGGCGGTCACGGCGGCGGTATGGACGGCATGTACTAAACTGCAGTTCCCTGCACCAACGAAAGCCCCGCGGCTCGCGAAAGCTGCGGGGCTTTTCTTCGCCTGAGACCTCGGAGAAGCCGCCAGCATTTGTTAACGAGTTGAAATACCTTTGCAGGCCGGGCTCAATGTCCCGTTGGAGCCTTTCCACCCACTTTGAAATTCTTCGTGAGCAGCACAATGGGGGCTGCAACGAGCGTTATTACGCCTAACACCCAGAAGCAGTCCATAAATCCCAAGAATCGTGTCTGTGCCTCCAGTTGCGCGTAGTACCGCGCATAAGTGGCGCGGGTGGCGTCGGCCGCAGAGTAACCATGCGTCTGCAAGTATGCGCTGCCCTGCTGTACTGCCGACTGCAGCCAGGTGGAGGACGCCGCCACTGTGCTGCCCAGCGAAGTCTGATGGAAGCTCTGCCGCCGCTCGGCAACCGTCGTCGCGAGCGCGATCCCAAAGCTTCCTCCCCAGTTTCTGAAGAAGTTGGTCAGAGAACTCGCCTTGTTATTCTGCGCAGGCGACAGTTGCGAGTATGCGATGACTGAGAGGGGCACGAAGAAAAACGCATACCCTAGCCCTTGTAACGCCCGAGCCCATGCGTAGTGTGCGTAATCTGCCTGCAACGTCATATGGCTGTAATGCAGGAAGGAGACCCCCACCACGATAACCGCCCCGGTCAACAGCTTCCGTGGATGCACTACCCCTCGCTGCACGAGTTGCGCGCCAACAGGGGCCAGCAGAGTGATGACAAACGCGCCCGGCCCCAGCACCAGCCCTGCATCGATTGCGCGATATCCATACAGCGACTGCAGGATCTGCGGTATGCTCGTCGTCGAAGCGAATAGACCGACACCAAAAAGGAAGTAGAAGAAGTTCGCAATCGCGAAGTTCCGAATCTTCAGCAGGCGGAAGTCCACCACTGGATCCGCTGTTCTTAACTCCCAGAACACCGCCGCAGTGAGGCACACGACGGCTGCGACGAACATCCAAACGATGAATGTCGATCCAAACCAGTCATCGATCTGCCCGCGGTCTAATAGAATCTCGAGCGCCGCCGACCCGAGCGCGATCAACGCAATCCCGACCGCGTCCACGCGGAGCTTTCCACGTTCATCGCGGATTGCTTCCCGCTCTGTGGCAAAACTCTTCGGATCGTGGACAAAGCGGCTGGTCAGAAACATCGAGAGAAGCCCAATTGGAATGTTGATCAGAAAGACCCAGCGCCAGTTGTAGTTGTCCGTAATCCACCCACCCAATACCGGCCCAATCGCCGGAGCCGTCACGATGGCGACGGTGTAGAGCGCAAAGGCCGACGCTCTCTGAGCTGGGGGGAAGGTATCCACTAGAATGGCCTGCTCCACTGGAGCCAGCCCACCGCCGCCAATTCCCTGCAGCACGCGTGCGATCAACATGGCCGTCAACGAAGGTGCTATCCCGCAGAAGAATGACGTCACAGTGAAAAGCGCCACGCAGGCCATGTAGTAGTTTTTCCGCCCAAATACCCGGGATAACCAGGCCGACATCGGCAGCACAACCGCGTTTGCCACCAGATAGGTCGTCAGGATCCAAGTGACCTCGTCAAACGAACGCCCCAGTCCGCCTGCGATGTACGGCAACGAGACGTTCGCTATCGACGTATCCAGCAGCTCCATAAAGGTCGCAAGCGTCACTGTACCAGCCACGACCCAAGGGTTCACGGCGCGCCGCGTTGCTATCTTGACCGGCGCCAGTGCAACCGCAGTAGCCATTCCTATCCCTCAATCTGGACTACGAGACCAGATGGTCTCTTTTAGCATCAGATTCAGAGAGAACGAGAACGATGCGTCTCTTTTTCCGGGACGCTCCAGTGCGGTCGCGCTATGCTTGGGCAAGCCGATCGGGAGGCGACAATGCGCAAAGGAGAACTCACACGCGAGCGCATCATCGCAGCCGCGGCGCCCATCTTCAACCAACATGGGTACGAGGGAACTTCGATCCATGCGCTCATGGAAGCCACCGGACTCGAGAAAGGCGGTATCTACCGCCACTTCAGCAACAAGGAAGAGCTAGCCGCTGAGGCGTTTCGGTTTTCGCTGAATCAGATCCGGAAGATCCGCACCGACGATCTCGAACAGATCAGTGGCTCCCTCGCAAGGCTTCACTATGTGATCGAGCGTTTCACGGAGACACCGTCGCCAATAGCCGGCGGCTGTCCGCTGATGAATGCAGCCATCGATTGCGATGACGGCAATCCGCTCATTCGCGACCTCGCGGCCCAGGGTCTGCGTCAGTGGAGAAACCGCATCGCGAAAATCGCTGAGGACGGCATCGCTGCAGGCGAAATCAGTTCGACAGCCGACCCGCGCCGTATCGCCAACGTGATCATCTCTGCGTTGGAGGGCGCGCTGATGCTCGCCCGCATGGAGCGCACTCGCACACCGCTTTGCGACGTACGCGTCACACTCTCGGATTGGTTGGACTCGCTCGGCGCAAGCAAGACGAAGCCGACGACGCCACGAGTTCGCGAAAAAAAACGGGCAGTACGCGCACATCCGACTACTTAGTTTGCCGGGGTTTTGTTCGGGAAATGTTTTTGGAACTGCAGGATCAGGGCGCGCACCACGGCAGGCCAAGGGAGATCCTGTGGGCCGTTGAAGGTCTCTGCCCATAGCAGGTGCTGGCGTACGCCGTCCGAAGTCGCGGAGTACACCCGAAGGCTGCCAAGCGTGGGCTCTCCCGGACTGATGTTCATACCGTCCAGGCCGACCGGCACGATCAAAAAGACGAGTTCCGGAGCGCCAGACCGCTCTACAATTTGCTTGCCATACTTTTTCCCCAGCATTTCCTTCAGCCGGTCGCGTGAGTAGCTATCCACATTCTGCGCTTGGATCGTCACGTTCTTCGCCGCAAGGAAGGACTGTGCGAATGCAGCGCTGTCGCAGTGGTAGACGTAGTCCTTCAGCGTGCATGAGCCAAGATCTTCGGTCGAAGCTCCAGGTTGTGCGCTGCTCAGGATGGGACACAAGATCATGCTCAACAAAAGGATCATCGACCGCATCATCGCACTAGCTTATACCCGTTACTCACGATTTCCGGGACGCACAGCCTCTGGCGCGCGCACCTTGGCACCCTCGGCCGAAACCTTCACCCGCACTAGATCGTGCTTCCGATCGGCTGGAACGTCGAAGGTTGCTACGTAGGACTGCGCAAGATCACGTTTGAACTGTTCGAGGAACGGCTCCATCGAGACCGGGCTGCGCGAGCCCTGATAGAACAAGCTGCCTCCAGTCGCGTCCGCAACCTGAGCCAAGTAGCCTTGCCCGCTCAGACTAGCCTGCGAGCCGCGGAAGCCTGCATCACCGTAGTAAATCGAGTACACCGCGACACCTGCCCTCTGAGCGTCCCGCACCGCGGTCTTTACATACGGGCTGTCCTGGTTCATCACACTGGTGCTGCCGTTATACGGATCGACTCCGTTTGTGATCATCAGGACGATCCGTGCCTTCTGCCCCATGCCGCCCGCGGACGACTCCGGCCACTTCTGCACAAAGTCCGACAGGCAAAGATAGGGACTGCCGCTCACTGCAGGCGATCCCACCGGAAGGCGCAGGCTCGCCGCAGCGGCATTGTGATCGGTCGTGAAGGTTTGTTCTGCCCGCACCGAGCCATACTGCATGGCCCCAACCATTACCTCCAAACCTTCTGGAAGACTTTTAACGAAATCGCGCAGGGTGTCGAGTTCCCGGCCGACACTCAACCGCAGGCCTTGATCCATGAGCACCGCTACCTGCGTCTTCGCAGGATCCAGTGGCGCCCATGCCTTCACCGGCTGATTGCGGTTGTCTACTTTCACAGTGACCGCAGAGACAGCAATCTCCGCCGGACGCTTGCTTTCGGCGGTAACCAAAACCTGAGTAGAAACGACTTCCTGCTGTGCCGGGCTCGGTACCCCAGCAAGTGACATCAGGATGAGAGCACCACAGGCCGCTATTCCATTCATGGCGATTAGACGCCGATGCGCCCCGGGTGTTGCATTCAATCCCGGAGCGCACAGGCGCACTCTCTACTCGTCGCCGCCGATCCGCAGCTTCAGCCCTGCGCGCACGGTGAACGGCAGCGCCGGATATCCGATTGGCCCGATGTGCTGCTGGTTCAGCAGATTGTCCAGTTGGGTGAACAGCCGAACTCGCCGATGGATGTTGTAGGTAATGTTCGCATCCAGCTTCGCGTAGCCGTAGTCGAGATTCCGGTTAGGCAGCAGCATCGAGTTCGTACCCGCAAGATCCGCGTAGTCAAGAAACGTGGAGTCATCCGACCTGCTCGCCATGGCCCCCTGGATCGCAGCCGAGAAGCGAGGCATTGTGTACTGCACCAGGCAAAAGCCTGTGTGGGGCGGCCGCCGAAACGGTCGTGCGCCTACAAAAGGCGAGCTGCCGATAGGGATGTTTGGAAAGCTCGGGTTCGTTGGCGCATACCCGGCCGAGGCAGCGATGGCCGAGCTTGAGAACGACTGTTCCACCACGGCATCCAGATAGGTGTACCCACCACGGGCAAATAGGTGCGCCGTTGGCTGCCACTGGAGCTCCGTCTCGAACCCCTGAGCGCGAAACGCTAAGGAATTGACGTCAGCGCCGTAGAAGTTCGGGATAAATCCGGTAATCCCGAAGTACTGCTTCAGCGTGCCCGAGTCTACATACTCCACCTGATTCGAGAACTGGTTGTGAAAGTATCCGATCTTCAGGACCAGCTTCTCGCCCGCGATGTTCTGATCGACACCAACGTCGAAGGTCCGGGAGCGGAGCGCGCGCAGCGGTGTGACGCCGTAGGTTTTGATGGCAGCGGTATTGCCCGAATGCAGCAGTTCCGTGTACAGGCTCGTGTACTCGTCGACAATCGAGGGTTCCTGTATGCCCGTCGCTACGTTTGCACGGAACCTGCTGCCGCGGAACCAACCGCTGCCCGGAAAAATCGGAACGTAAGCCAGACCCACGCGAGGTGTGCCGGCAATGCCGAACAAGTGGTTTTTCTCGAGTGCGCCGCCAACAGAATAGAAAAGCCTGCTTCGGAGATCACCCGCGAACTGAAGCGTGTAATGGTAGTTGTCGCGCCTCGTGGGCTCATTCTCGAAGTAGGCGGGATAGACGAAGCTGCCGCGCTCTTTTTCATAGCGAAATCCGAAAAGGGCAACCACCCGATGCGGAAGAGCATAGTCGGACTGGTAGAAGAGCTCGTCACGGTTCGACGCCAGGTAATCGGTCTGCGGGTAGCAAGGAGTTGTGAAGCAGGTATAGGTGAGGATGGCTTGGCCGCTGGCTATGTAGCCGTTCGCACCGCGAATAGTGACCTGCTTGCCGTAGTAGTTTCCGCCGTACGCATCGTTCAGGAACTGCCCCGCAGCGGAGGTTGTAGACGACTGTTCACGCTTCCTCGATATGCCATAGCGAAGAAGATTGTGCCACCCGCGGCCGGTCTGGTTTTCAAGCGTCAGGCCGGAGTAGAGGGTCTGGTCCTTCTGGTGCTGGTTCGCGGCCACTCCATAAAAATCCCATGGACCGGCCAATCCCTGCGCCGAATCGCCGTTGCGAATAGTGAACCGCCCATGGGTGTTGGCGCTGAAGCTGTAGCCCAGGTTCGCCGCGACGGTGACCGAATGATATTCACTGTTCGGAAGCGAGTTTGAGGTGTTGAACCGCGAGAATGCGCCGTAGTAATCCAGGCGGTGATGCGCTCCGCCAACCGTGATCTCATTCCGGTAGCTGTGAAGATTTCCTGCATCACCCGAGTAGTCCAGCACAGGGCGCGAGCTGGCGCCCCGCGGAGTGGAGAAGGCAATCACCGCGGCCGCTGCGTTGGTGCCGTACAGTACAGAGTCTGGGCCGCGATAGATCTCCAGCGCCGTCCCCCTGTCTGCGGAAGCGCCAAGGCCGGTTGATGACACCGGGCCAAAGTCGAACCTGCCGCCGATGTCCTCAGCCTGAATGCCGTCGATGACCACCTTGTTTGCATCCGAGTTTCCACCACGCACGAACAGCGATGTAGCACCGCCCGCCTGCCCTGTCTGGACTACCTGAACGCCGGGCGAAAGCCGAAGTGCGTCCACAATGCCGACGGACGACGCAAGTTCGCTGCGTGGAATTAACGTTACCGGAGAGCTGAGTTGCTGGAGCGGTGTGGGTACCCCAGTCGCTGTCACGGTAACCTCCTGCCGGACAGAGGTGGCTTGGAGCACAAGGTTCTGTACCACATCATCCTTCGGGCCAGCGTAGAAGGTATCAGCGGCTGCGGGATAGAAGTTTGTCGCGGTGGCAGCCAGCGCAAATCGGCCCGGCTGATCTAAATCGATCTGATAGCCGCCGTCGGCCGCGGATCTGGCGGAAGCTACGGTCTTGCCGTGCGCGCGGAGCTCAACATGCGCACCGGCAACTGGGCGGCCAAGCGAATCAGTCACAGTCCCGTGTATGGTGAGCGCGTATGCGGTCAAAGCGCCTGGAGTAGCTATAAGGAACAGGAAAGCAAACGCGCGAAGGGAGCGCGAGACGAAGGCGGCCAGCACACGGCCGGAGTTGACGAACATTGTGATCTCTCCCTACGCTCCCCCCGGAGCGTGGTTGGATGTACGTATCGGAACCGGTCTCCTGACTTACGCGAGCTCATGCGGCCTGACATCAATCGCTCCCTTCCCAAAGCCGGGCGGCTTTCAGTGGGAGGACCTTGGCTCACATTCACACGGGCCTGATATGGCCTGCGTGCGCGTTTACAGTTGCGGGGCAGTGGCGGAATTTCACCGCGCTTCCCGAACATTCCGTTACGGGCAATTGGTCATAGGTCAAGCGGAACCCTTCGTCGTGCAGGCTGCCGCAGGATGGAAGTTATGTTCCTCAGTCTCCAGCATTCTGTTGATCGTGTCAAAACTTGACCCGAAACGCGGGTATCGCCGAGACCTCCGCTATCCGGATGCCCCCGTGATCGCTGCGGCTAAAATGGATCGAGGCGCGCCCGGCAATGGGCGCGCAAGAGCGCGGGGGTCCGGTCGTGGGCAAGACATTCACATTGAGCGAAGCGCAGAACCTGCTGCCCTTGGTAGAGTCCCTGTTGGAGAAAGCGCAGGAGGCAGGCAGAAAAGCTGCCGAGCTCGAAGGTGAAATGCAACGGCTCAGCCATCGCATCTTCCTCTCCGGCGGTATGCACGTAAATGTCTCCTCCGCGGCAAGAAAGCGTGCCGAGCGCGAAAAAGCGTTGAAAGAAGCCCAGGACACTCTTGCTGAGATCGATGAGATTGGCGTGCAGGTGAAGGATTTGAGCCAGGGGCTACTCGACTTCCCCTGCGTGTTGGATGGCGAGACCGTGCTGTTGTGCTGGAAGCAGGGCGAGAAGGAAATCGGCTGGTGGCATACGACAGAGGATGGATTCGCCGGCAGACGCCCACTCGACTCGCGATTCGGACGCAACGAGAAAGAACGGCTGAACTAGGCGGTTTCTCGGAGAAGTGAATTACGGAAGACCCGCGTTCAGCTATGGTCGGCCATTCGGGTTCCATGAAGGCGTCCAATCGCTATTTGCAAGCCATCGGATCGGCTCGATCATGGAGCTCACTGCGTTTATAAGGTGGGGAAAGTCGATCCCGGAGAGCTCGTCTGAAGGGCGATGGTAGTCCGAGTGCAGCCCGAAGCTTGAGACGGTGTGCGCAATAATCCCGGTGCGAGCGAGCGCAATGTTGTCGGAACGCAGATAGAACCGCTCCGATGGATGTGGATCCGGCTTGAGCGGCGCGCCGTGCTTGGCCAGTTCCGGTCCAAGATTCGAGCGCTCATACCCCGTAAGCCACAGTCCGAATTCGCCGACAGACGCATCAGGACGGCCGATCATCTCAAATTCAAGATTGGCAACAATGGACGCGAGCGGCATAGGTGGACGCGCAAGAAATCCGGCGTTTCCAAAGCCCCCGATCTCTTCCGATCCGAACAGAGCGAAGACGATAGTCCGGCGAGGCCGAGGCCCTCGCTCAAACGCATGCGCTAGCGCGAGCACGGCTGAGGTGCCGGACGCATCGTCGTCCGCCCCGTTATAGATCGAATCACCACTCTGGTCCGCGGCGCCGACGCCAAGATGATCGAGATGCGCGGTTAACAGTAGAACCCCGCTTGCCGGATCCGTTCCCGGGAGAACGGCCACGGCATTCCATGTTTCCGCCCGCGCGACGTGTTCGAAACCCGCAATCCGTTGTTGCGTTCGTTGAGAGAGCTGGGCCGGTAACGTCACCTTCTGAATGAAGCTGCCGCCGTCACCTCCAGGCAGTAGCCCGAGCGATTCGAACTCGGACGCGGCGAACAGCGCAGCGATATGCTCATCCCGGGTAGCGGAGCCGCGGCCGCGCAACTCATCCGATGCCAGGAAAGCCATGTCGGCCCGAATCTCGTCCGCCAACCACGCTTCACTCGCCGGTGCTGCTGCCGTTTGTTGCGGGCGAGAGTCGAATGAGGACTGCGATAGCACATCCGAGTTCAGGACAAACAGAGCTGCCACTGCGCAGTAGATGGCTGCTATGCGGCTGCGACTTCGGAAGGTCACTTGGGGGATTATAGTGGGAGCAGCATCTGCCGCTGAGACGATGAACGAGCCAGGCACCGGAATCAGACTGTGGGGCAAGCGATCTACGGCAGCCTTCGTTCTAAGCGGGTTGCTGGTTGCGGTCGGCTGCGGAGATTTTTTCGTCTATCCGGGCAATGGCCCCAGCCCCACCACCGGCGGCGATTACGTCTACGTCGCCAATCAGACCACACAAACGGTCGCGGCGTACTCGATAGCATCCGGTACATTGAGCGCCATCTCCGGCTCCCCTTACGTCCTCAGCTTTGCGCCCACCGCCGCTGTCGTGAACCCAGCGAACACATTGTTATTCGTGGCGGGCGTGAACGGAGGCGTCGGCTACATCGCTTCCTATTCCATCGCTTCTAACGGCGCGCTCTCGCTTCTGACAACCAACAGCATTGGTCTTGCTGATCCTATATCCATGGACGTTTCTCCCGATGGGCAATGGCTCATGGGGCTTGACGGCAACGGACTCACCGTCGATCAGTACAAGATCGACGCAAGCACCGGAGCTTTGACGCTGGGGAACGGCCAGACCTATTTCATCTCCAATGCCACCATCGTCCCGCGCGCCATCAAGTTTTCTCCCGGCGGTAACTTCATCTTCGCGGCGGTTGGCACCGCGGGCGACCTGATCTTTCCCTTCAACACTACGACGGGCGCTGTCTCCAGCCCGGGCCGGCTATCGCTTGCCGCAAACGTCAGTGACAACGCGCTTGCAGTCAGCCCCAGCGGCAACACCTTGTACATCGCGAGGAGTGGGAGCAACGGTGGGCTGGCCGCCTACTCCATTAGTTCCAGCGGAGTGTTGCAGGCGCTCACGACGAACCCGTATCCGGCGGGGTCGCAGCCCTTCTCCGTGGTCGTTACAAGCGACGGCACAGGTGTTTACGTCGCCAACCAGTCCGACGCTACGATATCCGGGTACGCGATCTCCAGCACCGGTACGGCAACCGCCATCAGCGGCTCACCCTATCCCAATGTCTCTGCGCCGTCCGCCCTGGCGATCGACCGTACCGGCAAATATCTCCTGTCGATCTCCAACGCCGGCTCGCCGGACGTTACCCTCTTCAGTTTCGACGCCACGGTCACCGGCAAGCTGAACACAGTCGCGTCCACCAGCACCGGCACTGATCCGACGGGTCCTATCGCTATCGCCGTCACCCACTAACTGATCCCGCTGTGTGGCCTCGTAGTCCGCGATACCGGTTTCTATCGCAATCCGCATTCACCTTGTCAACAGACGATTCCGTAAGGGCCTGTATCCTGAAATAGTGCCGCCCATGCTGTCCAGTTCCTCCCCTTCTGCAACTGTTCCAGAGTTCTACGCCTTAGTTCCGCGCCGCCGTATGCGTGAGTACGTTTGCCCATGTGTCGCGGCCTTCCTGCTGAGTACTGCTCTCCTGCTTACCTCCGGCTGTTCGAGATTTCGGGGTAAACCGGCCGCCGAGCACATCTATGTGACGTCGAAGCAGACCTATCTACGGGATCGGGTCGCTGCAGTCTCCAACCGCACAGCCACAGTGCGGAACGGGGATACGCTCGAGGTCCTGGAGCATGGACGCCGGTTCTATCACGTCAAGACGTCCACGGGTGAGATCGGCTGGATTGACGAGAGAGCTGTCGCCACGCAGGATATCTACGACGCATTCCAGGAGCTCGCAAAGAGTCACGCCAAGGATCCTGCAGTAGCATCCGCGGTCGTTCGTGACGAGGTGAACCTGCATCTCAAGCCCGGTCGCGACACGGAGCACTTTTACCGGCTGGCCGAAGCCGATAAGTTGCAGCTCATCCAACGCGCCACTCTACCGAAACCCATACCCGGAGCGGCGCTTATCGCACGTGCGGCGACAAACGCGCCGCCGGCAGAGTCGTCGAAGCCCGGCGCGCATCCTAAGGCGTCCGCAGAAGCGCAACCCGCTCCGCCCGTAGCGATGGAAGATTGGTGGCTCGCCCGCGACAGCAAAGGCCATGCCGGCTGGCTGCTCTCTCGCATGATCGATGT
>Ga0157369_10008456_pt1 | contig 11805 bp, 11 predicted proteins | sample C25metaG_FD_113461 | JGI IMG/M metagenome (GOLD analysis project Ga0157369, IMG submission 113461) | Corn rhizosphere microbial communities from Kellogg Biological Station, Michigan, USA - C2-5 metaG | ecosystem: Host-associated > Plants > Roots > Rhizosphere > Soil | place: USA: Michigan... | reverse complement strand
CTCGACGCGCACGACCTGGATCGGTTTCGCGCTCTCCTGCATCCCGACGCTGAGGACCGGTTCCTGGCCGTCGGCACCTTTACCGGTCGCGAGGCGATCGTGGCGTTCTTCGAGGAGATGTTCGCCGCCGTGCCCGATGCGCGTCTCGAAGTACGCCGTGTCGTCGCCGCCGACGACGTCGCGACGGTCGAGTGGACGATGCGCGGGACCTTCAGCGGCGGTTCGTTTCAGGGCATTCGCGCAACCGGTAAGCCGATCGAGATCGAAGGCGTGGACGTCGTGGAGGTTCGCGACGGGCTGCAGTACCGCAATTCGATCTATTACGACGGCGCGACGTTCGCGCGACAGATCGGCATGCTGCCCCCACTCGGGTCGCTCGGAGACAGGGCGCTGTTGGCGCTCTTCAACGCTCGGTCGCGGATTCGCCGGCCCGCGCGCTAGGGGCACGCGGACCGGGAATCGAGATGCGCGGCCGCCCGCGGGTCGAACGCCGGTAGCCTTCCGTCATGCAAACCGTTTGGAAGGGCCGCCTCACGCAGACGGTTGCGAGGTATGCGGATGTAGCACCGGCGGCCGCCACCTGCTGCAACGCCTGCCGGACGTGCGTCCAGACGAACCTTCTGACGGCGGCGCTCGCCGGCGTCGCGGCGGCGGGAGGGTTCCTCACGCGCCGCTTCCGCGCGAGCTCCTAGCCACTCGCACGAGGGTCGTCTCGGCGTGCAGGACGCGCGAGCTACAACGTCGGCGGCCCGGCGAGAGGCTCCAGCTCGAACAGGAGCTGCCCGAACTCGACGGGCTGCGCGTTGTCGACGTGAATCTTGCGGACGACCGCTTCCAGGTCCGACTTCACCTCGTTCATCAGCTTCATCGCCTCGAGGATGCAGAGCGTCTGCCCCGCCGCGACGACGTCGCCTTCCTGCACGAACGGCGGCGAGCTCGGGTCGGGGGCGCGGTAGAACGTGCCGACCATCGGCGACTCGATCCGCACGTAGCCGTTCGACGGCCCCACGATCGGCGCCGGGTCCGGCTCGGGGATCGCGAGCGGCGCGCCCGATGTGGCCGCCGGCGCGTCCGGAGTCGCGCGCACGGAGACGCGCATCCCCGCCTCCTCGATCGTCACCTCGCCGATGCCGGTCTCCTGGACGATCTGGATGACCTCGCGGATCCGCTCGGCCCGCGTCTTGTCGACGCCCGCGAGAGTGTCGTCGTCTGCACGCGTCCGCCCCCGGATCGACTGGAGCAGGTTCTCGGCGTCCTCGCCGAACAACCCGATCAGGAGCAGCTCCTCTTCGCTCGCGGCGAGCCCCTCCGCCTCCTCGCGCAACTCGCTCAGCGGCGCGACGATGTCCTCCTCGGTCGCAGGATCGTGCGTCAGCTGCACCGCGCGCTGCAGCGCAGGATCGATCGGCTCGGGCGGCGAGCCGAAGAAGCCGGTGACGAGTGCGCGCACCTCGTCCACGATCGTCAGATAGCGGCTCGCGCTCAACACGTTCAACAGCGCCTGCGACGCGAGCACATAGCCAATCGGTGCAGCGAGCGGCGGCCAGCCCACCTCCGCGCGAATGCGGTCGAGCTCTTCGAGCACTTCCTCCAGCCGGTCGCCCGCCTCCTGTGCACGCAGCGTCGAGTCGACGCCGGCGACGAGACCTGCGGGAACGTCGTGCTGCGCGGCGCGCACGGCGATGCGCGGCGCCAGCGGCGCCACCGGCTCGTCGCCGAGGTGCTCGTCGACGAGATCGGTTGCCTGCCACAGCGCGGCGACGTCGACGCCGGGGTCGAGCCCCATGCCGGCAAGCGCCTCCGCGAGCGCCTCGCCGGAGACACGGTGCAGGCTGAGTGCGAGCGGGAAAACCGTGCACGCGATGAGCTGCGCACCTGCACGGGCTGCCGCGAGCGACGCGGCGAGCGCGCTGCCGCCCGACCCCTGCACGTAGATGCCGACCGGCAGACCGCTCGCTTCGGCGAGCGCGCCGACGAGGCTCTCCGCCTTGTGCGGCTGCAGCGAGCCGGTCGGGTCGTGCAGGAGGACGCGCACCGCACCGAGCTCGGGCAGTGCCTTCGCACGCTCGATCAGCGTGTCGACCTCGCCGGTCGGCCCCGGGCTGTAGACGAGACCCGCCTCGAAGTCACGTTCCGCCGAGCGGATCGCCTCGGCGGCCTCGCGCAGGTTCGAGACGTCGTTCAGCGGGTCGTGCAGCCGGAAGACGTCGATGCCGTTCTCGGCCGCCGACGCGACGAAGCGCCGCGCGAAGTCCGCGTCCACCGGGCGCGAGCCGACGAGGAACCGGCCGCGGAGCGCGAGGCCGAGCGGCGTCTTCGTGCGCGCCTTGAGCGCGCGGATCCGCTCCCACGGGCTCTCGAGCCCGCGCTTCACGGCCGACTCGAAGCAGCCGCCGCCGGAGACCTCGAGATAGGAGAAGCCCGCCCCGTCGAGGATCTCGGCCAGCTGGAGCTGCGCGGCGGTCGGCATCACGCCGGCCAACGGATCCTGTCCGAGCAGGCGAATCGTCGTATCCGCAAGGGTCGGCATCGCCGGAGACCTTATCGCGGGCTAAAGCCCGATCGATCCTGTGCCGATCGGCAGTCCATGGTCATCGCGCTACGGCTTGCACTCGCCCTCACCGCCTGTCTCGCGGCGATGGGCGTGCTGATGTTCTCTCATTCCTAGAGCGCGTCGATCAGCGCGCCGAGCACGCAGAGCACGATCGCCGCGCTGAGGAACATCCAGCCTTCGATCAGCGGCAGGCTCGTGCGGCGGTAGAACCGCTTGCTGCCCGCGATCGGCATCAGGAGCATGCAGACCGCCGCGAGCCCCCAGAGGACATAGGCGATCGCTAGGCGCGTGAGATGTAACGCTTCTCTTTGGGGTCGACCTTGAGCTTGTCGCCCACGTTGACGAATAGCGGTACCTGCACGACGGCGCCGGTCTCGAGCGTCGCCGGCTTCGTGACGTTACTGACCGTGTCGCCCTTCACCCCCGGTTCCGTCTCGACGACGGTCAGCTCGACGGACGCGGGCAGCTGCACGCTCGAGGGCTTGCCGTTCACGGCGAGCACCTGCACGGTCGCGTTCGGCTGCATGAACGTCAGCTCCTCCGCCAGATCGGAGGTCGGGACCGCGAACTGCTCGTACGTCTCCGCATCCATGAAGTGCGCCTCGGTCCCGTCCTCGTAGAGGTACTGCACGTTCTTGACCTCGGTGTGCACGCGCGCGAACTTCTCGCCCGCACGGAACGTGCGATCGACGACGGCGCCGTTCTCGAGCCCGCGCAGCTTCGTGCGCACGAACGCGCCGCCCTTGCCCGGCTTGACGTGCTGGAACTCCAGGATGCGCCACACCTTGCCGTCGAGCTCGATGTGCATCCCGTTCTTGAAGCTGTTGGTATCGACCTGGTCGGCCATCAGGCGACTTCTACCCAATCCTTGCGGAACGCGGTCAGGTTCTCGATCCCGTCTTCGGTGACGACGACGTCGTCCTCGATCCGGATCCCGAACTTGCCGTCGACGTAGATGCCCGGCTCGACGGTGACGACGTTGCCGGGGGCGAGGGTGTCGGACGACTCGGTCGAGAGCCGCGGCGCCTCGTGCACGTCGAGCCCGAGGCCGTGCCCGAGCCCGTGCCCGAGCGCACCCTTGAACGGCGACGCGTCGATGACGTCGCGCGCGAGCGCATCTGCCTCGACTCCGCTGATGCCTGCGCGGATGCCGTCGAGCGCAGCCTGCTGCGCTGCGATGACGACGTCGTACGCCTCGCGCATCTCGCCGTTGACGCCGCCGGTCGAGAACGTGCGCGTGTAGTCGGACGCGTAACCGTCGACGATGCAGCCGGCGTCGACGACGACGAGCTCGCCCTTGCCGATCACGCGGTCGCCGGCGCGGCCGTGCGGCTGGGAGCCGGTCGGGCCCGACCCGACGATGAACTCGAACGACGGCTCGTGTGCGCCCTCCTCGTGGAAGATCTGCACGAGCTCCCAGGCGACGTCGCGCTCGGCGCGCCCGGTGAACTGCACCTCCGCGAGCCGCTCGAACGCCCGATCCGTGATCGCGCAGGCGCTGCGCAGCGTCGCCAGCTCCTGCTCGTCCTTCACGGCGCGCATCCGCTCGATCGTCCCGTCGGCCGGCGTCAGCTCGAGGCCCGCGGCGCGCAGCCGCTCGTACAGCGACCACGGCATCAGCGCTTCGAAGGTCACCTTCTGTCCCGCGAGCACCTCGCCGATCTCGCCGATCGTGTCGCGGCGCGTCTGGACGACCTCGACATCCGGGACGTCACGCGCTGCGGCGATGTACCGAAAGTCGGTCAGCAGGCGGATGCGGTCGCGCTCGACGATGAGCGCACAGTTCGAGCTGTCGAAGCCGACGAGATACTTGACGTTGACGGGGTTCGTGACGAGCAGCGGCTGCTCGAGCTGCGCCTGCAGGCGCCGGACGCGATCCTTCATTCCTTCTCCTTGAGATATTCGAGTGCTTCGCGGTAGCCGTCGGGGCCTTTGCCGACGATCCGAGAGGTGACGATGTCGGCAAGGACGGACACCCGCCGCCATTCCTCCCGCTCGTCCACGTTCGAGAGGTGGACCTCGATGATCGGGATCGTCAGCGGCTCGAGCGCGTCCCGGATCGACCAGGCGTAGTGCGTCCAGGCGCCGGGGTTGATCACCAGACCGTCGGCGTTGTCGTACGCGTCGTGGAGCCAGTGGATGAACTCGCCCTCGTCGTTGGACTGGCGGCAGTTGACCATCAGCCCGAGCTCGCGGGCCCACTCGTAGATGCGCCCCTCGAGCTCTGCGATCGTCAGGCCGCCGTAGAGCGACGGGTCGCGCCGGCCGAGGATGTTCAGATTGACGCCGTTGAGGACGGTGACGCGCATCGGCGGAGGACTCTAGCCCGAGATCAATTCGTCCAGGGCGTTGCGGACGTCCCCGGCGGGGACGGGCACGTCCCATTCCGGACCGTCACCCCCGAGAAGGACGAGGCGGAGCTCGCCGCCGACGTTCTTCTTGTCGCGCTGCAGCGCCGCCCAGGCCCGCTCGCGGTCGACGCGGACCGGCTTCGGGTCGAGGATCTCATCCACGAGCGAGGTGTCGCGACCGGACAGCTTCAGTGCCGCCTTGAGGCCGAGTGCGACCGCCTGGCCGTGCGTGACCCCTTCGTATGCCGCTGCAGCCTCGAGCGCGTGCGCGAACGTGTGACCGAGGTTCAGCTGCTTGCGCTCGCCCTGGTCGTGCGGGTCGCGCAGGCAGATCGCCGCCTTGAACGCCGCGCAGCGGCGCACGTCGAGCGGGTTGTGCAGATTCTCTCCGGCGAGCAGGCTCGTCTTGACGACCTCGGCCATCCCTTCTTTGCGCTCGCGCTCCGGCAGCGTCTGCAGCAGCGCCGGGTCGACGATCGTGCGGACCGGCCAATGGAACGCGCCGACGAGGTTCTTCCCCTGCGGCAGGTCGATCGCCGTCTTGCCGCCGATCGCCGCGTCGACCTGGGCGACCAGGCTCGTCGGAACCGGCGCCCAATCGATGCCGCGCAGGTACGTCGCGGCGGCGAAGCCGGCGGCGTCGGTCGTGCAGCCGCCGCCGAGCGCGACGAGCGTTCCGCTGCGGTCGAGGCGGAGCTCCTGCCAGAGCCGGTCGAGCGCGGTCAGCGTCTTCGCCTCCTCGCCCGCCGGGAGCTCGAGCGACTGCTGCAGCTTCGCACCGAGCGCGAGCTGCGCGTCCATGCCGTGGATGCCTGCGACGTTCGGGTCGCTGACGAGTGCGCATTCCCCTTGCACGAAGTCACCGAGGCGTTGCAGCGCCCCGGCTTCGACGACGATCCCCGCGGCGGCGAGAGCGACGTCGTGCGCGTCCCGCGCCTTGACGTCCGCGACCTGTTCGTACAGCGGCCGCCGTTCGTCGTACAGGCGCTTGAAGTCGTCGTAGTTCTGCGCCAGCGGACGGTCGCTTCCCTTGACCCGTTCCCAGCACGTGTCGACGTCGACGTCGAGCCAGACGACCGTCGCCTTCTCCTTCAGCAGCTCGCGGACCTGTGGAGTCGTGATCGCGCCGCCGCCGAGGTCGAGGATGACTGCCTCTCGCGCGAGCATCGACTCGACGACGCGCGCCTCGGCCTCACGAAAGGCCGCCTCTCCCAGCTCGAACAACTCGATCGGCACGACGTCGTCCGTCACGAGGACGGGCACACCGAGCGACCGCGCCGCCGTCGTCTTCCCCGCGCCCATGAAGCCGACGAGCGCGACGTGCTTGTTCAGAGCCGCTCCACGTACGCGCGGTGCGCGGCGACGAAGTCGACGAGCGCGTCGCCGCCGAACTTCTCCTTGGCGGCGCGCGCGAGCTCCCAGGCGACCGCCGCCTCGGCGACGACCGCGAGCGCCTCGACTGCGCTGACGTCGCTGCGCTCCACCAGCGCCTCCGCCGCTTGACCGGTGGCGAGGTCGACCGACCGCAACGGCTTCATCAAGGTCGGCAGCGGCTTCATCGAGCAGCGCACGACGAGCTCCTCGCCGTTCGACATGCCCCCCTCGAGCCCGCCGGCGCGGTTCGTCATCCGCGTCTTGTCGGGCTTGATCTCGTCGTGCGCCTCCGACCCGCGAAGTCCCGCGAGCTCCTTGCCGTCGCCGATCTCGACGCTCTTGACCGCCTGGATGCCCATCAGCGCCGCCGCGAGGCGCGCGTCGAGCCGGTCCTCCTTGCGCGCATACGAACCGAGGCCGGGCGGCACGCCGGTCGCGCGCACTGTGACGGTGCCGCCGAGCGTGTCGCGTTCCTTGCGCGCCTCGTCGACCGCATCCGGGTCGGCCCCGTGCTCGGCGAGCGCCTCGCCGCGCACATCGATGCCGATCGTCGCCAGGAGCGCCTTCGCGACCGCGCCGGCGGCGACGTGGACCGCCGTGTGGCGCGCCGACGCGCGCTCGAGGGCATTCCGCACGTCGTCGTGCCCGTACTTCTGCACGCCCGCGAGGTCGGCGTGGCCCGGCCGGGGCAGCGTGACGGGCCGTGTCCCTTTTCCCTCGGGCTCCCCCTCGGGCGGCCACGGGCTCATCCCCCACGTCCAGTTCTTGTGGTCGCGGTTGCGGACGACGAGCGCGAGCGGCGTCCCGAGCGTCCGACCGTGCCGGAGCCCCGCGAGCACCTCGACCTCGTCCGTCTCGATCTGCTGGCGTGGTGAGCGCCCGTAGCCCTGCTGCCGGCGCCGCAGGTCGGCGTCGATCGCCGTCTGTTCCAGCTCGAGGCCGGCCGGCAGGCCGGAGAGGATCGCGACGAGCGCAGGACCGTGCGATTCCCCCGCGGATGCGAGCTCGAGCGTCATGTGCCCAACCCTAGGGCGCGGCGCATGACCGCGACAGGTGCGGGCACGCCGGTCCAGAGCTCGAAGCTCTCGGCGCCCTGCGCGACGAGCACGTCGAGCCCGTCGTAGACCGTTGCCCCGGCACGGGCGGCGGCCTCCGCGGTCGCGGTGCGCGGATACGGGAGGTCGATCAACGTCTGCCCCGCGTGCAACTCGAAGAGGACGTCGTCGCGCAGGGGCGTCGCGTTGATCACCACGTCCGCCTCGGACACGTCCGGAGGCCACATCGTCCGACGTGAGTAGACGCGCGCCTCCGGCAGCATGTGGCGGAACGCAGCGGCCGCGCCGCCGTCCCCGACGATCACCGGGGACTCGCAGGCCAGGCCGTCGAGGATCGCGGTGTCCGTCGAATGCCCGACTCCGCCGGGCACGAGCGTGTTCACGGACGGGAGGTCGCTGCCGACGATCCGGGCGACGGCGAGCTTGTGCGGCGCCGTCACGTTCGCGCCCGCGAAGCCGAGCGCGTCGAGGCCGCGCACGGCCTCCTCGAGCCGGCCGGGCTCGACGTCGAGCGCGACATACGTCCAGTCGAGGCCGCGCGCGGCGAACGCTGCGTTGTGCATGCGCGGCGAGAGCGAGTGCGCGACCGGATGGCCGAGCAGCGCCACCACCTCGGTCATTTGCCGAAGCCGTACTGGATCTCGTGGTTCTGGAAGTCCTGGAAGCTCGCGGTGAAGTAGTGGTGCACCTTGTCGGGCTTGCGCACGAAGTAGAGGTAGTCGACGTGGGCGGGATGCGCAGCGGCCTGCATCGACGCCAGCCCGGGGTTGCCGATCGGCGTCGGCGGCAGGCCGAGGAACTTGCGCGTGTTGTACGGGTTGTCGCTCGCCAGCTCGGACTCCAGGAGCGGCTTCGTCCCCGGCACGTGCAGCCCGTAGCGGATCGTCGCGTCGATCCCGAGCGGCATGCGGTCGTGCAGCCGGTTGTAGATCACCGCCGCGACGAGCGGCCGCTCGTCGGGCGCGACGGTCTCGCCCTCGACCATCGACGCGATGATCAGCACGTCGTAGGGCGTCAGGTTCTTCTTGCGTGCGTACGACATGTCGACCTTGCGCCAGTTCTGTGCGAACGCCTCGAGTTGGTCGGTCACGAGCTGACGCGACGTCGTGTTGCGGAGGAAGTCGTAGGTTGCCGGGAAGAGGAATCCCTCGAGGCTGTGCTTGCCGCCGAAGCCTGCAACCGCACGAGGCTGCGACCAGTGCAGATAGCCTCGCGCGCTCAGCTGCACGTGCTTGTGCGACTTCTTTTCGGCGATCTTCGCGACGACGGACACGCGGTGCGCCATCGCCGCGCGCGTCATTCCCTCCGGGAAGATGATGTGGAACGGTTTCGGCGGCGGAATCACCGTCGTCACCGGCGCCGCGGTGCTGCGCCCGTGGTGCACCGCAAGCGTGACGCCGATGATCACGAGCGCGACGACCAGTGCGCCGAGCGCGATCAACCGCCGGATGAGGATGGTCCGGCGCGGCACCTGCCGGGGCGGCGGCCCCGGCTTCGGCGGCATCACGCCGGGGCGGCGCTCGACCACGCGAGAAAAGAGGAGAGGAGGTGCGCGGCGGCCCGCGCATCGAGTTCCGTGTCCGACGCCGTCTGCTGCGCGAGGTCGGTCGTGAAGCGCTCGTCGAAGAGGACGACCGGCACGCTGAGTGTCTTACGCAGCCGTTTGGCGAACTCCTCGCTCGCGCGCGCCTGCTCGCCGCGCTCACCGCGCAGGGTCAACGGCAGCCCGACGACGACCTTCTCCACGTCCTCGCTCGCGACAAGGCCCTGTAGCTCGGCGAGGCCGGTCTCGGTGTGGGCACGCTCGACGACCCCGAGAGGGCGCGCGATCGTGCCGGTCGGATCGGAGACGGCGACGCCCGTGCGCGCGGAGCCGTAGTCGAGCGCCATCACCTTCACGATGCGACGAGCGCCTTCGCCGCCCGCAGAGCATCTGCAACGCCGTCCGGGTTCTTCCCGCCGGCCTCTGCAAGCGTCGCCTTGCCGCCACCACCGCCGCCGATGTGCTTGCCGAGCTCGCGGACGATGTGCACGGCGTCGAGCCCGCGGTCGACGAGCGACTGGTCGAGGTTGACGACGAGGAACGCGCGGCCGTCGTCGATCGAAGCGACGATCGCGCCGCCTGCCTTCTCCTGCTGCCGCAGCCGGTCGGACATGTCTCGCAGATCGCCGCCCTTCACACCTGTCGTCATGGCGAGCACGACGCCGTCGAAGACCTCGACCTCGGCCGCCGCGGCTTCGGCCTTCGGCTTCGGCTTCTCCTTGCGCGCGCGCGTCAACTCGGCGCGGAGGTGATCCGCCTCTCGCGCCTGCTCGCGCAGGTACGCGAACGCTTCGCCGGCGGTCACAGCCTCGATGCGCCGTGCGCCGGCGCCCACGGAGCTCTCCGTGACGATCACGAACGGCCCCACCTCTGCGGTGGACCCGACGTGCGTGCCGCCGCACAGCTCGCGGGACCAGCCGTCGATGTCGACGAGCCGGACGACGTCGCCGTACTTCTCGCCGAACAGCATCATCGCGCCGAGCTTCTTCGCCTCGGCCTGCGTCGTCTCGTAGATCCGCACCGGATGATTCGCGAAGACGTGCTCGTTGACGATCTCCTCGACCCGCACACGCTCCTCGCTCGTCAGGGCCTGCGGATGCGTGAAGTCGAAGCGAAGCTTGTCCGGGCGCACCGCCGAGCCCGCCTGCCGCACGTGGTCGCCGAGCACTTCCTGCAGCGCCTTGTGCAGCAGGTGCGTGCCGGTGTGGTTCGCCATCGTCGGATAGCGCACCGCCCACGGCACGACGGCGCGCACGCGGTCTCCGTCCGCGAAGCCGGTGCCCCTGAAGGCGAGCTCCTGGTCGTCGTCGAGCCGAAGCGCCTCGACGAGCTCGGCGCGCGAGCCGTCCTCCTTCTCGAGATAGCCGGCGTCCGTCACCTGACCGCCGCCGGCCGCATAGAACGGCGACTGCTCGAGCTTGCACTGGAAGAGGCCGTCGCCGAGGTCGGCGAAGGCGGTAATCGCAGTCAAGACGTCCGTGCGCTCGTAGCCCACGAATTCGGTGCGCGGAGCACCGGGAAAGCGCGGCTGGAAGGACGATCCGGCACGCCGCGAGATCTCGCGGTGCTGCTCCATGTGACGGTCGTACTCCTCGTCGTTCACAGCCAACCCGCGCTCCCGGGCGAGCTCCTGCGTCAGCTCGATCGGGAATCCGTAGGTCGCCTGCAGGTTGAACGCGTCCTCACCCGTGATCTCGCCGTGCGCAGCCGCCTCTTCGAACAGCTTCATGCCGCGCTCGAGCGTCTTCGCGAACTGCTCCTCCTCCGCGGTCAGCACGCCGGCGATCTCGCGCCGGTGCTCGACGAGCTCCGGATACGCATCACCCATCTGCTCGATCACCGCCTCTGCGAGGCCGGCGAGGAACGGCGCCTCCATTCCGATGCGCAGGCCGTGCTGCACGGCGCGCCGCACGATGCGGCGCATCACGTACCCCCGTCCCTCGTTCGTCGGAGTCACGCCTTCGGCTGCCAGGAACGTCATGCCGCGCCCGTGGTCGGCGAGCACGCGGTGCGCCTTCGTCGCGTCGACCGAGTCGCCGTACGCGACGCCGGAGTTCGCGGCGACCCAGCGCATGATCGTCTGATAGCCGTCGGTGTCGTACACGGACGGCACCTGCTGCATGATCTGCGCCATGCGCTCGAGCCCCATGCCGGTGTCGATGTTCTGCTTCGGGAGGTCGGTGAGCGTCCCGTTCGGGCGCAGCTCGTACGACATGAAGACGAGGTTCCAGAACTCGAGGAACCGCTCGCAGCGGGAGCAACCGGGCTTGCAGTCCGGCTCGCCGCAGCCGGCCTCCTCGCCCCAGTCGTAGTAGATCTCGCTGTCGGGGCCGCACGGCCCGGGACCGCCGACCGACCAGAAGTTCTCGGATGACGGCAGCGGCGTGATCCGCTCTGCCGGCATGCCGATCGTCTCCCAGAGATCGATCGCGACCTGGTCGGGGCCGAGCTTCAGCTCCGGGTCGCCGGCGTGCACGGTGACCCAGATGCGCTCCCAGGGCAGCTTCAGCCGCTCCTGGACGAACTCGGTCGCGAACTCGATCGCGCCCTCCTTGAAGTACTGGCCGAACGAGAAGTTGCCGAGCATCTCGAAGAACGTGAGGTGATACGTATCGAGGCCGACGACGTCGATGTCGACGGTGCGGAAGACCTTCTGCGCCGTCGTCGTCAGCAGCGCGGGCGGGGCCTCGCGGCCGAGGAAGTACGGCATCTGCGGCTGCATCCCCGCCGTCGTCAGGAGGGTCGACGTGTCGCCGGCTCGCGGAATCAGCGATGCCGAGGGAACGCGCAGGTGCCCCTTCTCCTCGAAGAAAGAGAGATAGCCCTCCCGGATCTCGGCGGTGGTGTGCATCAGGCGGCCATTCTAGGATCGACGCATGGGCTCTCCGAGGAGACGGAAGCGCTATCGCTACCGCGTGAGACGTCTGG
>Ga0157369_10008454_pt1 | contig 11806 bp, 10 predicted proteins | sample C25metaG_FD_113461 | JGI IMG/M metagenome (GOLD analysis project Ga0157369, IMG submission 113461) | Corn rhizosphere microbial communities from Kellogg Biological Station, Michigan, USA - C2-5 metaG | ecosystem: Host-associated > Plants > Roots > Rhizosphere > Soil | place: USA: Michigan... | reverse complement strand
GAGCGTGTCGTTCGGCCGGGCAAGGAGGAGATCGACCTTCGGGCGCGCGATGTCGCCGTCCAGAACGAGCCGAAGCGGCCCGTATGTCGCCTGCCTGCCCGCGGCGACGATGTGGAAGGTGCCATTCGCGTTGCGGACGCCTTCACCCGACAGCCGGAGCTTCGGCGAATAGAGCTGCAGGTTGCTGAGGTGCAGCACGCCGTCCTGCGTTCGCGTGATGCCGGTCTCGATCCGCGGCAGCCCCCCGGTCAGGCTGGCGAAAAAGCTGTTGTCGAGCCGCCGCACCCATGCTTTCGCGCTTCCAGTGACGACAGAACCGTGACCGCCCGCCCCGGGGATGATCTTCAGATCGGTGAGGACATCGACGATCCCCAGCCCCTCGATGAAATAGCGCTTGAGGCCGCCCGACAGCAGAAGCTGGAAATTGCCGGTTTGGAGGTCGACGAGCATCGAGAGCTTGCCGCTCAACTTGTCGCTCTTGAGCAGCAGGTCCTCGCCCCGGATCAGCTTCGGAGTCATCTCCAGCATCCCGTCGAGGCTGGCGTGTCCCAGGATCGCGCTGGCGGTGTCACCGACGCCGGTGATAGCGCGCGCCTGAAGGTGGAGCGGCACCCGCATCGGCCAGGGCGACAGCCGCCCTCGCCCATCCGCAAGCACATCCACAAAGCCGGTCTGGTCGAAAGCGAAGTTCGGCGAGGTCAGGCGATAGGCGTAGTCGGCGGTCGCAAATGGGCCGTCGAGGCTCCAGACGAGCCTCACCTTCTGGCCGGTCATGTTGTCGAACAGAGCTTTGGGCTGAAGCAGGTCGAGTCCGAGGCTGAGGTGACGGTAGCGGTTCTGGCCGAGGTCGATTGCACCGCTAGCAACTGTCCTTAGTGCTGCGGAGCCGAGGATCAGTTGGCCGTCGAGGATTCGATCCTTGAGCGTTGCTGTGCCCCGAACCTTGATAACCGGTGCGGTCAGGTGCTGCAGGCGGCCGGTCAGATATTGCGAGGGCGCAAGCACACCAGAGAGCCCGAAACGGCCGTTGTCTGCACTGAGAGCCAGCCGTCCCGCGGCCCGGTCGGAAACACTCAGCGCGGCCAGTCCGCGCCACTTGGTCCAGGTGCCGTTGCCGGTGATCAGCAGATTGAGCGAGCGCTTCATGCCGAGAATTGCGGGAAGGACTCCGTCGGCCCGCGATTGCGCCGCGGTTTCGAGATCGAAGCGATTGCCGTCGGGCTCGGCGTCGAGCTTGACCAGGAGCTGGTCGGAGCCGTCGATGGCGGCGCCCAGATTCACCATCGCGCGGCCTGAGCGAACATCGGCCTTGCCTCGAATCCGTCCCGATCGCGGAGTGCCTGACACCTGTGGCCCGACGTCGAGGCGATCGATCGACAATTCGCCAATGTGGATATCGAAACCTGGGAGGATCGGACCTGCCTTGCTTGTGCTCGGCTTTAGCTTCGGAAGCCGGATCAAGGTCGCGCGATCGGCATGGACCCGATTGATATCGAGCTTGTGATAGAGCCATGCGCCCGGCGCCCAATCGAGATCGATCTCAGGCGAGGTAAAAAAAATCCCGCGTTGGTCGAGGACGGCGACGTTTCGGAGCTTCGACTGGCCGAACAACGATCCTTCGATGCGGCCGATGCGGATCTTCAGCCCGGATGCGGTTTCCAGCTGCCCGATCTGGTCGGCGATCCAGCGATGGCCGGGTGCGGTGTCGAGGATGGCCACTCCGATTGCCAGTAGGAAGGCGATCCCAAGAAGCAGCGTCGCCAGTTCATAAAGAAGACGCCGAAACCAGCTGCGTTTCGGCCGAACTGGCGGAGGAGGCGGCCAGTCAGCGGCGGCGACCGCCTCCGGCATCAGAAGGCCTGCCCGAGCGAGACGGCGACTGCGATCCGGCCGTCTCCCGGCCGCCGATTGAGCGGCGTTCCGATGTCGACCCGTATCGGGCCGAAGTTCGAATAATAGCGGAAGCCCACCCCTGTCCCGAGTTGCCAGTGCCTGAGGTCCGGAGCCGCTTTTTCGGTCAGCGATCCGCCGTCGAGGAATGGGACCACACCCAAGTCGCCGAACCTGAAGCGCGCCTCCAGCCCGAATTCGGCGAGGCTTCGGCCGCCGATCGGATCGCCCTGCGCATCGAGCGGTCCGATTCGTTGGTAGCCATAGCCCCGGACCGATCCGCCACCTCCGGAATAGAAGCGCCGCGATGGGGCGATATCGAGGGCCGACGCGCCGAAGATGGTGCCGAGGCGGATCCGGCCAGCCAATACCGTGTTCGACGAGACCGGCTGATAGACGCTGGCGTCGAGCTGCGCGCGCGAATAACCGAACGAGCCGCCGTGCAGCGAATATTCGGGGCTGACATGCGCCGACAGGCGATAGCCTTTGGTCGGGTTCAGGAGATCGTTGCTGCCATCGTAGGCAAGGCTGAGCGGGAGCGCAGCGATGAGGAAGGTCTTCGTCTGCTTCTGCGTCGGATCGTGGAAGATCCCGCGCTCATCGGTCGCCAGCAGCTCTGTGCCGAGGCTCCACGTCCACTTCTTCAGCCAGATGATATTGCTCTGCCGCTCGAAATCCGCAGCGATGTCAATGGTCTTGGCGGTGTAGGCATCGTACTTTGTGTGGCTGGCGACCAGCTGCAGGTTGAGCACCTGATCGCGCTTCTTGAAATTGTTGCGGCGGAACTGGACGCCTGCAAGCTGTTCACGGGTGCCGGCGATCCCGCGGAGCGTAAGAGCGCCTTCGGGCGGGAACAGATTTCGGTGCTCCCAACTTCCCTGAAGGCTGATGCCCTCGCCGGTTCCGTAACCGAGTTCGCCAGCAATCGTTCGTGGCGGTGCCGGCTGCATGTCGACCACGAGGTCGACCGCCTGTCCGTTTGGTTCCGGCACGACCTTGATGTCCGCCGCCGCGAGAAGTCCTGTCGCGATGAGCGCGCGACGGAGGTCGTCGACCTTGTCCTGCCGGAACCCGTCGCCGGGTTTGAAGCGGGCAATCTCCTGGACATGGCGAGCATCGAACGGCGGCTTGCCCGTGACCCGAATAGCTCCGAAGCGGGCGACGGGGCCGGGGTCTACGGGCAAGATGAGAGTGGCCAGATGGGTCTGGTGGTCTACCGTGATCTGCTGCTCGCCGACTTTGGCTAGGGCAAAGCCTAGCCGCCCGAGTGCAATCTTGAGAGCGATCCCGGCGGCGATCACGTCTTGTGCGACAACAGGATCGCCCGCTTTCACAGAGAACGCTTGCCGGAGCTTGTCGGCCTCGGGCCCGGATAGACCGGGAAGCTCGACCGATTGGAATTGATATTGCTGGCCGGGATCGGCAGTCAGCGCGACCGTCAGTGCCTGCCCTTGCGCCTGGATCGTCGGCTCGACATCCGCATCGTAATAACCCTGCGAACGGAGAATCTGACCGAGCAGGTCGGCATCGGCCTGCGCCCGGCGCTCCATTTGCGCCGCGTTCGCTCGCTTCTTGCGGTCGAGATAAAGCGCCGACTGCTGCTGGAATTGGGCGATCACTTCAGAGGAATTTCCGATCCGGTCGAGGCCCTCCAGGCTGATCGTATAGCTGCGGTCGGTTGTCGTCTCGACCGAAAGCGGTTGGGGTTGGCCCGGGATTGGCTGCGGCGACTGCTGATTGCCGATCGTCGGCCAGTCGACTCCGATGTCCGGCATTGGCGCGAGCGGAGCCAAGGGATCGATGTCCGCGGACGGAGTCTGCGGCTGGGCCGGGGTTTGCTGAGCAACGCCGGCCGTCGAAAGCGCGCCAGCAGCAGCCGCGCTCAGCAGCCGAGCGCCTGATCGCGTAAACAGGTTCCGATCGCCACCACGCGATCGGCTTGCCTGTTTATCCCGCTCACTCATTGGCGCCAGCCTAGAGGCGGCGCATGAACCGCGCCAGACTGTGAGCCGGAAAATGCCCTTCAGGATTGCGGCTTACGCGGCGGCTTTCCGCCCGGCTTTCCTCCACCGCCAGGCCGGCCACCGCCTGGACGAGGGCCGCGCCCCGGTCCCCTGCCCTGCCGCGGCCCGCCGCCGCCCGGTCCGCCATGACGGGTGACCGGCGGACGGGGCGGAGCGCTTCCGCTGGGATTGACCGAATAGCCTTCCTTCAAAAGGCGGGTGAAAGCGGCGCGGACGCTGGTCGCGATCGCCTGCTGAAGCTCGGGCGGCAAATCTTCAAAGGTTGTGTTCGGGTGAATCCGCTGGATCTCGCGAAGCAAGTTGTTGGGCACGCCCTTCGCGACGCCTTTCAGCGCCTCCACCGCATCGAGAACGGTCGAGAACAGGATCGATTGCATGACTTCATTAGCTGCTCTCGGCATTCATTCTCTCCTGTACTCCGTCATTGCGAGCGCCGAAGGCGCGTGGCAATCCAGAATCTCCCCTGGATTCCTTAGTCCCCCGGACCCGACCCGGGGTCATCGCAATGACGGCTCCGGTGGACAGTCATCCACCCGGTCCTTAAGTGCCCCGCCGAGCGATGGCACTCCACTTCCACAAGATGCATGGTCTCGGCAACGATTTCGTGATCATCGATGCGCACGAACAGCCGCTAACGATCAGCGCGGAGCTGGCGCGCGCCATTGCCGACCGCCATCGCGGTGTCGGCTGCGACCAGCTGATCCTGATCGGCAAGTCGGAGAAGGCCGACGTCTCCATGCGAATCTGGAACCACGACGGCGGCGAGGTCGAATCCTGCGGCAATGCGTCGCGCTGCGTGGTGGCGCTCACCGGCGCCAAGACCATCGAGACGCCAGGCGGGATCATCGAGGGTGCTTCGGCCGGAAGCGAAGTCGAAGTGACGTTGATCGAGCCGCGCTTCGGCTGGGCCGATATTCCGATCGCCTACCCGATGGACACGACCTCGCTTCCGTTAGCGTGGGGCGAATTGAAGCACGGGTTTGCGGTAAATGTCGGCAATCCGCACGTCGTCTTCTTCGTCGATAATCCCGACACGGTGGACCTCGAGACTTATGGGCCCAGCATTGAGAATGATCCGGCTTTCCCGGAGCGGATCAACGTCCATGTGGCGGCGGTGCGCGACGACGGAATCCACATGCGATCGTGGGAGCGTGGCGCTGGGCTGACCCTCGCCTGCGGCACCGGCGCCTGCGCCACCGGAGTGGCGGCAATTGCGACGAAGCGGGCGACCAGCCCGGTCGCTGTTCACATGCCGGGTGGGAGCCTTACGATTTCCTGGCAACCTGGCGGCCCGGTGCGGATGCGCGGTACGGCGACGCATGTGTTCGAGGGCGACCTCGATCTTGAGGCGCTCCGGTGAGCGTGGAGACCATCTCGCTCGGCTGCCGGCTGAATTTTGCCGAGGCGGAGACGATCGCGACAGCCGCACCGAAGGACGAGGATTGGATCGTCGTCAACAGCTGCGCGGTGACAAACGAGGCGGTTCGGCAGACCCGGCAGGCGATCCGGCGAGCGCACCGTCGGCGGCCCGATGCGCGGATTCTCGTCACCGGCTGTGCGGCCGAACTCGACCGGGCGAGCTTCATGGCGATGCCGGAAGTCGCGCGGGTGGTCGGGAATGCGGAGAAGCTCCACGCCTTCGATTCTATTCGTCACCCCGGCCTTGAGCCGGGGTCCACCTTCCTTGCCACCTCGGAGAAAGGATGGATCCCGGGTCAAGCCCGGGATGACTCTCTAGTTCCCGCCGGCGCTCACGCCCGCGTCCGAAGCTTCGTCGCAGTCCAGAACGGCTGCGATCACCGCTGCACTTTCTGCTCGATCTGGCAGGCGCGCGGGCCGAGCGTCTCACTTCCGTTCGAGGCGATCCGCGATGCGGTGGCGCAGGAGATCGATCGTGGCGCGAAAGACATTGTGCTCACCGGTGTCGACATCACGGATTACGAAGGCGGGCTGGGGACCCTGTGTCAGCGCCTGCTCGTTGCCGAACCGCGACTGCAACGCCTGCGCCTCTCCTCGCTCGACAGCATCGAGATCGACGATGCACTATTCGAGCTGATCGCGGGCGAGCCTCGGCTGATGCCGCATTTCCATCTGTCCCTTCAGGCAGGCGACGACATGGTCTTGAAGCGGATGAAACGGCGCCACAGCCGCGCGCAGGCGGTAGCTGCGGTCGAGCGGATCAAGGCAGCGCGGCCCGATGCGACAATCGGCGCCGACCTGATCGCGGGTTTCCCCACCGAGACGGAGGAAATGGCGCTTAATTCGCTGAAGTTGCTGGAGGATTGCGACATCGTCGCTGCGCACGTCTTCCCTTTCTCGCCGCGCCCGAACACACCCGCGGCGCGGATGCCGCAGCTCGAACGCGAGCTAGTTAAAGCGCGAGCGGCACGCCTGCGGGAGGCTGCAGAGACGGGGCGCAGCAAGTGGCTGGATAGGCTGATCGGATCCACCCAGACCGTGCTGATCGAAAACGACAGCAAGGGCCACAGCGACGCCTTCGCTCCGGTTTCGGTCTCAGGATCGCAGCGCGGCGACACCGGTCAGGTTCGGATCACGCACCGCGACGGCAATCACCTGATCGGAGTCTGGGCATGAGCTGGCTCGACCGGCTGCGCGGCGGCTTCGCCAAGACCGCGGAGCGTGTCGCCGACAATCTCACCGGCCTTACCAGCCGCGCGGCTCTGGATGCCGCAACACTCGAGGACATCGAGGAGGCGCTGATCGCCTCCGACATCGGACCCGAAGCGGCGCACCGGATCCGCGAGGCCATCGCCCGCCAGACGTTCGAGCGCCTCGACGAGCGCGGGCTCCGGACCATTCTCGCCGAAGAGATCGAGAAGATCCTGGCGCCCGTCGCCAAGCCGCTCGAGGTCTGGGGCTTTCCGCGCCCTCACGTGATCCTGGTGATCGGTGTCAACGGCTCCGGCAAGACGACGACGATCGGGAAGCTCGGCCACTGGCTGAAGGAGCAGGATTACGGGGTGCTACTCTGCGCGGGCGATACATTCCGGGCAGCCGCCATCGAACAGCTTCAAATCTGGGGCGACCGAATCGGGGCGCCAGTCATTTCGGGCAAGGAAGGGGCCGACGCCGCGGGGTTGGTCTTCGACGGCGTAAAACAGGCGACGGCGCAAGGAATCGACGTTTTGATCGTCGACACGGCCGGACGCTTGCAGAACAAGAGGCACCTGATGGACGAGCTGGCGAAAATCCGCCGGGTGCTCGGACGGCTCAATCCCGAATCTCCGCAGGACGTGCTGCTCGTTCTCGATGCGACGACCGGGCAGAACGCTATCTCGCAAGTCGAGGTGTTCCGCGAGGTGGCCAATGTCACCGGGCTCATCATGACCAAGCTCGACGGAACCGCGCGGGGCGGGATCCTCGTTGCCGTCGCGGAGAAGTTCGGGCTTCCGATCCACGCGATCGGGGTCGGCGAGGGCGTGGACGATCTCCGCCCGTTCGATCCGCGGGCGGTGGCTCGGGCAATTGCCGGGCTCCCGCCGGAATGAACCAGCAACCAAAGCCGAGCACCGGCTGGACGATGGCGGTCGACTACGGGCCAATCGTCGTGTTCTTCGTCGCCGACAAGCTCGCCGGCGGCGGGACTCATGGCGCGCTCGTCGCGACCGGCGCCTTCATGGCGGCCATCGTTATCGCGTTCATTGTCGCGCTCACCGTGATCAAACGCGTCTCGCCGATGCTGTGGGTGTCCGCAATCCTGATCCTCGGCTTCGGCGGAATCAGCCTCTATCTTGGCGATCCCAAATTCATCCAGATGAAGCCGACCGCGATCTACCTCTTGTTTGCGGTGGTCCTGCTCGCCGGCGTCATAAAACGTAAAGCAGTCTTGAAATGGCTGTTCGGCCCGATATTCACTGGGCTCGACGAAGAAGGTTGGCTGAAGCTCAGCCGCAACTGGGCGATCTTCTTCCTGGCACTCGCCCTCGCCAACGAGTTGATGCGTAACTTCCTTAGCTTCGACACCTGGTTGACGCTGAAGGTTTGGGGGGTGACCGTGGTCTCGCTGTTATTTGGAGCCGCCAATATGCCGATGCTCCTTCGGCATGGGCTCGATCCAGAAAAGAAGACGCAAGCGATCGAGGAGACCCCTGTTGAGTGAGCCGATCCTCTCCATTCGCGGGCTCCGCAAAGTTTACGGCACCGGCGTCCAGGCGCTGAAGACTGTCGATCTCGACATCAACCGCGGCGAGATCTTCGCGCTCTTGGGCCCCAACGGTGCCGGCAAGACGACGCTCATCAGCATCATCTGCGGGATCGTCACGCCGAGCGGAGGCGAAGTGCTGATCGATGGCCAGAACTGGCAATCGCACTTTCGCTACGCGCGCGAGCGGATCGGGCTGGTTCCGCAGGAATTGACGACCGACGCCTTCGAAACCGTCTGGAATACGGTCAGCTTCTCACGCGGCCTTTTCGGCAAGCGCAGGGACCCGGCCAAGATCGAGGACCTGCTGAAGCGCCTGTCACTTTGGGACAAGCGCAAGTCGATTATGATGCAGCTGTCCGGCGGAATGAAGCGCCGCGTCATGATCGCCAAGGCGCTTAGCCACGAACCCTCGATCCTCTTCCTCGATGAGCCGACGGCGGGAGTCGACGTCGAGCTTCGCCGCGACATGTGGGAAATCGTGCGCAAGCTTCGAGCCGACGGCACCACGATCATCCTCACCACCCACTATATCGAGGAAGCCGAGGAAATGGCCGACCGCGTCGGCGTGATCAGCCGCGGCGAGCTGATCGCTGTCGACGAGAAGAGTGCACTGATGGCCAAGATGGGGAAGAAGCGGCTCGATATCGTTCTCGCCGATCCGGTCGCCGCCCTTCCTGCCGAGCTTTCCGAATGGAATGTGAAGCTGCAGAACGACGGCCACATCCTCAGCTATGAATTCGACAGCAAGGCGGAGCGCACTGGGATCGCGTCGCTGATGCGGCGTGTCACCGACCTCGGGCTGCAGTACAAGGACCTCTCGACCCACCAGTCCAGTCTGGAGGACATCTTCGTCGAGCTTGTCCACGGCGATGGGCAACAAGCGGAGGCGGCACAATGAACGCGCACGGGATCGCCGCCATCTACACGTTCGAGATGGCTCGTGCGCGCCGCACGTTGTGGCAGAGCCTGATCACTCCGGTGATTAGCACGACACTCTACTTCATCGTGTTCGGCTTCCTCGGGTCACGTATGTCGACGATTCAGGGCGTGAGCTTCGGGAGCTTCATCGTTCCCGGCATGATACTTCTCGCGGTGTTCATGAACTCGATCTTCAACGCCAGCTTCGGCATTTTCTTTCCGAAGTTTACGGGCACGATCTACGAGCTTCTGTCGGCGCCAATCTCAAGCTTCGAGGCGGTGCTGGCCTATGTCGGCGCAGCGGTCACCAAATCGCTGATCCTGGCGTTGGTCACGCTCGCGACGGCGACGATTTTCGTGCCGGTCCATGTCGATCATCCGGTGATAATGCTGGTTTTTCTGATCGCTATCTGCACCGCCTTTTGCATGTTCGGTTTTGTGATCGGCATCTGGGCGAAGAATTTTGAACAGCTGCAAATCATCCCGATGCTGGTGATCACTCCTCTCACCTTCCTCGGCGGCGCCTTCTATTCGGTGAACATGCTGCCTGAGCCGTTCCGGACGGTCACCTTGTTCAACCCGGTCGTCTATCTGATCAGCGGGTTCCGCTGGACCTTCTACTCCGTCGCCGACGTACCCGTTTGGGCGAGCGTCGCGGTGATGGCGGCGATCATCGCCATTTGTCTCTACGCAATCACCTGGATCTTCCGTACGGGGTACCGGCTGAAGCAGTAGCCGGTAAGTCGTCCCGCGAGTGAATCGCGCGACGTCGGTCGGGTTCGCCCGGTTGCATCCGGAGCGACCCGCCGGCCGAGCGTCGCCGTCTCTTCGACACAAGCCGCATTGCTACGCGCCGGCGGCTTGTGCTCGGCGGCTCGCTATTTCTGATTCGCTCGTTCAGCCCCATTCCCATCCAAGTTCTGGGCGACGAAATCCCAATTGATGATGTTGGCGAGAACGCTCTTCAGGTAATCGGGCCGGGCGTTCTTGTAGTCGATGTAATAGGCATGCTCCCACACATCGAGCGTCAGCAGCGGAGTCATTCCGTGAACGACCGGGGTGTCTGCGTCGTGGAGCGAGGTTACCTCCAGCTTGCCGTTGTTGAGGATCAGCCATCCCCAGCCGCTGGCAAAGTGATTGGCGCTCTCGGTCTGCAGCGCGCCCAGTAGCGCGTCCTGCCCGCCAAAGTCGCTGTCGATCATATCCTTGAGCTTGCCCGAGGGCGCGCTCGACCCTTGCGGAGCAAGGCATTGCCAGAAGAAGCTGTGGTTCCATATCTGGGCTGAATTGTTGAACAGGCCCTTGTCGCCCTTGTCCTTGCCGGCGCGAATCACCGCGATGAGCGAAGCACCCTCGAGACCCTTTTCCGAAAGCATGCCGTTGGTCTTGTCGACATAGGCCTTGTGATGCTTGCCGTAGTGATAATCCAATGTTTCCGACGACATGTGCGGTTGCAGCGCGTCTCGCGGGTACGGCAGCGGCGGAAGCTCGAAAGCCATCGACTAGCTCCTCTCTCTCGGTTGGATGGGATACACTCGCAACGCAACTAGGACGGCGATGTTGCAAGTCAACCGATGCGCGGCGGACTAGCTCGCTCCGGCGTCGAGCAGCTTGTGGCGCTTCAGCGCGTGCCGCAGTTGGTCGTAGCTTAGGCCGATTGCCGACGCGGTTGCGCGCTGATTAAATCGATTACGGGCGAGTGCATCCTCAAGAAGGGCGCGCTCGTAGGCGGCAACACTGTCGCGAAAGTCCGTGGTGGAAACGGAGGGAGTAACGGGCGGCGAGGCCACTTCCATCGCAACATCCTCGGCTTCGGCAGGTGCGGGCGCAGCGACCGCCGCCACAGGAGCTTTCGATGGAGCCCAGGGCGAGTGGAAGGGATCGAACTGGATCTCGTCGATCGGCCGTTCCGGATCCTCCCAGCGGTAGACAGCCCGCTCGACCACGTTGCGCAATTCGCGCACATTGCCGGGCCAGCGATAGTCTTCGAGCTCGGCCATCGCGCGCGGACTGAACCCGGGCCAGTTGGGCCATTCGAGCTCGGCGGCCATTCGCCGTCCGAAATGCTCGACGAGAAGCGGCACGTCGCCTTGCCGAGAGCGTAGCGGCGGCAGGGTGATCACTTCGAACGACAGCCGATCGAGAAGGTCGGCCCGGAACCGGCCCTGTTCCACCAAAGTAGGGAGATGTTCGTTGGTTGCCGCGACGATCCGGACATCGACGCTGACCGGCTTCGATGCGCCGATGCGGGTGATCTCGCCATATTCGACAGCACGCAAAAGCCGATCCTGGGCCGGCGAGGATAGCGTCGCGAGCTCGTCCAGGAACAGGGTGCCGCCGTCGGCCTCTTCGAACCGGCCGTGCCGCGTCTTGGCGGCGCCGGTGAAACTGCCTGCCTCATGACCGAACAGTTCCGCCTCGATCAGGTTTTCGGGAAGCGCGGCGCAGTTCATTGTCACGAGCGGGCCCGCCCAGCGCGGCGACAGGTGGTGGAGGCGCTCCGCCACCAATTCCTTGCCGGTGCCACGCTCGCCGATTACCAACACCGGACGGTTGAGCGCAGCCGCACGGCTCGCCCGCTCGATCGCATCGAGGACCGCGTTGCTTTGCCCGACGAAAGTTTCCGCCCGCTCCATTCGCCGACAATTGGTGGCAAATCCCATGAGTTGGCAAGATGTTTCCGTCTGAAATCAGCGGTTTTTGGAGTCAATTCGCACTTTCCCCGTATATCTGGAATTCTGGCATGACTGTTGCTTTGCTTAGCAGGTACAGGGCCCTGAATGCATTGCGGAGTTTGCAATGAGTATAT
>Ga0157369_10008453_pt1 | contig 11807 bp, 8 predicted proteins | sample C25metaG_FD_113461 | JGI IMG/M metagenome (GOLD analysis project Ga0157369, IMG submission 113461) | Corn rhizosphere microbial communities from Kellogg Biological Station, Michigan, USA - C2-5 metaG | ecosystem: Host-associated > Plants > Roots > Rhizosphere > Soil | place: USA: Michigan... | reverse complement strand
CTGAAGGCAATTTGTGTAGCAGCTTTGCGTAGCAGTTCTTGGAACCGACAGCCCTTGATTTCCAAGGGTTTCCAGCACCTTCCCCTACTCGACTGTGTAGCAGAACTGTGGGGGAGCGAGGGCTAGAAGACCGTCTTTGTGACGATTTTCCAACAATTTCAGGATGTTGAGAACAAATGGTGCCGGGGACGGAATCCAAGAAAGAAACTATGATATTGATTTAAAAACCCGAGTTTAATAGGCAATATATGAAATACCTATAATTGTACCGCGAGTTTTATCTGGCAGGTTTATTCAAACTATAGTCTTATGTATTATCTAGGAAAATTGTCAAACCTCATCCATTTTTGACCACCAATGTCCAAGCATTGAAAAATATTCAGCTTCAACCCACCGGGTTCGGTTCCCACCAAACAGCGTTTTCATCCGCTTCAAGGCACCCGTTGACCCCCACCAGTTATTCAGTCGCAAATTTTTCTCGTCCCGAGATGCGGACCGCTCTTCATTGTCTCGATCAGGATTGACCGCCTCCCCACAGGGTCGGATGGCACCCATAGCCTGGTCGCGCTCGAGCGATTGGCAACCCAGTGCGGCGACAAGTCGTGCGACCCTCTCCCGACGTTGGGCTCGAACAAAACGCGACGAGTCGAATCTTAAGGCCGATGATCGTTATTGTAATACGTTTGGCAGTGAGCTACGCAATTGATGTAATACGCAAATAAGGGTGCCCCAATGCCGCGACCTCGCTCCGCTGATCCCCGTGATCGCACCGCCACCGTGCGGCTGACCCACGACGAACGCGACGAAATAGAGGCAGCCGCCGAAAAGCTCGGGTTCGGAACGACCAGCGATTATCTACGCCACCTGCATCGCGCGGCGCAGCGTCAGCAAAAGCCCGGACTGCTCGAGGAGGAAACCGCCCGCGATTATCCTGCCTCGACTATCCGGCGGTTCAAGAAGACGCGCCATGGCGAAATGCTCCATGGCAACGCTTTGGCCTATCTATTCAACATCGCCCCCGAAAAGGGCGTTGATCTGATTATGACTTCGCCACCTTTCGGTCTGGTCCGAAAGAAGAGCTATGGCAACGAGGATGCCAATGATTACTGTGACTGGTTTCGGCCCTTCGCCGCTGGCTTCCGGCGTATCCTCAAGGACACCGGCAGCCTGGTGATCGATATCGGCGGCGCCTGGATGCCGGGTCAGCCCACACGCAGTCTCTATCATTTCAAGTTGCTGCTGATGCTGGTCGAGGAGTTCGGCTTCCACCTCTGCCAAGAGCATTATTGGTGGAACCCATCCAAGCTGCCGACGCCAGCGGAGTGGGTCAATGTGCGGCGTGTGCGGGTTAAGGATGCGGTCAATACCGTGTGGTGGCTGTCGCCGACACCCTATCCCAAAGCCAATAACAAGCGCATTCTCGCGCCCTACAGCCCGGCAATGAAGGATCTGCTGCGCAACGGCTATACCGCCAAGCTCCGGCCGTCGGGGCACAACATTTCCGACAAGTTTGGCAAGGACAATGGCGGAGCGGTACCGCCCAATCTGCTCGCTATTGCCAACACCGAATCCAACGGGTCGTACCAGGATTATTGCCGCGAGAAGAAGCTCGATATTCATCCCGCCAGGTTTCCCGCGCAACTGCCCGAATATTTCATCCGCTTCCTCACCGATCCGGGTGACCTCGTAGTTGATCCGTTCGGTGGGTCATGCGTGACGGGCGCGGTTGCTGAAGCGCTCAAGCGCAGATGGGTCTGCACTGAGTTGTCAGAAGACTATTTGAAAGGTGCCACGGCGCGGTTCTCGCCGGCACCGGCACCGCTACCCAAATCGGCCCAACCTTATACAATCTTCCCGCCCTGCGCAGTTCCCGCCGATGAAAGCCAGACGCCGCTGTTTGAGAATGGCGGCAAGACGCGACCGGCCGGGATCGGCCGCAAGCCGAAGGGCGCGAGCGAAACGGTGCAAGAGAGTAAAGAAACGCCGTTAGTACGACGATACGCTTAGACCAACGCCGCCGCCCAGCGATCGAAAAGATCACCGTCGAGCATGTCGCTGAACGCGAGCACGGTCGGCGCGCCATTGGCGGGCGGCAGGTCCGGGCGCCGAACCAGAACGATCGCCGAGTGCGAGAGCAGTGGTTGAATCGCGTCGAGGCTACGATAGCCCCGAGCATAGCGCACCACTTGATGGACGGCCTCCCGCAAGCGATCCAGCGCGTCTTCGGCCGCTGCCGCAAAGAACTTCACCTCGATGACAGCAACGACGGAGCCGTTTTCCTGATCAGCAACGATCAGGTCGGGACGATCACTGTCGGGCTTGAGATTATAGTGCGTGAGGATTTCGCGCGCGATCACTTCCGATGGCTCGAGCTTAGGGTCGACGTGCCAGCGGGTGCGTGATTGCCAATAAATTGCGAATCGTCCGATGGTTACCACCGGCCGGCGGGTGTCGCCGGCGAGGAGGTCGAGCCTTAAGGGCATCGCCGCCGTCCGTGACAGCGCCTCGGCAAGCGCGAGCGCGGTTGCCAGTTCGAAGCGGCGCCAGGTTTCAAGCGGCGCCACCAGCGTGTCGCGCAGTAGGGTTTCGATTGCCGTCGGGTCGCCGGCCTCGATCGCGGCGAGTAAGGTATAGGCTTCGTAGGCCAATCGGTATGTCCGCTGCCGCGACCTTGCGGCGGCGCGGAGCGCCGCAGGCCCCGGCCGGCGAACGAGATCGACTTCCGCCATCGCCGACGTGATAGATTCGATCTTTCGGACACGATCGAGACGCGCCGCGCTGACTTCGGCAAGCCCGCGATAGGTTGCCTCGACCGGCAGCATCGCCCGGAACCGCATTGCTAGCATCCAGGCCTGCTGCAACACCCAGGCGGTTACCTGATTAGGCCCCGAGTCGAACGAGCGGATCGGTTCGTGGGCAACGACGATCGACGGATCGCCGCTCGCCAGGCGCGTAATCAGCGTTCGCCGGGCATCGATCCGCCCGCGAATGACGGCCGGGTCGGCGCGTTCGCGCGTTGCCAAAAAGCTCTGGGTCTCGTGGCGATGCGCCAGAATATAGTCGGCGAAGGCGGCCACCGCCGTCGACAAGCTCCATTGCAGGCGCAGCAACTCGCGATCGCGCTCGACATCGATGTGGCGCACCGTGGCGTCGGCCGCAATCGCCGGTCGGAAATAACGCAGCAGCAAAGCTGCGACATGATCGGTAATCGCGCTCGATAGATCGCCGCTCATATCGCCAGGTCGGCGAACCGTCGTTTGAGATAGTCGGCCTGTTCTTGGTCGAGCCCAAGCGCCGCGACACCGGATTCGGCGATCGCCTCCGCTTGGTGCGCCAGGATACCGTCCAGCATCGGCACCAGATAGAGTTCGATCCCATCGATATAGCTGGTGCGCTGCGCCGCACTGGGTGCGGTTGTGAAGTCGACATCGGGCGATAGCATCGCGACGGTCTTCATCAGATCAATGATCGGGGCAGGGCCGATGACCCGCACCTCATTAATCGCGCGCCACAAAGCGCCGAGCGGAGTGGCTGTGCCTTGTGGCGGGTCGATCGTAAGCAAACCGTCGCGCCGCGCGAACTCGACCACGAAGGCATCGAGATCACGCGGAGCGTCGACATAGACCCAGCCGAACCGACGAGCGAGCGCGTAACTCATTTGATAGAGCGACGCCTTGTCGATCGAATTGATCGTGGCGATCAGCCGCCACGCTGCGCCGGGCGCAAATTCGTGCCCCAGCGCGCCTGGCTTGGCCCGCGGCAGGATCACGAATTGCTCACTGTCGAGATCGGATACTTCAGTGCGATAGGGCAATGTGCTTGCTTGGCCGCTGAGCACGGTGAACAACGGTCCGATCACCTTGTCGATGTCACAGCGGTTGAGCTCATCAATGATCAGGGGCCGGTCGAAATTCTGCAGCAGAATACCGGGAACGAAGCCGATCTTGCCCTCGCCGATCGGCTGATAGCCACCGATAATGTCCTGCGACGACCAATCGGCCGACCCAGTGATGAGCTTCCATCGCGTGGCCAGAACGCCGCCCAATCGCCGGGCGATTTCGGTTTTGCCAGTACCCGGCGGCCCATAGAGCATGATGTGGCGCTTGCCCGCCTTAAGCGCTGCTTCGATCTGTCGCCGGACGGAAGGGTCGAGCCCGATCAAGTCGTTGAATTCGGGGATCGTGATCTCGTCATTGGCGACCGCGGCGACCGTTTCTGCTTCGTCCTCTTCTTCAGTCTCGGGCGCCTTGTTCGCCGACAGCGTGCGCGACGCCATCTCATAGGTATGCTCGAGCGTGCGGGTAAGCCGCTCGAGGTCGCTGGGCTTACTCGTGTCGTAGACGGGAATCCGCTCAACCATTGGCAGGCTCCTGAGCGGCGAGATCGATCGTGGGACTGACTTTGAGGAAATTGCGGAGCGCGGCAGTCGCATCGGCATAGCTGATTTGACGTGGCCCCGCGGCTGTCTCGCCGACATAGATCGCGTCGGGATCGTTGAGCGCGATCAACCCGGCAGCGATATAGGATTGAGGCCGTCCCTTATAGCCGATCGATCCGGTTTCTGGGTCGTAATTCTCGAGTAGCTGCGCCGCCGATCCCGCTTCAAGCGCTGGCAGGAAACACAGCATCAACACCCACTCCCAGGTTTCAAAGAATTCATAGCGATTGTCGTTCAGCTTCATCGCTGGGACGATCTTGACGAACACCGCGCCGCTGATCCCTTTGCCGCTGTTGATGAACGCTATCCGGCTCGCGCCATGGCCATCGGGTAGTGTCGCCACTACGTCCTGTGCGGTCAGGTCCACGTGAAGAATCCAGCGCAGCGGCTTGTTGGTCGCGTCGTTCGGGTTGCTCCAAAATCCGGTGTTGGTGTCAACCGGCCGCGTGTCGCTCAACCGGCGCTTCTTGCTCCCGGTCTGATTGAGTTCAAGATTGTAATTATCAAGAATGCCTTCGAGCGCCGCCGCGGCGGCCTTGCGCCGTTCGTCGCGCTGACCGGTCTGCCACATCATCCGCAACGGCGCTCGATAGAAATCGATCATGTCCGTACCAAGCAATTCAGCCAGATGACGACGGATGGCGAGCAGCGCCTGGTCGAGCGCTAGCCCGGCCGGCGGGTCGTCCTTCGGCTGCTCGTCGCGCGCCAACTTGCCGCGAAACGCATGAAACATCTCAAGCCGGTGCGTGCCGCTCACGTTGCGTTCGAAATAATCGGGAAAACAGAAGTACAGCAGGGCATGGCGCAACGGCCATTTGTCGGCGTCGGGGAGGGAATCGAGCCAGTCGGTGAATCGCCAAGCCGCCTCTTCGCCTGAACCCAAATCGCCGCCCGACCTCTGTTTCCACTTAAGCACGACATCGAGAAGGAAAGCGAACTGGCTTGGCATTTTGGTTTGGTAATAGGTGCCAACGCCGCCGGCGCCGTGCAGCGCCTCATCACTCAGAAACGTCTGGTCAGGTGGGGCGGCCTCGCCCGACCACGACCAGATTTCGATCACGCGTTGGCGCTTCGTTTCCGGCTGCATGCCGTCGGCATGGGGAAACAAAATGACGAACCACAAGACTTCGGCCGCCAGTTGAATCAACTCAGCTGGCGCATCAGCAAGCTGGGCACGCAGCTTTTCGAAAAAGGTGGCGTCGGTGCCTTCGATAGGATTGTCGACGAAAAGGCGGTACAGCGCGTCGAGATTGGCGGCGGTCCACAAGACCCTGTTGGACAGGATTGAACCATCGCTTTCAAGGCATTGTGTCCGCCACGCCGATCCGGCGGACAGCACCTCATCAATTCCATCGTCCCCAGTCCAGCGCGCCATTGATCTTCCCTGTTGCCCGGCCAGGTCATCGCCGGATCGACCAGCGGCGTCAACACTCCTTCGCGCACGACGAACGACGCGATATCGTTCGAATTGGATGGTTTATTGCTTGTCAACATGGTGCAGCGTGATCGGATCTGCTGATGATGGCCTATAGCCCACTATGCCGTTAGATACAGGCATGGGCGCATTTCGGTGCGGGGGAGAACGAGATGGCGAGGTTACCCAAGCGCGAGTTGATCGAACAGGTGGCAGCGGCGTTGCGCGCGGGAGGGTGGAATGTGCTTTCGCTCACTGCGCCGACAGTGCATCCGGCGCGCCTTCGCCTTTTCCGCGAGGGCGATGTCGAGACCGTTCGCGTTTATATCTGGAATGTCTCACACGGCGGCGGCGCCAACCGCCCCCAACACGAGTTCAGGATTCAGATCACCGGGGTCGCAAATCTCACCTTGGAGCCGGGCGGCAAGACATTGCTGCTCGGCTGGGACGACGATCTCGGGGTATTTGCCGCTTTTGACATCAACAAGCACGCCGGTCCCGTTGCGGCCTCACCCTCGATCCAGATCGGCCACGCGGCACTTGAGAATGCGGCCCAGAAGGGTTTGGCGCCATATAACCGCGGCAATGGCGAAATCGCCTTTGGCGTGGGCCCCGATTATCTAGCGCTCTATCTTTCACAGTTGTCAGGGTTGCACGGGGCGGGGGCGACCGGCGCCGAGATCGCCTTGCTCGAACGACTGGCAGACGATCCCGAACGCGTTGACGACGATGAAATCGAAGCGACGGTCAGAGGGGCGCGCAGGCGGGCGCTGCTCACCACCTGGCGTCTGCTGCGGGACCGAAAGTTTCGAAAGAAAGTGCTCGGCGCTTATCAGCATCGCTGCGCGATGTGCGACCTTCAACTGGGCCTCCTCGACGCAGCGCACATCCTGCCCGTTGGCCATCCAGACAGCACCGACAGGATCAGAAATGGCGTGGCGCTGTGCGCGCTGCATCATCGTGCCTATGACTTGTCATTGGTCACGTTCGACGAGAGTTTCGCCATGATCGTCAATACAGAGAAGATAGCGGTTCTTGCGGCCGAGAACCGCGGCGGAGGTGAGCAAGAATTTCGGGCGGCTTTGCGGTCGCACTTGGCGCTTCCATCGCCAAATCACCGGCCACGTCCGGCGAGCGTGCGTAAAGCAAACCGGTTTCGAGGGTGGCCTTAGAACCTTCTGGCCGGAAGCTGCCTCCACATCTCGCCGTCGGGAACGTTAGCTGTCCCAGTCTAAGTTTCTAAAAGCCGCCATTAGGAATCGCCCCAAACAATGCAGATGTAACCTTTACCAGAAGGCCGCTTTCTGTCTTTTTGCTGGTCCGCAGCACGTTGAAATTGAGGCTCTGTCGTCATGTTCGTGCGCCTGTCTTTCAGGCGTGCCCAGCACAGCTGGATCAAGACCATAGAATCTGGAACTTTCGACAATGCCAACAACAACACGCCGGAGTAACGGCGACACGGATCAATCTGCCTCATCGAAGCGAGGCCGCAAAGCTCTACCGATCGTGGAACGTCCCGTTCCCAGCTTCACCGATTGGGTCGATCCCCCCTCCTTTCGTGAGGCGCTCGTCCTTCATCTGAAGCGTTTTTCCGAAAGCTATTATCAACTGCACCGATCCATCATCCGGCCCGGGGATAAGCTTGATCGCGCCACTCTGCAATCATGGGTCGAGGGACGTCGCAGCCCCCGAAGCGCGGCCAGTCTGGAAATCCTCACGCGCATCGAACGACGCTATGATTTGCCTTTGGGTTACTTCAAGGCGAAACTCCCAAATCCCGCCCGCGCGCCTTCAGGCCTGATGGTAAAAGATATGCCCAGGGCCGAGCAGCGTCGGCTGGCATGGCATCTGCCCGACGATTTCAATTCAAGGCCGCTGAAGGAGAAAGCGAAGATTTTGGAATGGGTTCAGAATGTCGTGATCTCTGGCGCCACCGAATATCGCCGCTTCCAGGCCCAGGCCGTGAAGTTGCGCTATGCGATCCGATTTCCTTCTCTGACGGGCACGGAGAGGACCGTTTCTCTACCGAGCGAAGAAGCATGTGATTTCGATGACCAGGCTGACCATGTTGGCGTTGTGGATGCACCGCCTCGACTAGTGTCGGAACTGGCGGAGCTTGTCCGCTTCAAGACCGCCACGCTGACAGACATCGGCTTCCAGCGCATCGGTGTCTGGAATGAGGAAACAACAGCCCAGAAAATCGAGCATTTCGGCTTGATGTTCGGCGCCTTGGCGGCCTCTCCCAGTGGAGCCGTCCATGGTCATGGCGTGCCGCTCAAGGACATGTCATTCGCCATGCTTATCTTCCCGCGCGTCTGGGACTGGTATGTCCAATGGCGTGAGCGTCGGCGCGGTTTCTTCACGCGCTGGGAATGCGATATGCTCCGCAATGCCATGGCGCTGGTTCGTTCGGAAACCGGCTGGCTGCGCCAGCATCCGGAACTTGCTTCACGCCTTGTTCCGGTAGCAGGCCTCATATCGGCCGAGGATGTCGCAGCGGCACGTGCCGATTGGCAGGGTGCGTGCGATACCCTCCATGCGCATGCAGGCGCGCGAGTGAAGGAAGTGGACCGGGTAGCGCGCATCCATCGCGACCCGTTCGAGCCGATCCTGCCCATCCTTGAGGCAGCCAGCCCAGTGGCGGAATATCTGAAGATTGCCGACGAGATTTTGAAGCTGCGTCCAGACGCGCGGCGTTACCCGCGTGCGGCGGCAGAAGTAGCCCGCTCCTACCTCCTCATTCGCCTGGGTCTTCATCTCGGATTGCGGCAGAAAAATCTGCGGCAACTGATGGTGTGTCCGCGCGGACATCTGCCTCGCTCGGAGCGTCAGCTTGAGACGCTAAAGCGCGGGGAAATTCGCTGGAGCGAACGCGATCATGGCTGGGAAGTTCTCGTGCCTGCCGTCGCGTTCAAGAACGCCCATTCATCCTTCTTCGCCGGCAAGCCCTTCAGGCTGCTTCTGCCCGATCTCGGCGGCCTCTATGATCATATCGGCGCTTACATCGAGAGGCATCGTGCAGTTCTGCTTAACGGGGCGGAGGACCCCGGTACCTTCTTCGTCAAGACGGTCAAGGCAACCAGCCGGGATGCGTCCTACAATCAATCGACATTCTACGAGGCGTGGCGACTCGTGATCCAGCGTTATGGCGTCTTCAACCCTTATACCGGGCAAGGGGCGATCAAGGGCTTGCTACCGCATGGACCGCATAATGTGCGGGACGTTCTGGCTACGCATATCCTCAAGCATACCGGCTCCTATGAACAGGCAAGCTATGCCATCCAGGACACGCCGGAGATGGTTGCTAAACATTATGGTCGGTTTCTTCCTCAGGACAAAGCAGCGATGGCCGCGAAGATTCTAAACCGCGTCTGGGAAGCCGCTTGAGAAGATAAACGGGACTGGGGCGGCGTATTGCCGCCCCAGTCCTTCCATTTGGATCGCTCGCCGACAGACTGCCTTCCCGGATTGGGCGGTCGCGGAGGTATGTGGATGATCGGCGCCTGAGGCTCGAACATAGGAAACTTAGCGCTCGGGGCTAAGGCGGTTTCCAATCGGCGTTTCGCGCCGCTGGCGCGACCCCGCTCTATTCCGCTTGCGCTCCACCGAGCCGCCCTTGGCGTCTCGTCCGTTCCGGTAACGATCAGTAACGCATGAGGGCCGGTGCTGCGCACCGCCCCGGCGGTCGCCGCACCTGTGGCGCGGCGGCGTAGGCCTTGGCGGCGTCGATCTGGCGGGTGGGCGTCGCTTGCCCTTAGGCCCGCCGCGCCGGGCCGCAACTCCGGCTTTGCCGGAGTCCTCCACCTTCGTTCCGGTCCTGCGGATGCAGCCCGGCTCTGCCGGCGGGCCTGCCGGTCTGCTCCTGCCGCCCACCCGCCATTCCGGCGCCGGTTGCGGCGGTTTGAAGGAGTGAAGGATCATGGAACTCAAGTATATCGACATCGCAAAGCTCGCCGTCTCTGCCGTCAACATGCGCGGCAAGGGTAAGGCGGACCTGTCCAATATCCTCCCGTCCGTCAGGGCGCGGGGCGTGCTGGTGCCGCTGATCGTCAGGGTGAATGGTAGTCCGGACAGCTATGAGATCGTCGCAGGAAAACGACGCTATCAGGCGGCAATGGCCGTCGCTGAGGAAAGCGGTGAAGCCGATCCGCTGCCCTGCGCGGTGATCGAGGCAGGGGACGATGCGGCAGCGCTGGAAGCCTCGCTGATCGAGAATATCGCCCGGCTCGATCCTGACGAAATGACCCAGTGCGAGACCTTCACGCGATTGATGCGCGAGGGACGGAGCGTCGAGGAACTGTCGCTGACCTTCGGGCTGACCACGTTGCAGGTGAAACGGACGCTGGCCCTGGGCAATCTTATGCCCCGCATCCGCAATCTCTTCCGGGCCGGAAAGATCGACACAGTAACCGTGCGGCACCTGACCCTTGCTTCCAAATCCCAGCAGCGTGACTGGCTAGCCCTGCTCGATGACGAGAGCGCCTATGTGCCGACCGGATCGGCGTTGAAGGCGTGGCTGTTCGGAGGGGTGTCGATCCCCATCAAGGCGGCGCTGTTCGATGTGGAGAGCTATGACGGCGGCATCGTGGCCGACTTGTTCGGGGAGGAGCGCTATTTCGCGGATGTCGCAGCCTTCTGGCAGGCCCAGAATGCAGCGATAGAGGAACGGGTCGAGCAATATCGGGATGCCGGGTGGCACGATGTCATCCTTCTCCCGCAGGGCGAACCCTTCCATGGCTGGGAATATGAGCGCTGCCCCAAGCGCAAGGGCGGCAAGGTCTATGTCGTCACCAGCCATAGGGGCGATGTCACTTTCCATGAGGGTTATCTCACATCGAAGGAGGCCCGCAAGCTTGCCAAGCAGGGTGAGAGCGAGGACATCACCAACAAGCCCTCACGGCCCGAAGTGACGAGCAGCCAGCAGGATTATATCGACCTGCATCGCCATGCTGCCGTCCGGGCGCGGATGATCGGTCAGCCTGGCCTGTGCCTGCGTGTAGCGGTGGCGCATATGATCGCAGGATCGCCGCTCTGGACGATCCGAACCGAACCGCAGCGCGCCGCCGATGCGATTGCCGAGAGCGTCGAGAACAGCCCATCCGAGGCGCAGTTCGATGCCGAGCGGCGCAGGCTGCTGGCGGTACTGGACTTCGATCCCGATACCCCAACCATCACGGGTGGCAGCGATGGGCTGACCAGCCTCTATGCCAAGCTCTGCACCTTGGACGATGCCACCGTCATGGCCATTCTCTCAGTGGCGATGGGCGAGACATTGGATGCCAGGTGCGATCTTGTCGATGCGCTGGGCGTCCAACTCGCTATCGACATGGCGCAGGTCTGGCAGGCCGACGATGCCTTGCTCGATAGTCTGCGCGACCGTGTGGTGATCGACGCCATGCTGGCCGAGGTGGCGGGCAAGGATATTGCCGAGGCCAATGCGAAGGAGACCGGCAAGACCAAGCGGCAGATCATCCGCGACTGTCTTGCGGGCACCAACGGGCGCGCCAAGGTCGAGGGCTGGGTGCCGCGCTGGCTGTATTTTCCTCCCAGCAGCTACACGCAGCGGGGTGGCGTTGGCAGCGTCAGCCGGACAGCCAGGGCCGCCGAGGCCATGGCCTTATCCACCGATACCGTGGACGCCGAACCCGCGCCCCTGTCGCTGGCTGCATGACCTGCCCTGACCGGCGGTCTTTCAGGCCGCCGGTCCTTCCTTTGAACGGGAGACATGTCATGACCGACACCCCCGATCCTGATCGGCTGGAACGTCTGGAGGCGGCCCTGCTGACGATGCCGCGCCTGCGCCGCGAGATATTCCTCGCCGTCCGGCTCGACGCCATGACCTATGAGGAGGTCGCCAGAATAACCGGCCTTTCCGTCCGGGCCGTCGAGCGGCAGATGGGCCGCGCCATCGCCCATATCGGTTACCATCTGCGCCATGGAGAAGCATCGCCACCG
>Ga0157369_10008451_pt1 | contig 11807 bp, 11 predicted proteins | sample C25metaG_FD_113461 | JGI IMG/M metagenome (GOLD analysis project Ga0157369, IMG submission 113461) | Corn rhizosphere microbial communities from Kellogg Biological Station, Michigan, USA - C2-5 metaG | ecosystem: Host-associated > Plants > Roots > Rhizosphere > Soil | place: USA: Michigan... | reverse complement strand
TTCAATTATCCGACGCTGACCTGGGCCGACATCGGCGCGATCGGCTGGCTGGTCGACGGCGCGGCGATCATGAACCAGGTGCCGCTGCAGCGTACGAGCTACGGCCCCTATGCGCGAGCCATGGTGCGGGTGTGCAAGGAAGAGAGCTTCCACCAGCGCCAGGGGTACGAGATCATGATCGCGCTGGCGAACGGTACGCCTGAGCAGAAACGCATGGCGCAGGATGCGCTCAACCGCTGGTGGTGGCCGAGCCTAATGATGTTCGGCCCGCCCGACGCCGACAGCCCGAACACCGCGCAGTCGATGCGCTGGCGGATCAAGCGCGAAACCAATGACGAGCTTCGGCAGAAGTTCGTCGACATCACAGTTCCGCAGGCGGATTTCCTCAAGCTCACCGTTCCCAACCCCGATCTCAGGTGGAATGAGGACAAGGGCGGCTACGATTTCGGCGAGATCGACTGGGAGGAATTCTATTCCGTCGTGCGCGGCGAAGGGCCGGTCGCCAAAGAGCGGATGAAAGCCCGCCGCGACGCGTGGGACAATGGCGCCTGGGTGCGTGAGGCCGCAGCGGCACATGAGGCGAAACGGCGCGCGAGGAAGGCGGCGTGAGCAGTGACTGGCCGCTCTGGGAAGTTTTCGTTCGTTCCAAGGGCGGCCTTGCGCATCGCCACGTTGGCAGCGTTCATGCTCCTGACGCGGAGCTCGCGCTCGCCCACGCGCGCGACACCTACACGCGGCGCATGGAAGGGGTGAGCCTGTGGGTGGTGCCGTCGGCCGAGATCGTCGCATCCGACCCTGACCAGGCCGGCGAGCTGTTCGAGCCGGCGGAAAGCAAGATCTACCGCCACCCCACCTTCTACGACATCCCGGACGAGGTGAAGCACATCTAATGGCGAGTGCCGCGCAAGTCGGCGCGCCGGATTCGGTGCGCGCGGAATATCTCCTGCGCCTCGGCGATGATGCATTGGTGCTCGGGCAGCGGCTTGGCGAATGGTGCGGGCACGGGCCGGTGCTCGAAGTCGACATCAGCCTCGCCAATCTCGCGCTCGACCTTATCGGACAGTCGACTCTGCTGCTTGGAGAGGCCGGTGACGCCGACAAGCTCGCCTTCCACCGTGACGTGCTCGACTTCCGTAACTGCCTGCTCGTCGAACAGCCCAATGGCGACTTCGCCCAGACCATCGCTCGACACCTGCTCTACACCACTTGGCACCACATGCTGCTGCAGCTGCTGACGCAATCGTCCGACCGGTTTCTCGGCGAGTTCGCGCACAAGGCGGTGAAGGAAGTGGCCTACCACCGCGATCTCGCGTCCGAATGGACGATCCGCCTTGGCGACGGCACCGAGGAGAGCAGGCGGCGAATGGCCGATGGCGTCGACTGGTGCTGGCGCTTCATCCCCGAGCTGTTCGAAGTCGATAAGGCGCTCCAGGCCGCGATCGACTGTGGCATCGCCCCCGATCCTCGCGATTTCGAGGCTGGATATCGTTCCGCTATCGCGAGGGTATTTTCGGAAGCTCACCTGGAACAGCCCGCCGAGCAGCGGCCTATCCTTGGCGGACGGAGCGGTCACCACAGCGAGCATCTCGGCCATCTGCTCGCCGTCATGCAGTTCCTGCCGCGCACCTATCCCGACGCGACCTGGTGATGTCTGTTCACTTTCACGCTCTGAAAGTCGCGGAGATCGTCCTGGAGACCGCCGAGGCCAACTCGATCCGCTTCGAAATACCTACCGAGCTGCGCGATGCCTTCGCATTCAAGGCGGGCCAGCATTTAACGCTGCGCGCGACGATCGATGGCGAGGAAGTGAGGCGGAATTACTCGCTCTGCACGGCCCCGGCCGAGACAGACTGGATGGTCACGGTCAAACGGATTGGCGGCGGCCTGTTTTCGAACTGGGTTGGCGATCGGCTCAAGGCTGGCGATACCATCGAGGTGATGGTGCCGCACGGCAGCTTCACCACCGATTTCAACGCCGCCAACAGCCGCCATCTCGTGGGCATCGCCGGCGGTTCGGGGATCACGCCGGTCATGTCGCTGATCAGGACGTTGCTCAGCGAGGAGCCGAACAGTCGCTTCACCTTGCTCTACGGCAATCGCGACAGCAGTTCGGTGATTTTCCTCGAAGCGCTCGCAGGCCTGAAGGACAAGCATATGGGGCGCTTCGAAATCTACCATTTCCTCGACCAGGAGGAGCAGGACATCGAGCTGTTCAACGGCATGCTTAGCCGTGATCGGCTGGAGGAGGCGATCACCGCCCTCGTGCCCGACGCGCCGGTGATCGACGGCTGGTTCATTTGCGGTCCCGGTCCGATGATGGACGCCGCGGAAGGGGCTTTGCTCGATCGCAACGTCCCCAGGGAGCGCATCCACATCGAGCGGTTCACCGCCGACCGGCCGCCCGAGGCCGTGGCGCGCGAAATGGCGCAGCTGCAGACGCAGGCGGAGGGCGCGACGGTCGCGGTAACTCTCGACGGCCGCACCCGGCGCGTCCCGTTCACTGCCGGCAACATTCTCGACAGCGCCCGCGCGGCGGGGCTTCCCGCGCCGTTCGCGTGCAAGGCGGGTGTTTGCGCGACGTGCCGGGCCAAGGTTACCAAAGGCAAGGTCGAAATGGCGGTCCACTATGGCCTCACCGATGATGAAGTGGCGGACGGCTACGTGCTGACCTGCCAGTCGGTGCCGCTCGGCGACGGGGCCGCAGTGGATTACGACGCATGAGTGGGCTAATCGCGCAGGCATGCTGACTCAAGCTAATGCGAAGGCGAGGGGCCTCGCCGATCTGCCGCCAGTAAACAGCGATTCGCTGATCGCCCTGATCGGGATGGTGAATGCCGATCCCCGCCCGGACAAGATCGACGTAGGCGTCGGCGTCTTTCGCGACGGCGCGGGCAATACGCCCATCCTGCAGGTCATCAAGGAAGCCGAGAAACGGCTCCGCGAGACGCAGACCACGAAAGCCTATCTGGGAAGCGCCGGCGACAAGCGCTATGCCGAGTTGCTGCGACCGATTGTCCTTGGGAAGCACGCCGGCGACGAACGGATCGTGGGCCTGCAAACCCCGGGTGGATGCGGCGCGCTCCGCCTCGGGTTCGAGCTTCTTGCGGCGGCCAATCCCACGGCCCGCGTGTTCATCGGCGGCCCCACCTGGCCTAATCATCCGCCGATCGTTCGGGCAGTTGGCCTTCAGCCGGTCGAATATCCCTATTACGAGCGGGGCCAGGGCGCGATCCGGTTCGAGGACATGCTGGAGGCTCTGTCCGGCGCTGAGCAAGGCGACATCGCCCTGCTTCACGGCTGCTGCCATAACCCGACCGGCGCTGATCTTGGCGAAGAGCAGTGGCGCCAGGTAGCGAGGATTGTGGCGGATCGCGGGCTCGTGCCGTTCCTCGACATTGCCTACCAGGGTTTCGGGCGCGGCCTGGACGAGGACGCGTTCGGGCTTCGGTTGATGCTCGACTCGTGCGACGAGGTCGTCATCGCCCAGAGCTGCGACAAGAATTTCAGCGTCTATCGTGACCGCGTGGGGTCGTTGTGGGTCAAGACGCCGTCGCCCGAGGCCAGCGCGACAGCGATGGCCCACGTCTACCAGATCGCCCGTGAGATGTGGTCCATGCCGCCGGACCACGGCGCCGCCTGCGTTCGCATTATCCTCGACGACGCGGAGCTTCGCGAGCGCTGGCTGGTCGAACTCGCGGCCATGCGCGATCGAATCAACGCAGTACGTCGGCGGATCGCGGCGGCCGACCCGCGCCTGGCATTCATCGGGCGACAGTTCGGCATGTTCTCGATGCTTCCGCTGTCCAAGGAACAGGTGCTGAGGCTCCGCGAGGATGACGCGATCTACATGGCCGACAGCGGCCGCTTCAATGTGGTCGGCATGGGCGACGGCCAGGTCAACCGATTTATCGCCGCGATCGTGGACACGATGAATGGCTGACAAGGACGCGGGCCGCGTCGGTCTCGACGTGGACTGGCGCGAGATTGCGCGGCTGGTGCTGACCAGCCGGGAAATGGACCGGATCGAGGAAGAGGAGCTCGTTCCGGCCAAAAAGGTTCTCTATCAGTTCAGCGCGCGCGGCCACGACATGGCGCAGGTGCTGCTCGGGCTGAAGCTGAAGGATGGCGACGGGGTGTTCGGCTATTACCGATCTCGTCCGCTGTTGCTCGCGCTCGGAGTTCCGCTGGCCGACGCGCTCGGTTCCGGCATGGGCCTTGCCGGCGGCTATTCGGATGGGCGCGATATCGGCGTCGTGTTCAACTACCCCAATCCGGGCGGAGCGCATGCCCTGCCGATGTGCGGTGGGGTCGGCGCGCAATATACGCCGGCGGCGGGCTGGGCACAGGCGATCGCCTATAAGCGCAAGGTCTTGGAAGACGGACCGGAAGACTCGATTTCGTTGGTGCTGGGGGGTGACGCGAGCTGCGCGACCGGTGGGTTTTGGTCCGCGCTAACAATTGTGGTGACACAACAATTGCCATTGCTCATTTACATCGAGGACAACGGCTACGGAATTTCAGTTCCGTCGGAATATCAGACGCCGGGCAAGGACATCGCTGCCAACCTCGCAAGCTTCTCCGGACTGACGATCTTCAACGGCGACGGGACCGACCCGGTCGAGGCGTCGCGGCTGATCGAGCAAGCTGTCGGTCACGTTCGGGCCAGGCGCGCCCCGGCGCTGCTTCGCGTAACCGTGCCTCGGCTCGAGGGTCACAGCTTCCAGGACACCCAGACCTACAAGTCCGAATCGGAGATCGCGGCCGAGTGGGCGCGCGACCCGCTGCCCAAGCTCAAGGCACATTGCGCCAAGCGCCAGGTCGGCGAAGAGACCTGGGCCGACCTCGAGCGCGAAGCCGCGTGGCAAGTCGAGGCCGCTCGCGCCGAAGCCGAGGCGCGCGGAATCTCGTCGCCCGACAAGGTCACGACCAACGTCTTCTTCGAAGGCGAGATACAGCAGGTCGGCGGCGGCGCCGGATTGAGCCTTGAAGGGATGACCGACCAACCCAGACCCGAAGGCCAGCGGATCAACATGGTGACCGCGATCCGTCGCGTGCTCGATCAGGAGCTGGAGGCGAATCCCCGCGTGCTGGTCTTCGGCGAGGACGTCGGTCCGAAAGGCGGGGTCCATGCCGTCACTCTCGGCCTGCAGGAGAAGTTCGGCCTCGACCGCGTGTTCGACACCAGCCTCAACGAAGAGGGCATCGTGGGCCGCGCGGTGGGGATGGCGCTCGCCGGACTCATGCCCGTTCCCGAAATCCAGTTCCGAAAATATGCCGAGCCGGCGACCGAACAGATCCACGATTGCGGGACCATGCGATGGCGGACGAACAACCGTTTTGCCGCGCCGATGGTGTTGCGGGTGCCCGGCGGCTTCTTCAAGTGCGGCGACCCGTGGCATAGCATGACCAACGAGGTCGAGTTCGTGCACAATCCTGGCTGGAAGGTCGCGGTTCCGTCGAACGCCGAGGACGCGGTCGGCCTGCTGCGCGGCAGCCTGCGCGGCAACGACCCGGTATTGTTCTTCGAGCATCGCGCGATGCTGGATGATTCCTGGGCGAGGCGTCCGTGGCCGGGCGATGACTATGTGCTGCCGTTCGGCCGCGCGAAGAAGACGCGTGAAGGCGACCGGATCACCATCGTCACCTGGGGCGCGATGGTGCCGCGCTGCGAGGCAGCGGCAGACGGTTTCAGCGCCGACGTGATCGATCTCCGGACGCTTCAGCCGTGGGATCGCGAGATGGTGCTCGAAAGCGTCCGCCGCACCCGGCGCTGCCTTATCGTGCACGAGGATTTGCGCACCGGCGGTTTCGGCGCGGAGATCGCTGCCGTCGTCGCGGACGAGGCTTTCCTCGACCTCGACGCGCCCGTCGCACGGGTAACGATGCCCGACATCCCGAGCCCCCATCATCCCAAGCTGATGGAATGGGCGCTGCCTTCGCCGATGATCATCCGCGCCGAGATCGATCGGTTGGTGGGATTCTGACGTGATCGAGGTCCGCGTCCCTGACGAGCAGGAGGGCACCAAGGCGGTCGTCCGCGCCTGGCTCAAGGCGATCGGCGATGCGGTCGCGGAGAACGATCCGTTGGTCGAGCTCGAGACCGATAAGGTGACGCAGGAGGTGCCGGCACCGGCAGCGGGAGTGCTGGCGGAGATCGTGCTCGATACCGACGCCGAGGCGGTACCGGGGGCGTTGCTGGGGCGGATAGATGGTTCCCCGGCGAAGGCCGGGGCCCAGGAGGCGAAGCCTTCCGCGAAGCCTTCGGAAGAAGCGGCTGGAGCCGCTCCTGGACCCCGGCCTTCGCCGGGGAACGGTGAGACCCGCCTTTCTCCCTCCGTCCGGCGCGCCTGTCTGCAACACGGGATCGACCCAAACCGCATCCAGGGCACCGGCCGCAATGGGCGCGTGACTCGCGAGGACGTCGACCGCGCGGTCGCGTCGGCGACCGTCGTCCGCGTCGACGACGCCGCGACGGCGCATCCGCGACAATTCTCGGCCCACGACATTCCGCACGACCGCATGCGCGTCGCCATCGCCGAAAACATGGTCCGCGCGGTGAGCGAGGCGCCGCACGTCACCGCATTGTTCGAGGCCGATTTCTCGGCCGTCGCGACGCACAAAGCGGCGATGACGGCGAAGGGCGTGAAACTCAGCTACACCGCCTACATCGTCAAGGCGGCAGCGGAAGCGATGTCGGTCGCGCCGGCGATCAACGGCCGGTGGGAGAAGGACCGGATCGCCATCTCGGCGACGATCGACATCGGCGTCGGCACCGCGCTCGGCGAGAAAGGCCTGGTGGTCCCGGTGGTGAAGAATGCCGGCGCGCTCAACCTTGAGCAGATCGGCGCCACGCTCGACGACCTCACGCGCCGTGCCCGCGAGGGCAGGCTCGAACGCTCCGACGTTTCGGGCGGCAGTTTCACCATTTCCAACCACGGTGTGTCGGGTTCGCTGCTCGCCGCGCCGATCATCATCCATCAGGGACAGGCTGCCATCCTGGGTGTCGGCAAGCTGCAAAAGCGTGTCGTCGTGCGCGAAGTCGACAGTGACGATGCGATCGTCATCCTGTCAATGGCCTATGTGACCCTCACCATCGATCACCGCGTGGTCGACGGCCACCAGACCAACGCGTGGCTCACGCGTTTCGTTGAAGTCCTCGAAAGCTGGCCCGCCGCCTAGATCTCCAGCAGCGCGTAGGGCCGGCCGAACAGCGGCTTCACCACGAACTGCGCGACATTGTAGACCGGCGTTCCGCGCGGAGTCCGTCCTTCGTAGGTGCCGTGGTGCGCGTGGCCGTGGACCACCGCCTTCACATGGTCGAAGCGGTCGATCGGCTCGCACAGCCGCTGCGACCCGAGGTACTGGAAGATCGCCGGCGGTTCTCCCTCGATCGTGCCCTCGATCGGGGAGTAATGCAGGACCGCGACGCTGCGGTCGGTGCGCAGCGTGCGCAGCTGGTTCTCGAGCTTGCGCGCCTCGTTCATCGCCTCGTCGACGAAGGCCTTGACGATCGGCTCGCCGAACGGCGCCAGCTCGCCTCGGCCGAACCCGCCGAGGAAGCCCTTCACTCCGGCGAAACCGACCCCGCCGATCTCGACTGCCTGCTCGTCGAGCACCTTCATGCCCGCGCCGCGAAGGATCTCGCACACCTTTTCCGGCTGGCCGCATTCGTAATCATGGTTGCCGAGCACGCCGAGCACGGGAATGGCGCAGGACTTGATGTCGTCGGCCAGGATCTCGGCTTCCTTCGTCTTGCCGAAGTTGGTCAGGTCGCCGCACAGCAGGAGCACGTCGGCGTGGGTGGCAATCTCCGCGAACATCTCGCGATAGGGTGCGCTGTCGTCCTCCCGGACATGGAGATCGCCGATTGCCGCTACTCGGAGCGGCCGGGTGTCAGTCGCCATATTGCTCTTCGAGATTGCCGACGGCGTCGGAAAAGCCCCACTGGTCGACGTCGATCGCATAGTCGCGCGGGGAGAAGATGCGGCCTCGGCAGACCTTCTTGCCGGGCCCTTTCACGTTTGCCTGGTCACGAAGCCGCTCGAGCAGCTCATTCAGCAGCCATCGCGGCACGCAATGGCGCTCGCTCGGATAGATGAAGCGGAAGTTGAGCAGCGCCATCAGCAGCACTTCCCAATAGAGCTCCATGTGGCTGAGCAGCTGCTTCCAGTCGACCGCCTCGTGACACCTCAGGATCATGTGCGCGACATCCGCCATGTCGTAGCGGTGATGGTCCTGGACGAAGATCTTGGACCAGATGAACTGCGTCGGCGGGACGAGCCTCACCCTGGCGCCGAACAGCTCGGTCTCGGGCGCGCGGACGAACCAATCGTCGGTGACGTGGGTGGCGACCGTTGGCATGTTGGTGATGACGTCGACGAATAGCTCGCCACGCGTGATGCGATAGAGCCAGCGTTCATCGGCGATCTCCACGTCGAAGCCTTGGCTCTGGAAATAATGGAGCATCTTCAGCGCATCGCCGGCCTTGGCGAAGACGTCGACGTCCTTGGTCGGCCGGTCGATGCCCGTGTAGCTGGCGAGCGCGTAAGTGCCGGAAACCAGGAACGGGATTTCCGACTTGGCCATCAGCTGGAGGACCTCCGAATAGAAAGCCTCGGCCGCGGGGGGCGGCGTGATCAGCGGCGTCTTGCGCTCGAGCGTATGCACATTGTCCAGGCGTCCAAAACGGAAGGCGGAGCTAGGGGGTTCCCTCCGCCGACGGGCGGGGAGGGGATGTGTCGGCTTTGTCGGGTTTGGCCGTTTGCGAGTCCTCGAACACCCGCGATCTTAAGGCACAGGATTTGGCTGTAGGACAGTGAATCTTCAAAATTCCAATGTCCGCTTTCGAGCGCGAGGCGCGCGGCTGCAAGGCCACCAAACAGCTTTTTAGTTTATTTTTTGTTAAACACGTGACATTTGCAGCGAGCTCGGACCGCGTAGAAGCTTGTCTTCCTCTACAGGAGACGTCGCATGGATTGTCGGACCAGATGCTTTGTCGAAGCCCTGTTTATCGGTTTGGTCTGCGGCGTAGCCGCCTTTTTCATCACAGCGATTATCGGCTGCATATTGGGAGGCACCGCGGGAGGCATCCTCGGCGCTGCCGGCGGGCCGCTTACAATCGACTTCCTGGCTTTGATGGGATGCCTCGAGGGTTCGATTCCCCTTGCCGTCTTTGCCGCGGTCGTCGGCGCCCTCGCGGCGTTCATTGGCGGCTATGTCTTCTATAGCGATTGCGCAGCTGCCTGCGATGCAGGGAATTTGGTTGCGGGAGCGGCCGGCCAAGCGACCCAAGGGATTGGCGAGGCGGTCGGCGACCTCACCTGCGACGGAGCGCGCGCGACCGTTGCCGCGATCGAGGGCCAGCTCGCCGCCGCTCGGGCGGCGCGCGATGCGCAGCGTCAGCGAGTGGCGCAGGCCAGGCGTGGATTGCAAACCGCCCGCCGTGCGCAGGCCGCGGCTATCGCGGCGCTCGCTGCTACGGCTTTCTGGAACATCGTTGCGCTCGCCGCAGCCGCGCTGGCGGTGGTTGCCGCGACCGCGGCCATTGCCGTCCAACAGGCGCGCGTGCTGGCGGCGGAAGCGGCCTTGGCGCCCTTGGAAGCCGTAGTCGCTGCGCTCGAAGGTGCTCTTGCCGCCGCGCAGGCCGTTGCCGACAAAGCCTGTCAGGGTGGAAAGGGCGGACCGTCCGGCGGAACAGTGCCAACTCCACCGATTGGCGACGGTCCGGGGACGGTCGGTACTATCGGCACCGTAACACCGTAGTTCAGATCCGGGCTTGCGAGCAGGCGAGCGCCGCGCTCGCCAAGGAGGTTCTCATGCTCCAGCTGACGCCAAGCACCACTGCTTCATCGCAGCCTTCCCCGGCCAAATAGGCATGCGCCATATTCGCATCGATGTAGATGCCTTCGCCAGAACGGATGGTAACGACGTGGTTTATGGCAAAGACTCGATTGGCATCGGTCTTCCGGCGTTCTCGGTTAGGACCTCGGCCGACATCGCTCACTCCCCAAGCCGACCCAAACGCGACATTGCCTCATGAAGGATTCGGCTGTCTAAGGACACAAAGGGCCGGGAGGGCGGTTGACGATGCCCCAAAATTCTCAACGCGCGCTATTGAACCGAATTCCCGTGATAGCCGGAGCGATCCTCGGCGGACTCCTCGTCGGAATGATCCCGGCAAATGTGTGGCTTGTCTTCCTGGCGGTCCTCAAACTTCCTGTCCCGGCGGCAGTCGCCGCAGAGCTTCTTTTCCTCGCGGCATACGTGTGGTGGGCGCGAGGCGGTGGACCGCCGCAGCAGCTGCAGGCCGCCCGCGCCGACTATTTTCGAGCGCGATCCCTTTCCGGCGAGCAATGGTTTTGGGGCATCATCGCGGCCGTCGGTTTCGCGGCGACCGTTCATGGCGCGATCGCCTTGCTGTTCCGCTTCGTTCCTTATCCCGCGGCTGCGTTTCGCCAGGGATACGACATATCGTTCGTCCCGACGCGCCAGCTTCAGTATTTGGTTTGCATCATCTCCGCATTGTCGGCTGGCGTTTGCGAGGAAATCGGCTTCCGGGGATACATGCAACGACCGATTGAGAAGCATTACGGCGCGTTCGGCGCGATCCTGGTTTCGTCAGTCATGTTCACCCTGTTGCATCTGACCAAAGGCTGGGCGCTGGTCGGAATGGTGCCGATCGTCTTTGGGGCTGGACTGCTGCTCGGCACGCTGGCGCGCGCGGCGGGCACCTTGTGGTTCGGGATCCTTGGCCATTGGCTGATGGACATCGGCCTGTTCCTGTTCTGGTGGACGCAGGTCGCGGGCACTTTTCATGAACATCCGATTTCCCAAACAGGAATAGATCAGCCCTTCGTCTGGGAGTGCGCAGTGTTTGCCGCGGCGCTGACGATGATCGTGACCGCCATCTTAAAGCTGCTGAAACTGCGCGATAGCAGCCACGCGTCGCTGCTCGGAGCCCTGGCGGCCGGCGCGGTCTGAATTCCTGGCGCGGGAAGATTACGTGGGCCGACTGCTCAGAAACCAACTTGCATCCATGCTCGAGCGACGCCCAGTATCGCCAAGACGAACAGGGCTGCATTGACGAGACCACTCGAGGCGGCACCGATCAGTCGCTTCTCCGGATCGTTCATGTATGCGCGAGAATAGACGACCCGCCCTGCGACCCAAATGAGGCCAAGCAGTGGTGCCAACCAGCCCAATCGGATGGGAAAGAACGTGTCGATCCATAGCAGGGGCAAAAACAGGCCGAGCTGTTCGAGTGTGTTGAGCTGGACACGGTAAGCGCGTTCAAAGGTCTCATGGCCGACTGTGGCGGGCGCCTTGATACCCAGCCGACCCCGGAGATTGCCCACTCGCATGGCCGAAAAGAAATAGAACAGCAGCGCAAGGATCGTCACGGTCGCGGACAATAATGGTCCCGGAATCGTCGTCATCAGGCCTCCCCTCGAAATTAAGCGGCCCTCGAACTAGCCCCGACGAGATCGCTGCATCCGCGATCCGGTCATTGCGGTCCGCTCGCGCGGCTCGGTTATGGCCGATCACGGGCAAGCGTGAAAGCTCGGGCCGTGATTATCTCGTCCGATCCCCCGGCACGCTCCGCTGGCCCTCAACGGCTCGAGAGCACGAAGATATTTCCGTCCGGGTCCTTGAACTTGGCAAAATTGCCCCACGGCTGCTTTTCCGGCGGCTCGACGAACTCGACGCCCCGGCCTGATAGCTGAGCATAGGTGTAGTTGACGTCGTCACAGCCAAACGAGCCGTTGAAGAAAGTCCCGACGCGGTCCTCGTGCCCCTCGGGCGTATGA
>Ga0157369_10008450_pt1 | contig 11809 bp, 15 predicted proteins | sample C25metaG_FD_113461 | JGI IMG/M metagenome (GOLD analysis project Ga0157369, IMG submission 113461) | Corn rhizosphere microbial communities from Kellogg Biological Station, Michigan, USA - C2-5 metaG | ecosystem: Host-associated > Plants > Roots > Rhizosphere > Soil | place: USA: Michigan... | reverse complement strand
CTGGTCGTCGCCAACGAATTCTTCGACGCGCTGCCGGCCCGCCAGTTCGTGGCGGCGGAGAGCGGCTGGCACGAACGGGTGGTGGATTGGGAGGAGGGGTGCTTCGTCCCGAAGGCGGGCCCGCCGGTGCCGGCCTTTGCGATTCCCAAGCATTTTCGCGGCGCGCCTCCCGGATCGGTGCTCGAAGTCTCGCCGACCGCCTCGGCGATCGTGCGGCTCCTCGCCCAGCGGCTGGCGCGGCAGGGGGGCATGGCGCTGATCGTCGACTATGGCCACCCGGTGACGGCGATCGCCGACACGCTGCAGGCGGTGCGCGACCATGCCTATGCCGATCCGTGGAGCGAGCCCGGGGAGAGCGACCTCACCGTCCATGTCGATTTCGAGGCGCTGCGGACCGCCGCCGCCGAGGAAGGGGTGCGGGTGGCGGGGCCGATCCAGCAGGGCTTCTGGCTGACGGCGCTCGGCATCGGCGCGCGCACCGCGGCGCTCTCCGCGGCGGCGCCGGACCACGCGGCGGACATGGAGGAGGCGCGCGCGCGGCTGGTCGCGCCGGAGCAGATGGGCACGCTCTTCAAGGTGATGGCGCTGGTGGCGCCCGGCTGGCCGGATCCGGCGGGCTTTCCATGATCGCCTACCGGGCCGCCACCTCCGACGACGCGGCGCTGCTCGCCGACCTGTTCGAGCGCAGCTTCGTCGAGACGTTCGGGCACCTCTACCGGCCGGAGGACCTCGCCGCCTTCCTTGCCAGGCTGAGCCCGGAGGGGTTCAGGAGCGAGCTCGCGGACGCGCGCTACCGCTTCGTGCTCGCCTTCGACGGCGACGAGGCGGTCGGCTTCTGCAAGCTCGGCCCCCTCTCGCTGCCGGTCGACGCGGACGACTCCGCGCTCGAGCTCCGCCAGCTCTACATCCTAAGCCCGTGGCACGGCCGCGGCATCGCGCAGGCGCTGATGGAATGGGCGCTGGCCGAAGCGCGGGAGCAGGGTGCCGCGACGCTCTACCTCACCGTCTATACCGACAACCACCGCGCCCGCGCCTTCTACCGGCGCTACGGCTTCGCCTATGTCGCGCCCTACGCCTTCATGGTCGGCGAGCAGGCGGACGAGGACGAGATCTGGAAGCTGGAGCTCGAATGACGGTCGAGGTGCTTCGGGCGAAGGCGCTCGAGGGCGTGACCCACGGCTTCCTCGGCCGGCGCGGCGGCGTCTCGACGGGCGTCTGCGCCGGGCTCAACGTCGGTCTCGGGTCGGACGACGACCGGGCCGCGCTCGCCGAGAACCGGCGCCGCGCGATCGACGCCGTTGCCCCCGGGGCCGCGCTCGTCACGCTGCACCAGGTCCATTCGGGCGATGCCATGGCGGTGACCGCGCCGTATCCGCAGGATGGGCGGCCGCGCGCGGACGGGATGGCGACCGACCGGCCGGGCCTCCTCCTCGGCATCCTGACCGCCGATTGCGCGCCGGTGCTGTTCGCCGACCGCGCGGCGGGGGTGATCGGCGCCGCGCACGCGGGCTGGAAGGGCGCGATCGGCGGAGTCGTCGAGGCGACCGTGCGGGAGATGGAGAAGCTCGGCGCCGACCGGAGCCGGATCGCGGCGGCGGTCGGCCCGTGCATCGCGCGTCGCTCCTACGAGGTGGACGAAGCGTTCTTCCGCCGCTTCCTGGACGAGGATGAAGCGAACGAGCGCTTCTTGTCCGGCGGCGCGCGCGAGGGGCGGCACCTCTTCGACCTCGAGGGCTTCGTCGTCTCCCGACTCGCGGCAGCCGGCTTGGGGCGCATCGAGGCGCTGGGGGAGGACACGTACAGCCAGGAGGACCGCTTCTTCAGCTTCCGCCGCGCCACCCACCGGGGGGAAGCCGATTACGGGCGGCAGATCTCGCTGATCGGCCTCTAACCCCCCTCCTTGCAAGGGAGGGCTGGGGGTGGGCGCAGCGAGACCTTCGCTGACGACGCGTTTCGCCCGCCTTCGGCGCACCCACCCCTAGCGCCTCCCTTCCAGGGAGGGGAACCGGAGGGCTTTCCCCCTCCCCGTCGGCTGCGCTAGAGGGCGCTCGGGCAACGGACCTCACCCCTCCGCCGCTCCGCACACGGGCGGGCGGTGGGCCTGCCTTCGAAGGCGGGCCCGGTCTCCAGGCACAGTCACTCGCAAGGAGACAGAGAAATGGCAGGCGAAGACGAATCCGACATGACCGGCGCGACGCCGCGGCGCAGGCCCAAGACCCCGGTGCTCGAGGTCGGCGGACGCAAGCTCAAGCCCGCGACCCTGATGATGGGCCACGGCTTCGACCCCGCGCTCTCGGAAGGCTCGCTGAAGCCGCCGATCTTCCTCACCTCCACCTTCGTCTTCGAGAATGCGGCGGCCGGCAAGCGCCACTTCGAGGGCGTCACCGGCAAGCGCCCGGGCGGCGCGGAGGGCCTCGTCTATTCGCGCTTCAACGGGCCGAACCAGGAGATACTCGAGGACCGCCTCGGCCTCTGGGAGGAGGCGGAGGACGCGCTCACCTTCTCCTCCGGCATGTCGGCGATCGCGACGCTGCTTCTGACCTTCGTCCAGCCCGGCGACGTCATCGTCCATTCGGGCCCGCTCTACGCCGCGACCGAGACCCTGATCGCGCGCATCCTCGGCAAGTTCGGCATCACCTGGCTCGATTTCCCCGCCGGCGCCGAGCGCAGCGAGATCGAGGCCGTGCTCGAGCAGGCCAAGGCCAAGGGCCGGGTGCCGCTCATCTACCTCGAGAGCCCCGCCAACCCGACCAATGCGCTGGTCGACGTCGAGGCGGTGGCGGCGGCGCGAGACGCGCTGTTCGGCGAGGGCGAGCGGCCGCCGATCGCGATCGACAACACCTTCCTGGGGCCCCTCTGGTCGAAGCCGCTCGACCATGGCGCCGACCTCTCCATCTACTCGCTCACCAAATATGCGGGCGGGCATTCGGACCTCGTCGCCGGCGGCGTGGTCGGCGCCAAGGCGCTGATCAATCCCATCCGGATGATGCGCAACACGATCGGCACGATCACCGATCCGAACACCGCCTGGATGCTGCTCAGGAGCCTCGAGACCCTCGAGCTGCGGATGGAGAAGGCCGGGCGCAACGCCGAGAAGGTCTGCGAATTCCTGCGCCAGCACGCCAAGGTGGAGAGCGTCGGCTATCTCGGCTTCCTGAAGGAAGGCCGGCAGGCGGACATCTACCGCCGCCATTGCACCGGCGCGGGCTCCACCTTCTCGCTCTACCTGAAGGGCGGCGAGACCGAGGCCTTCGCTTTCCTCGATGCGCTGAAGATCGCCCACCTCGCGGTCAGCCTCGGCGGCACCGAGACGCTGGCGAGCGCGCCGGCGGCGATGACCCACCTGTCGGTGCCGGACGCGCGCAAGCAGGCGCTCGGCATCACCGACAATCTGGTCCGGATCTCGATCGGCGTCGAGGATCCCGACGACCTCATCGCCGACTTCGACCAGGCGCTCGCCGCCATCGCGTAGGGGGAACCCGGGGGCCGTTCCGGAACCGGCACGGCTTTTCGGGAGTCTCTTGCCCGATGGAGGAGTTCGCCCGCCTCTCGGTCAAGCCCGACCTTCCGCCGATGGAAGCGAAGCTGGTCGATTCGCTCCCCGACGGCGAGGGCTGGCAGTTCGAGCCGAAGTGGGACGGCTTCCGCTGCCTCGCCTGGCGCGACGGCGGCGAGGTCTTCCTGCAGTCGAAGTCGGGCAAGCCGCTCGGCCGCTATTTCCCCGAGGTGGTCGACACGATCCTGGCGATGCGCGCGGACCGCTTCGTGCTCGACGGCGAGCTGATCATCCCGGTCGGCGACCATCTCTCGTTCGACGCGCTGCAGCTTCGGCTCCATCCGGCCGCGAGCCGGGTGAAGAAGCTCGCGGCCGAGACGCCGGCCCAGTTCATGCTGTTCGACCTCCTCTTCCACAAGGAGACGAGCTACCTCGCCGCCCCGCTCGACATCCGCCGCCAGGCGCTGGAGACGGTCTACGGCGCCGAGAGCGGCGACGACCTCCTGCTGTCGCCGGCGACCCACGATTGCGAGGTGGCGAGGGGCTGGCTGGCCAAGGCCGGCGGAGCGCTCGACGGAGTCGTCGCCAAGCGCCGCGACGGCCCCTATGAGCCCGGCGAGCGGGCGATGCTGAAGGTCAAGCAGGCGAAGACCGCCGACTGCGTCGTCGGCGGCTTCCGCTACGGGACGGGCAGCAAGGAGGTCGGCTCGCTCCTCCTCGGCCTCTACGACGAAAGCGGCAAGCTCGACCATGTCGGCTTCACCTCGGCGATCCCGGCCGGGCAGCGGGCGGCGCTGACCAGGCGGCTGGAGGCGCTGGTCGAGGCGCCGGGCTTCACCGGCGACGCGCCGGGCGGGCCGAGCCGCTGGTCGACCGAGCGCACCGGCGAGTGGCAGCCGCTCCGGCCCGAGCTCGTCGCCGAGGTGCGCTACGACCATGTCACCGGCGGCCGCTTCCGCCACGGGACCAAGTTCCTGCGCTGGCGGCCCGACAAGGCGCCCGAGCAGTGCCGCAAGGACCAGCTCCAGCCCGAGGCGCGGCCGGCCGAGCTCGCCGGCACGCTGGAGCAGGCGCGGTGAAGGAGGAACGGTTCGTCGAGGGCGTCCGCCTCTCCAGCCCCGACAAGATCCTCTACCCCGAGCAGGGCATCACCAAGGCGGCGCTCGCCGATTATTACGTCGCGGTAGCGCCGCGCATGCTGCCCCACGTCGCCTTCCGGCCGGTGACGATGGTCAGGTGCCCGACCGGGCGAGGCACCAAATGCTTCTACCAGCGCCACGCCGGCTCCGGCGTTCCAGAGCAGCTCGGCGAGATCCTCGTTCCGGGGTTCGAGGAGCCCTATCTCTTTATCCGCGACGTCGCCGGGCTGGTGGCGATGGTGCAGATGGGGGTGCTCGAAATCCATCCCTGGGGCGTCACCAACGCCCATCCCGACAAGGCCGACCGCATCGTCTTCGACCTCGATCCCGACGAAGGCCTCTCGTTCGACGACGTGATCCGTGCCGCCCACGAGGTGCGCGAGCGGCTCGCCGCGCTCGGCCTCACGAGCTTCGTCAAGACGACGGGCGGCAAGGGCCTCCACGTCGTCGTGCCGGTCGAGCCGACCGCCGCCTGGGGCGAGGTCAAGAGCTTCGCCAAGGGCGTCTCCAAGGAGATGGCCGCCGACGCGCCCGACAAGTACCTCACCAAGATCTCGAAGGCGGAGCGGGCGGGCCGCATCTTCATCGACTATCTGAGGAACGACCCGACCTCGACCGCGGTCGCCCCTTATTCCACCCGCTCCCGCTCCGGCGCCCCGGTCGCGATGCCGCTCCTCTGGGAGCAGGTGAAGGCGGGCCTCGACCCCTGCGACTATCTGGTGACGACCGTCCCCGCGCTGATCGCGAAGCAGAAGTCCGACCCCTGGGCCAACGTGCTGGAGGTGAAGCAGCGGCTGCCGGAGAGCCCGCGCGGCTAGGCCTCGAGGAACTCCCGGCGGGCGCGCCAGCCGAAGATCGACACGATCGTGAAGAACAAAGCCGCGGCGGCATATTGGGCCAGCGGCAAGCTGACCAGCATCGCCACGCCGTTCGTGGAGTGCGGCTCGATCTCGATGAGGTAGAACCACCCCGCCCCAGTGGAAGCGATGAGCGCGGCTTCGAGGCCGAGGAACAGCCACGCGCCGAGGCGCGTGCGGGAGGCCTTCGCGCACACCGCAGCGGCAAGGACGGGCCCGACCAGCCAAGGCAGGAACAATAGGTCGTAGAAGACGACGTCCGCGCCGTCGGCGCCGACGATGAAGAAAGTGGCGATCCCGGCAGCGTAAGCGAGGCCGAGCCATTTCGCGATGCGCACGGGACCAACGGCCGCCATGGCCTCTCCTTAGCATGCGCTGCGGAGAGTTTCATCGGTGGACGGTCAGCTTTACCGGGGCCATTGACCGGGACTCGTTTCGCCTCCATTCCTGGTCTCAACAGGGAGAGGCAAAGGCATGATTTGCAAGCCTATCGCAGCCGGCGCCGTTCGGCAGCCGATGCGCAAGCGCGGCTGAGCCTCGCCCCGCCCAATTCCTTCAAACCCCACCGACGGAGCGACACCCTCATGAAGCCTCTCTTCTCCTGCGCGTCCGCCGCGCTTGCCGCTGCCCTTGTCGCCGCCTGCTCGGGCGGAGCCGGCGGGAATGCCAGCGGCGGCGGCGGCGACCAGTCGGCCAAGCTCGTGCAGACCGCGCAGGCGCTGGAGAAGAAGCTCGGCGCGCCGGGCGAGAAGGCGCAGATGCCGCCGGCCGACGATCCCGACGTCAAGGCGTTCGACACCGAGGCCGAAAAGGCGCTGACCGCGCTCGGCACGGCGTCGATGCCGGTCGAGGGCATGGATTCGTTCGACCGCCTCTGCAGCCCGGCGGCCAAGATCACCGCCGCCTACGTGAGCACCGGACTCGGCGCGGTCGGCGAGGGCGGGCTCCCGACCGGCGACCAGGCGAAGGTCGCCAGGATGAACGAGAATGCCAGCCGCTACATGGGCCAGATGCTGACCCCGCTCCTCTATTCGGCGCATTGCACCGCGGTCCACATCCCGCCGATCGACAAGGAGCTGGCGAAGCGCGACCTGTCGGGCAAGGCGGCGGCCCTCGCCCAGGTGCGCAACGGCGCCTACGGCCAGTTCGCGGGCCTCCTCCAGATGGCGGCGAGCCCCGACATGCAGCCGGCGCAGCGCAAGCGCGTGATCGACGTGCTGAGCCGCGACGCCGGCGACCTCGCCATCGCCTTCACCCCGGCCCAGCGCCAGCAGGCGAGCGGCGTCGTCGACGCGGCCGCCTCGGCTTCGCCCGACGTCAAGGCGGTGGCCGACGGCCTCAAGTCCGCGATCGGCAAGGCGCCGTGCGGGAAGCTCTGCGCCAGCTGAGCCGGCGCCCTCAAAGCGGCGGGGGATCGAGGTAGAGATAGGCCGGGTCGAACTCGGCGATCCGCACCAGCTCGGCGAGGTTGAGGATGGCGACCCTGCCGCCGCGGAACTGGAGGATCCCGCTCTCGCGCAATTCCTTGAGCACGCGGTTGACGTGGATCGAGGTCAGGCCGAGGCATTCGGCGAGGTCGGCCTGGGTGAGCGGGAGATCGAAACCGTCCTCCTGCGCGAGGCCGACGATTCCCAGCCGCTCCTTGAGCTCACAGAACAGGTGGGCGGTGCGCGAGCGCGCGTCGCGCCGTCCGAGCGACAGGGTCCATTCGCGGTGGATGGCGGCGTCGAGATTGGTGCCGAACCAGTAGATGTCGCGAAGCCGCGGATGGGCGTCGAACAGCCGCCGCGCGTCCTCGTGCTGCATGATCGCGATGCGGGCGGGCGACAGCGTCATGACATTATGGTCGAGGCGCTTCAGCGTGTAGCTGTGCATGTCGGCGAAATCGCCGGCGACGTGGAGCTCCATGATCTGCCGCTGCCCCTCGCGCAGGTCCTTGTAGCGGCACATGATCCCGTCGAGCAGCAGCGTGCTGAACGACAGCGCCTCGCCGGCGCGGACGATGGTCCGGTCCGCCGGGTGCTCGCGAACTTCCCGGATCCCCGCGCGGATCGCCTGCTCCTCCTCGTCGGAGATGCGGTGGCGGGCGCGCAGCTTCATGAGGTGGGCTTCGATCATCGCGCCTCCCCTTGTTCGTAGACTTCCACGGCGTCGTGAAAATGCACGGTTGCGAGCACCTGGCCGGATTCGTCGGCGATCTCGATCCGCCCCTCGAAATCGATCGACCCGTGGGCGACCTCGTCCTGCAGGATCGATCTGATGCCTCCGACCGCCTCGGCGCGCGCCGCCTCGAGGTCGGGGAGTTCAAGCCCCTCCTCGTCGCGGCTGCAGCCGGTGCGATTGTAGACGTGGAGGAAGAAGAGCGGCATGCGCACCGAACGAAGCGGGGCGCCGCCGGTTTCCCCGACGCTTGCCGCCGCCGCGCCGCCTCCTATCTTGAGCGGCGAAGGAGACACGACATGGCCGAACAACAAGCGACGCTCGCCGGCGGCTGCTTCTGGTGCACCGAGGCGGTGTTCAACGACGTGATCGGCGTCTCGAAGGTCGAGAGCGGCTATACCGGCGGCCGCGTGGCGAACCCGACCTACCGCCAGGTCTGCGGCGGCGACACCGGCCATGCCGAGGCGATCCGGGTCACCTTCGACACCGACGTGATCTCCTACGGCGAGATCCTCGACATCTTCTTCGCAACCCACGATCCGACCCAACTCAACCGGCAGGGGAACGACGTCGGCACCCAATACCGCTCCGCCCTCTTCCCGAGCTCCCCCGAGCAGGAGGCGGAGGCCCGCGCCGCGATCGAGCGCGCCGCCGCCGACTGGCCGGTGCCGATCGTCACCACGATCGAGCCGGTTTCCGACTGGTGGCCGGCCGAGGACTATCACCAGGATTATTGGGAGGGCGAAGGCCAGCGCAATCCCTATTGCCTCGCCGTCATCCCGCCCAAGCTCAAGAAGCTGAGGAAGAGCTTCGCCGCGCGCGCGAAGAGCGAGTCGGCCTCGGCCTGACGGTCAGCGATAGCGCGAGAGGTCCGTCATCGGCGCGGTCGACCCGGGCACCGCGGCCGGCTCCGATTGCGGCATCGCGGCGGCGCCGTTCATCGCTTCCGTCCGCGTCACCCGCGGCTCCGCGGCGCCCGTCCGGGGCAAGGCGGTCTCGTCACCCTCCCGGCATGGCCCCGTCCGCTGGGCGCCGATGTGGAGCCTGGCCCTGGCGCTCTGCCCCTGGTTGCTTTTGAGATCGAGCGCGATCGTCGCATCGACCTTGTCCGGAGCGACGGTGCCGGTCACGACGAAGCGCCGCTCCCCTTGCGGATCGGTGCAGACGCCGGCGACGTCGATCTTGCCGTCGACGAACTGCTTACGGTCGAACCGGCAGTCGCCGCCGCCGCCGAGATCGCGCGACGTCAGCTTCGCGGCCGAGATCGCCTTCGCATGCTCGGCCGTCACGCAGACGGCGGGCTCGCGCGGAGCGAGCTTGCTGAGCAAGGCCGCCTTCAATTCGGCCGTGCGGTCGCTCGAGATGCCCGACATTTCGAGGTCGTCGACCTCCGCGGAGACGGTCCAGAGCCCCGGCTCCATCCGCACCTGCTGCGGTCCCGAAATATAGTAGGCGCCCGCGGCCGATGCGGACAGGCTGAGGCCGAGCAGAAGAATGCGCATGAGAACCCCCTCGTGCTGCTGGCCTAGCGCGGGAAGGTGACCATAGCGTTGACGCCGATGGGCCCGAGCTCCGCCATGCTTCCATCGGCGGGCGCCGGGGCTTAGGCTGGCCGCGGGAGGACCCACCATGCGCGCCGCCGTTCCGCTCGCCCTCGCAGTCCTGCCGGCACTCGCCGGCGCCGCTCCGGCCGCCAGACCGGCGGCGGCGCAATGCACGCCGGTCGTGCAGGCGAGCCCGGACCGGAACGGCCTCAACCTTTCGCCGGAGCGGACGGCGCGGATGGTGGCCGAGACCCGCGACCATTTCGTCGCCGCCGCCCGTGCCGCCTGCGCGAGCGGCGTCATCGCGCCGCGCGACCTCGCCCATTTCCGCCGCCTCCTGCTGCGCGACGCGGAAGGGACGACCGAGCCGATGCTGTTCACCCGCGAGGCGGGGCCCACCACCGCGATCCTCGACTTCGCTTATCAGGATGGCCCCGCCCCCACGGTGGCGGAGCTCAGGAACGCGCTGCGCTGCTGGAAGCGGCCCTCCGCCCGCGGCTGCGAAATCGGGGACTGACATGCCGCGTCGCGCCGGCCCTGCAAGCTGATGCGGATCGCGATCGCCGGAGCGGCCGGCCTCCTGCTCTGGCTTGCCGCCCAGGCGCTGGCGTTCGGTCTCGCGGGCGCCGGCCATGGCTGGGTCGATCCCTTCTTCTTCACGCTCCCGCTCGTCGTCCTTTACCCGGCGGCGCTGATCCGCTGGCGGGGCCCGAGCCGCGGCCGCGGCGGGATCGACCTGCTTCTCCTGCTCACCGGCCTTGCACTCGATTTCCTCCTGGTGGGCCGCAGCCTCGGCGAGGAGGGCGCCTATCTTCTGAGGATATGGCAGTTCGAACCCGCGGCGGTGGCGATATGGATCATCCTGTGGGCGGGATGGCAGGCGGCCCTGCTCGGTCGGGTGCTGCGCGCAGCGGCACCGGAATAGGCGCGGCGCTGCCATGCTGACCTGGCGGACGGGCTATGCCGTCGCCGCTGCCTTCGTGCTCGCGGTGGAGATCCTCATTGCGACCGCCGTGCACGATGCCTTCGTGCGGCCTCATGTCGGCGACAGCCTCGCCGTCCTGCTCGTCTACCTGGCGCTCCGGTCGGTCGTACGCGTGGGCGTGCTGCGCGCGGCGGCGCTCGCCTTTGCAGTCGCCGCCGCCGTCGAATTCGGCCAGCTGATCGGGCTCCTGAAGCTGCTCGGCCTCGAGGCGAACGCCATCGCGCGGACCGTGCTCGGAAGCGGCTTCGATCCCTGGGACTTTCTCGCTTATGCCGCGGGAGCGCTGGCGGCGGTCGCCTGTGATACGTACCGGCTCAGGCACGCGGCGCGGCGGCGCGGCGGAGGCGGTCGTTGATCGCGGCGCCGATGCCGGTTTCAGGCACGGGCGCGACGGCGATGCGCGGCTTCGGCGAAGCCTCGGCGCGATGGAGGGCGGCGAAGAGGTTCGCCGCCGCTTCGTCGAGATCGCCGCTGAGGCTGAGACTGTCGTCGCCGGCGACAGCGCCGAACCCGATCAGCCATTCGTCCGCCTCTGCCTGCTCCGCGTCTAGCCGCACCGGCTTCGCCGGCGCATAGTGGCTCGCCATCATACCCGGCGCCTCGATCCTGCGCCCGGGCCACGGCGCCTGACGCCCTGCCCCGGCCGCTTCGGCCAGCACGTCGAGCGCGACCGGGCCCGGGCGGAGCAGTCTCAGCCCGGCGGGTTCGACGGCGACGATGGTCGATTCGAGGCCGCGCTCGGTCTCGCCGCCGTCAACGATGAGGGCGATCCGGCCGCCGAGGCTCTTCAGCACGTGCTGCGCCGAGGTCGGGCTGATCGTCCCGCTCGCATTGGCGGACGGCGCCGCGAGCGGGCGCCCCGCGGCGGCGAGGAGCGCCTGCATCGCGGGGTGTGCGGAGACCCGAAGGGCGATGGTGCCGAGCCCGGCGGTCACGCGCGGAGCGATGCCGCCGCCCTCGCGCAGCGGCACGACCAGGGTGACTGGGCCGGGCCAGAAGGCGCGGGCGATGCGGCGCGCGGCTTCGTCGAGCAGCCCGATCCGCTCCGCCTCGGCAAGGTCGGGGACGTGGACGATCAGCGGGTTGAACGAAGGCCGCCCCTTGGCCGCGTAGATGCGCTCGACCGCCGCGCCGCTGGTGGCATCGGCGGCGAGGCCGTAGACGGTTTCCGTCGGGACCGCGACCGGCTCGCCGGCGAGGACCAGCCGCGCCGCCTCGGCCACCGCCTCGGGACCGAAGGGAAGGACCCGCGTCTCCTTTTGCGCGCTCACCGGGTCCGGCTATAGCGGCCGTGACGCAACCGCAACATCGAGCCGCCCATGACCTATGCACCGCCGACCGAGGACCAATTGTTCGTCCTCAAGCATATCGTCGGGCTCGACGCCCTCGCCCAGGCCGGCTTCGCCGAGGCCGGCGAGGACATGGCCGCGGCGATCGTCGAGGGCGCCGGCGCCTTCGCGGCCGGCGAGTTCGCGCCGCTGAACCGGATCGGCGACGAGGTCGGCGCCCGCTGGACGGCCGATGGCGTTACCACGCCGCCGGGCTTCCGCGAGGCCTACAAAGCCTACGTCGAGGGCGGCTGGGGCACGCTCGCCGGGCCGGCCGAGTTCGGCGGGCAGGGGCTGCCG
>Ga0157369_10008447_pt1 | contig 11812 bp, 6 predicted proteins | sample C25metaG_FD_113461 | JGI IMG/M metagenome (GOLD analysis project Ga0157369, IMG submission 113461) | Corn rhizosphere microbial communities from Kellogg Biological Station, Michigan, USA - C2-5 metaG | ecosystem: Host-associated > Plants > Roots > Rhizosphere > Soil | place: USA: Michigan... | reverse complement strand
TGTACTCACCAATACCCGCACGCCGGTTTCCATGATCAAGGGACGCGACGTATGGTGGGAGGATGAGGTGAAGCTGGTTGGTACTGAATGTGCCGCAGAAGAAATGGATGCCGAGGATATGCTCTTTATCCTGTATACATCCGGTTCTACCGGAAAGCCCAAAGGTGTGGTGCATACCGTTGGCGGCTATATGGTGTACACAGGCTATACGTTCCTGAATGCTTTTAATTACCAACCGGGTGAGGTATTCTTCTGTACGGCAGATATCGGCTGGATCACCGGGCACTCTTATATTGTATACGGGCCACTTTCCCAAGGTGCCACGTCGCTGATGTTTGAAGGTATTCCGACTTATCCCGATGCCTCCAGATTCTGGCAGATCGTAGAAAAACATAAAGTTAACATTCTATATACAGCACCAACAGCCATCCGGTCGCTGATGAGTTTCGGCACCGAGCCGATCAAAGGACATGATTTAAGTTCCCTTCGTGTTCTGGGATCTGTGGGTGAACCCATCAATGAGGAAGCCTGGCACTGGTACGATGAAGAGATCGGTGGAGGCAAAGCGCCGATTGTGGATACCTGGTGGCAAACAGAAACAGGCGGACTGATGATCTCACCCATTGCTTTTGTAACACCAACCAAGCCAAGCTATGCGACCTTACCACTTCCAGGCGTTCAGCCAGTCCTGGTTGATGAAGAAGGTAAAGAGATCACCGGAAACGGCGTCAGCGGAAATCTTTGTATTAAATTCCCATGGCCAGGCATACTGCGTACAACCTACGGGGATCATGAACGCTGCAGACAAACCTACTTCTCCGCTTATCCGAACCTGTATTTCACCGGAGATGGATGTTCAAGGGATGAGGATGGCTACTACAGAATTACCGGACGGGTTGATGATGTGATCAACGTATCTGGTCACCGGATCGGTACTGCAGAGGTTGAAAATGCCATTAACATGCATACGGGTGTGGTAGAGAGCGCTGTTGTCGGATATCCACATGATGTGAAAGGGCAGGGTATCTATGCTTTCGTTATCTTCCCTGTAGAGCATGGGGATCCGGAGCTGACCAAGAAGAATATTCTGCAGACCGTTACACGTGTTATTGGCGCCATCGCCAAACCGGATAAGATCCTTTTTGTAACCGGTTTACCAAAAACCCGGTCAGGCAAGATCATGCGCCGGATCCTCCGAAAAATCGCAGAAGGAGATACCTCCAACTTAGGGGATACCTCTACGTTGATGGATCCGGGGGTTGTAGACGAAATCCTGAAATCTGCTCAAAAAATATAAATAATTGAAACTTTATATCTCGACTAGTGTTCATTAATCTATCAAAACAACATTCATTTAAAGAAAATACGTTATGGATAAGTTAGAGTTAAAAGGATCATGGAACGAGTTGAAAGGTAAAGTAAAACAAGCTTATGCTGACTTTACAGATGATGATCTAACATATGAAGATGGTAAAGACGATGAACTGTATGGTAGATTGCAACAGAAAACCGGAAAAACCAGAGAGCAAGTTGTAGACTGGCTAAAATCTTTGTAGTTTATATTATTATTTAAATATTCTAAAGCGGTAAGGACCATGCGTTCAGCAATTCTTTTAGTGGATGATTAGAATTGCTGTAGCAAATATCTTTAATGCAGAATGGCCGGGCCTTGAAAAAGGTACCGGCCTTTTTCATGCCCAAGATTTCCATTTTATCTGGCTAAAATTCAAGTAGACTTTGCCTTCTGCAGAAAGGTTTTTTTAGCTCGAAATCCCCTAAATTTTTCAGTGTTTTTATACTGCTAAAAACAGGTCCGGAACAAGGCTGATCCAGCCTTGGAAAATTCCCACTTTTCAGGCAGATCTCACCCACAGTTCAGACACACCTCAAACACAGTTTGCGTGGGTAAGGTGTGGGTGAGGTGTGGGTGAGCTCTGGGTAAGCTCTGCGTTTTTTCCGGTTCCGATCCTTAACTTTTCTGAAGCGGGATCTGGTTTTTTCCCGGGCAAAATTCATCCTTTTCTTACTCAAAATCCGGGCGCTTTTTCATGCCAAAAAACACCAAAAAATAAAGCCCGTATCAACTGAATGATACGGGCTTTATTCGCCTGCCGGAAACCTCCCGGCGGGTCCGTTTTTTAAACGTCTAGTAACCGAAGATCTGCTCTAAAGTCAGCTTCGTTACCGGGCCAAATTTCTGCATGTCTTCCAGCTTCACTTTATTCTCAGAACCCACAATACAGTAGGTGTAAGGTTTATTCGCAACATGGTTCGCGTGGAATGCTTTCATGTCTGCAAAGGTCAGCGGTTTGATCGCATTGTAGCGGTCAATCCTGGAATCGTGATCCAATCCAAGTTTCTGATCTGCAAAATAGCTGTAGATGATCGCGTCTTTGGTAAGGCGTTCGGTTTGTATCGCGTTAAGCGCATTGAATTTCGAACCTTCAAAAGATTTGTCCAGTTGCGGCAAGTCGGTTAACAACTCGTTCATACCTGCAACGGCCTCATTCATCTTATCTGCCTGACTGCCCACATAGGCCACCATAGAAAACTGTTTGTCTTTAGCGTCTGGTGCCATATAGTAGGCGTAAGTAGAGTAAGCTAAGGCTTTAGACTCACGGATGGTTTGGAACACGATAGAGCCCATACCGCCACCGAAGTAGCTGTTGAACAGGTCAACCTGACCAGCTAATGCCGGATCGTATTTTCCATCATTACGCACCCATCTGATTTCCGATTGTACCATGTCGTAATCGGCAAACAGTACGTTATTTGTCGTATTGTTCGTGTACGTGAACTCCGTAGCTGACGCTGCCGGTGTAAACGCTTTTGGCAAACTATGCACTTTAACAATCTCCATTTGAAAGTCCGTTAATGTTTTCGGACCGTAATAGGTGATCGTGTGTTTGTAGTTGTTAATGTTGTGGAAGATGTACATCAACTCCTGCGAAGTGATCTTGTTCACCTCGTCGTTCGTTAGTACATTGTTGGTCGGGTTTTTAGCGCCATATTGTGCATAGCTAACCAATCCATTCAGGATGGCACCCTTGTTCAGTTTGGTGTTTTGTCTGGATTTTAAGATTCTTGCTTTCAGCTCTACCAAGGCTTCTTCATTTGGCTTGCAGTTCGCAAAAAGCTCTTCCACAAGGCGTACGGCCTGATCAAAGTTTTCCTGTAATCCGCTGATGTTGATGGTCACCACATCATTGCCAACATTCATGCTGTAGTTACAAGCGATGTTGTAGAACTGCTTGCTGATCTCCTCGGCGCTGTATTTGTCGGTACCCAAAAAGTTCAGGTACTGTGCAGCGTAAGGCAATAGCTTATAGTTGTTCGCACCCATGTCAAAGCGATAAGACATGCGGAACAAGCTGTTGTCTTTATTCTGAACGGTGATCACATCCGCGATACCAACTTTACCAAAGTTCATGTCTTTCTTGTAATCCAGGAATTTGGGTTCGATCGGCTTCACAGGCATGTCGATGATGCTTTTGGTGAAAGCCGATGTTTCTTTTGCATTGGCATTGATCGGCGTGATGACAGGTTTAACAACCTTTACAGTCGCTTTGTCTTCGCCTTTGTGTTTGTAACCTACGATATAGGCCTCTGTAAAGAACTTGTTCGCAAAATCAACCACTTCTTTTTTGGTGATCTTCGCCATGGCATCAGGCGCATTAAGCGTTTTGTTCCAGTCTGAACCACGGCTCAGGATAAACTCATTGGAAATGCTCTCTGCGCGATTGTTGTTGTTATCCAGGCTCTGCAGGATGCCGAGCTTGTTATTCGCAACGGTTGCTTTGATCAGACTCTCGTCGAATGCACCTTTTTTAAGCAAAGCGATCTGCTCCAATAGAAGTACTTTGGCTTGCTCCAGGGTCTGGCCGGTTTTAGGCTGTGCGCTAAGCACAAACTGTCCGTAATCCTTCATCTGCTGATAATAAGCAGAAGCACGCAACACTTTTTGTTGTTTGTTCAGGTTGATGTCCAGCATACCGGCTTTTCCATTCGCCAGGATACTGGAGATCAGGTCAAGCATCAGGCTTTCATGTGTGTTCTGAGCGAACCCACGATAAAGGATCATCGTATTCTCTGCACTTGGACCGTAAACATCAACGGTTTGAATTCCAGTTAAGGGTTTCTCCGGTGCCGGGTTATACAGGTCAAGCGGTTGGGCTTTCATGTAAGAAAATGCCTGATCGATCTTCTTGATCATCACGTCCGGGTTGAAATCACCGGCCATGATCACCGACATGTTATTCGGCACATAATACTTGTGGTAGTATTTCTTGATCTCCAGCAGGGAAGGGTTCTTCAGGTGCTCAATGGTACCGATGGTGGACTGCTGCCCGTAGTTGTGGGTTGGAAACAACAAGGCTGCAGTCTGCTCATACAGCTTGCTGTTGTCGTTATCCAGTGATCTGTTCTTTTCTTCATAAACAGCTTCTAACTCCGTGTGGAAGATCCGCAGGATCGGGTTACGGAAACGTTCCGACTGTAAAGCCAGGAACTTATCAACCGCGTTGGAAGGGAAATCTTCATTGTAAACGGTTTCCTCGTACCAGGTATGGGCATTTGACGATTGTCCGCCAATGCTTTTCATCATCTTATCGTACTCATTGGCAATAGAGATGTTGGAGGCTTCGCCGGATGTTTTGTCGATCTGTGCATAGATCTCCTTACGCTTGGCGGAGTCTGTAGTCTGGTTGTATTGCTCATACAAGGCATCGATCTTGTCCAGATATGGTTTTTCTTTGGCGAAATCCGTGGTTCCGAACTTGTCTGTACCCTTGAAAAGCATGTGCTCCAGGTAGTGAGCCAATCCGGTATGTGTCTTTGGATCCGTATTGCTTCCTGCACGAACCGCCATGCGGAACTCGATGTTTGGCTCCTTGGCATTTGGTGAAAGGATAACGGTTAATCCGTTCTTCAGGGTGTAAAATCGAGCTTTAATTGGATCATTGCTGACATACTTATAAGTATATCCGCCTGATGCGGCAGTTTTCCATTGATACCCGGTTTGTGCCATCAGGCTGGTGCCGGTAAATAGGAAGCCTGCAATCAAGAGTAGTTTATGCTTCATGTACATTAAGTTATAACCAAATATAGGCTGAAAGCAGATTAATCCTAGAACATAGGGCTAATTCTTGTATTTTTAGCCGTAATTTTTTTGATAGCTTTAGGCTATACGGCAGGATTCGGAACAGCTTTTGTAATTCCACCTGCTTTTAAGCTGAAATACATACAAATCCATGAAAAAAGAACACACAAAGCCCAATATCCTGGTCGTAAATGACGATGGGATCACCGCTCCGGGGATAAAGAACCTGATTGAAGTCATGCAGGAAATTGGAAACGTTGTTGTCGTGGCTCCAGATGGCCCGCAATCGGGGATGGGACATGCCATTACCATAGGCAAGCCGCTGCGCTTTGATCGTGTGGACCTCTATCCGGGCGTGGAGATGTACAAGTGCTCGGGTACGCCGGTCGACTGTGTCAAGCTTGCTGTAAACAAGATCTTCAAGGGCAAAAAGCCCGATCTATGTGTTTCGGGGATCAATCACGGTTTAAACAATTCCATTAACGTGATCTATTCCGGAACCATGTCTGCCGCTGTAGAAGGTGCGATCGAATCCATTCCATCTATTGGATTTTCATTGGACGATTTCTCTCAGGAGGCTGATTTCAGCTATAGTAAGCCTTTCATTAAGACCATTTCGGAGCAGGTTTTGGAACACGGACTTCCTTCAGCCACGCTGTTGAATGTCAACTTCCCAAAAGGTTCGGATTTAAAAGGTATTAAGATCTGCAGGCAGGCTAACGCCAAATGGGCGGAAGAGTTTGATGAGCGCAATGACCCCTACAACAGGCCATATTATTGGTTGACCGGCGTATTCCAGAATTTTGATAAAGGTGAGGATACGGACGTTTGGGCTTTAGAGCATGGTTATGTTTCGGTGGTTCCTGTACAATTTGACCTGACGGCACACCATGCCATTGGGGTACTTAACTCCTGGACGTTCGATGTTTAAGAATCTAAAAGACACTGTTTTTGTTGGTTTAGGCATTGGACTAATCGTTCCGGGCGTACTGATCGGTATTGTGTGGTTTATCATGCACCAGGTTTCTTTTTTGGCGAAGGCCGACCTGCTGCTGATCGGCTGTATTGCGGTCAATGCGATCCTGCTGAAGATGTTCTTTCGGCAAAATAAGGACGGCCTGGGCCGGGGTGTGCTCAGCGCGACTTTCCTCTGGGCTTTCGCTTTCTTTTTATATAAGGTCAATCAATCATGAAATACTACCTGGTAGCTGGCGAGGCATCGGGCGATCTGCATGGTGCCAATTTAATGAAGGCACTAAAAGATGTAGACGCTGCGGCAACGTTCAGGTACTTTGGTGGCGATAAAATGCAACAGGAGGGCGGCACCCTGGTTAAACATTATGCCGATATGGCTTTTATGGGCTTTACAGAGGTGGTGATGAATATTCGCACGATCTTAAAGAACATGAAGAGCTGTAAAGCGGACATCCTGGCGTACCAGCCGGATGTACTGATCCTGATCGATTTTCCGGGTTTTAACCTGAAGATCGCTGAGTTCGCCAAGTCGAAAGGCATCAAGGTGTTCTATTACATCTCGCCGAAAGTTTGGGCCTGGAACGAGAAACGCGTACTGAAGATCAAGCGGGTGGTGGACAAGATGTTCTGTATCCTGCCCTTTGAAGTCGCGTTTTACAAAGGCTGGGACATGGATATCGACTATGTCGGCAATCCCCTGCTGGATGAGATAGCCGCTTTTAACCCGGATCCGGATTTCCGGAAGAACAATGGTCTAAGTGACCCAAAGATTATTGCGCTGCTGCCAGGCAGTCGCAAGCAGGAAATTGAGCGCCTGCTTCCCACCATGCTCAGCTTAACCGCGCGTTTTCCCGATTACCAGTTTGTTGTTGCAGGGGCACCGAGCTTTAATGCCGACTACTACCAGCAGTTTGCCGAAGGGAAATCCTTAAAACTGCTTTTTGGAAAGACCTATGATCTGCTTCATGTTGCCCATGCAGCGGTTGTGGCATCGGGTACGGCAACTTTAGAGACGGCCTTGTTCCACGTGCCGCAGGTGGTTGTGTATAAGGGAGGAAGGATTAGCATAGCGATTGCGCGGATGGTCATCAAAATACGATTTATCTCTTTAGTTAATTTAATCATGGACCGGCAGGTTGTACAAGAGCTGATCCAGGAAGACTGCAATACGGAACGACTGAAGACAGTTGTTGAGGGTTTACTTTCCGGAGATCAGCGTAAGCAGATGCTGGATGATTATAAAGCACTTTCTGAGGTCATGGGCGCGCCCGGGGCATCAGTTAGAACGGCAAATTTGATCCTGAAATACCTGAAAGAATAGTCAGGTTTTTAACGTAACCTGTTTGATACTTTGGGTTAAATTACACTTTAATGATAATGGCTTTAAAGGCTGTGGATACTTTTGTTTTTTTCAGAAAATAAGAAAGAATAAAATATAAACAGCTTGTTCTTTTTGATGTTAATAAGGGAAGATTCTGCGCTGAGCGAAATCCTGATTTTCCAATTGACTGAACAACTTAGCACTTAAGTAAATTGCAAACTGCAGATCTGCGTAATGAATATCAAACACATAAATAACAAAAATTCCAGCTATACAATGAGACAAACAATTCATCTGGCCCTTATCATTTTGGGTGGCGCTGTGCTGACATCCTGTGGAGGTAAAAATGATCAAGCTGCCCAACAGGCTGCGGCTGCCAACCAGGTTAAAGACTTCAAAGTGCTGCAGTTAGAGCCTAGAGATGCCACTTTAAATACCGAGTATCCGGCAAGCATCCAAGGCCAGCAGAATATTGAGATTCGTCCGAAAGTAGACGGCTATGTAGACAAGATCTACGTGGATGAGGGTGCTGTTGTAAAAAAAGGCCAGCTGCTATTCAGCATTAGTGCCCCGCAGTATGAGCAGGAAGTACGTACTGCCACCGCTTCGATCAAGAGCGCAGAGGCGGATGTAAGTTCAGCAAATATGTCTGTCAACCGTGTGCGTCCATTGGTGGAAAAGGACATCGTGAGCAAGTTTGAACTGGAGTCTGCCGAGTACGCCTATCAGGCTGCGTTGGCCAGACTAGCACAGGCAAAAGCTGCATTGTCGAATGCCCGTACCAATCTTGGCTATACCCGGGTAACCAGTCCGGTGAACGGTATTGTGGGTTCTATTCCTTTCCGTTTGGGTAGTTTGGTGAGCAGCTCCACTGCGGAGCCATTGACAACCGTTTCCAGCATTGGAAATGTTTTCGCTTACTTCGCGCTGAATGAGAAATTACTCCTGGAGTTTACTAAGGATGCAAACGGAAAGTCCTTCGCGCAGCAGATCAAAAAGTTGCCGGCGGTATCGTTGTTATTGGCTGATGGTACCTTATATGAGCACCAGGGGCATATTGAAACTGTAAATGGCTTGATCAATACCGCAACCGGATCTGCCAATGTGCGGGCAACTTTCCCGAATCCAAAAGGACGTATCCGTAGCGGAAGCAGTGCAACGGTAAGAATTCCTACGGAAGTTAAAGGTGCCATTCTGGTACCGCAGAGTGCCACTTTTGAGTTGCAGGACAAACGGTTTGTCGTTGCTGTAGGTGCCGATAGCGTGACGCGTAATGTGCCGATCCAGATCAGAGAGAATACTGCAGGTCAGTTCTTCGTTGTTGATAGTGGCTTGAAAGCCGGTGAGCGCATTGTGCTTGAAGGCGTAGCTACATTGAAAGAAGGAACGAAGATCAAACCTGTATCAACAAGTGCCGAAACGATTTACGCGGACGTAAAATAATTAGAGGATGTTTAAAAAATTTATAGAGCGCCCGGTGCTCAGTACAGTAATCTCCGTGATTATTGTCATACTCGGGATTTTGGGGCTACTCGCCCTGCCCATTTCACAATACCCGGATATCGCGCCGCCAACCGTACAGGTTTCCGCAAGTTATTCCGGTGCCAATGCTGATGTTGTTCTAAAAAGTGTGGTTGTTCCGCTGGAAGAGCAGATCAATGGTGTGGAGAACATGACTTACATGACTTCCTCTGCCACCAACGAGGGAACAGCCAGTATCAGCGTATTTTTTAAAGTAGGTACCAACCCTGATCTTGCTGCGGTAAACGTGCAAAACCGGGTATCCCGTGCAACGAGCTTGTTGCCTCAGGAGGTTACTCAGGCCGGTGTAACAGTTACCAAGAGCCAGAGCAGTAACTTGCTGATCTTTTCTTTGTATAGTACCGATAAGGCCTACGATCAGACTTTCTTACAGAACTATGCGAAGATCAACCTGGTTCCTCAGATCCAACGGGTAACTGGCGTGGGTGAGGCCCGGGTATTCGGATCTAAGGATTACTCGATGCGGATCTGGTTGAAGCCGGACGTGATGTCGCAGTATGGTTTGATTCCTTCCGACGTGTCTGCGGCGCTTGCAGAGCAGAACATCGAGGCCGCACCGGGTAAGTTCGGTGAGAATGGCGACCAGTCCTTCCAGTATGTAATTAAATACAAAGGAAGGCTGACTACCGTGGAGCAATTTGAGAATATCGTGGTGAAAGCCGCTGGTAATGGTCAGCTGTTGCGCCTTAAAGATGTTGCCCGCGTAGAACTGGGTGCATTGAGTTACACATCCAGCATCGTGACCAATGGGCTGCAGTCGGTGGGTGTGGCGGTAAGTCAGACTCCGGGTTCCAACGCCCGTGACGTTATCAATGAGTCCAAAAAGATCATTGATAAAGCGGCAAAGTCCTTTCCGAAAGGCGTAGGCTACACAACGTTGGTCGACGTGAATGAAAACCTCGACGCCTCTATTGAGAAGGTGATCCACACCCTTGTGGAAGCCTTTATCCTGGTGTTCATCGTGGTGTTTATTTTCCTTCAGGATTTCCGTTCCACATTGATCCCGGCGATTTCGGTTCCGGTTGCAATTGTGGGGACGTTCTTCTTCCTGAACCTTTTTGGTTTCACGATCAACTTGCTTACACTCTTCGCTTTGGTACTTGCCATCGGTATTGTGGTGGATGATGCGATTGTAGTCGTGGAAGCCGTGCACGCCAAACTGGATACGGGTTATAAGTCGGCCCGGAAGGCCAGTATCGATGCGATGAACGAGATTTCCGGTGCGATCATTTCCATCACGCTGGTTATGGCGGCGGTATTTATTCCGGTGACCTTTATCACCGGATCAACCGGGGTGTTTTATAAGCAGTTTGGTATTACGCTGGCTGTGTCCATTATCTTATCGGCGGTAAACGCGTTAACACTGAGTCCGGCATTATGTGCTTTGTTCTTAAAGCCACATGAAGACGATCATAAGCACAAGAGCTTCATTCAGCGGTTTTATACCGCATTTAACGTTGCATTTAACAATGTGACTACTAAGTATAAGCGTTCCGTATTGTTCCTTGCGGGCCGGAAATGGATCCCGATCACCGCGATCTTAATATTTGCGGTAGGTCTGGGTGTGATGATGAAAACCACGCCATCTGCGTTTGTACCGGCAGAGGATCAGGGTAGTATTTTTGCGAACATCAGTTTGCCACCTGCATCTTCTATGGAGCGCTCAACGGTGATCGCCAAGCAGGTGGACAGCATTGCCCACTCGCTTCCTGAGGTTAAAAATACCTTGCGTATCGTCGGACAAAACTTCACCGCTGGTGCAGGTAGTGCCTACAGTATGGTTATCCTGAAATTAAAGCCTTGGGAAGAACGTGAAGGTGGTATCAATGAAGTGATCGGAAAGCTGTTCGCGAAAACGAGCGGTATCCGCGATGCGAGTATATTCTTTATTTCTCCGCCAACCATTCAAGGTTTCGGTCAGAGTGGTGGTTTCGAGTTTCAGTTGCAGGATCAGGGTGGACACACCACCTCCGAGTTCTTCAAGGTGAATACGAACTTCCTCGCTGCATTGGCAAAGAGACCGGAGATCCAATACGCAACAACTTCTTTCAATCCAAACTTCCCGCAGTTTTTGATGGACGTCAATCTGGAGAAGTGTAAGGAAGCTGGCGTAACGGTAAACTCTGTTCTAAGTACCATGCAAGGTTATTATGGTGGCATTTACGCTTCCAACTTCAATAAGTTTGGTAAGCAGTACCGCGTTATGATCCAGGCAGACTATGCTTACCGTGCAGATCCGGAGGGCTTAAGCAAGATCTTTGTGCGAACCAGCAGCGGCCAGATGGCGCCAATAACCACATTTGTGAAAATGAAGCGGGTGTATGGTCCGGAGTCTATCTCCAGGTTTAACTTGTTCAGCTCAATTGCGATCACCGGTGCGCCGAATGCCGGGTACAGTTCTGGTGATGCCATTAAGGCAATCCAGGAAGTGGCAGCCAGTAACCTTCCGGCAGGATATGGTTACGATTTCTCCGGTCTAACCCGTGAAGAGCTAGCATCAGGCAGTCAGACCATCTTTATCTTTGCGCTATGTTTGGTATTTGTGTACTTCTTATTGAGTGCGCAGTACGAAAGCTATATTTTGCCTTTCGCCGTATTGCTGTCTATTCCATTCGGTTTGGCGGGTGCGTATTTCTTCTCCATTATATTCGGACTGAACAGTAACATTTATCTGCAGATCTCGCTGATCATGCTCATTGGTTTGTTAGCGAAAAACGCGATCTTAATTGTAGAGTTTGCTAAGGAAAGGGTAGATGCAGGAATGGACTTGATGAAGGCAACTATATCAGCTGTCAGGTTGCGTTTGCGCCCTATATTGATGACATCGTTTGCATTTATATTAGGTGTTTTGCCGTTGGCATTTGCATCCGGGGCCG
>Ga0157369_10008446_pt1 | contig 11814 bp, 7 predicted proteins | sample C25metaG_FD_113461 | JGI IMG/M metagenome (GOLD analysis project Ga0157369, IMG submission 113461) | Corn rhizosphere microbial communities from Kellogg Biological Station, Michigan, USA - C2-5 metaG | ecosystem: Host-associated > Plants > Roots > Rhizosphere > Soil | place: USA: Michigan... | reverse complement strand
CGCGCGGGTCCGGCGCTGCCGGGACACACGCCGCACGAAGCGCCGGAGCGCCTGCCGAACCAGACCGCGCGCCGCCCGCTTTCCGCCGCCGATCACATGATCGACGCCGCCTGACCCGCCCTGCTTCAGCAACGACTTGCGATAGAGAAAGAACATGGACGTAACCGTAGTGTGGGCCGCGATCATCGCGCTGGGCCTTTTCATGTATGTGGTGCTGGACGGCTTCGATCTGGGCATCGGCATCGTCTTCCCGTTCTTCCCCGACGAGAAGGAACGCGACCTGATGATGAACACGGTCGCGCCGGTGTGGGACGGCAACGAAACCTGGCTGGTGCTCGGCGGCGCCGGTCTGTTCGCGGTGTTTCCGGCGGTCTACTCGACCGTGCTGTCCGCGCTGTATCTGCCGCTGATCTTCATGCTCATCTGCCTGATCTTTCGCGGCGTGTCGTTCGAGATTCGCGCCAAGGCCAATCGTACGAAGCATCTGTGGGACCTCGCGTTCATCGGCGGCTCGGCGGGTGCGACGTTCTTTCAGGGCATCGCGCTGGGCGCGTTCCTGCAGGGCATTCCCGTGATCGACGGCGCCTATGCGGGCGACGCCTTCGGCTGGCTCACGCCGTTCAGTCTGCTGACGGGTCTCGGACTCGTCGTCACCTATGCGCTGCTCGGCTGCTGCTGGCTGGTGGCGAAGACCGAAGGCGATCTGCAACGCCGCCTGCATCGCGTGGTCTGGCCGCTGACGATCGTGCTGCTCGGCTTCATCGCGATGGTGAGCGTGTGGACGCCGCTGCAGGATCCGAACATCGCGCAACGCTGGTTCCATGACGGCCTCTTCTACCGTTTGCTGCCCGTACCGTTCCTCGTGGCGGTCTGCGCGTTCTTCATGCATCGTGCGGTGCGTGAGCGGCATCACAACACGCCGTTCGGACTCGCGCTGCTGCTGGTGCTGCTGGGTTACGCGGGGCTGCTGGTGAGCCTGTGGCCGTACGCGATTCCGTCGAGCATGACGCTCTGGGAAGCCGCCGCGCCGCGTTCGAGCCAGATGTTCACGCTGGTCGGCGCAGCGGTCATTCTGCCGATCATCATCGCTTATACGACGATGGGTTATTGGGTATTTCGTGGAAAGGTGCGTCATGGCGACCAACATCATTATCACTAAGCAGACAAACGCGGGTGCAAGTCATCGCGCATCGTCCGCGCCGGCGCGCAAGCTGCCGGGCTGGCTCTGGTTCATCGCGCTGTGGTGTTTCGGCGTAGGCTCGGCCATGTCGCTCGGTTTCGCATTCAAGATTCTGATGAATGCGACGTTATTTGCAGTCAAATAGAGACTACTTTGACGTGGTTCGATCCGGTGCGCATAACCTTCGGAATCCTGCATGGGCAGCTTCAAAAAAGGGCCGTTCGGCTCGTCTACCATGCAAGCCGGAACCTATGCGCGGGAGACCTGCCTTACACATCATGCAGTGCATCGGACCCCATGGCGATTTGACAAATAAACGGTTACACGAGCGGCACGCCGGAAGGCGCGCCGCGCCACCGGTCAGGCATATGATCGCGGGGTGGGCGGCAATGATGCGATTCACGAGGCTAGAAGTAAAACGAGACCCTATAACCGCGGCGGCCCACATCGGGCAGGCCCGACTCGCGGAGCCATCATGAAGTTTCTTGTAGCCGACGACCATGAACTGATCCGCGAGGGCGTCAAGGGTATGCTGCGCGGCCTCGATCCCGACGCCCAGTTCGACGAAGCCGATAATTGGGAGACGCTCGCGACCCTCGCGCGTCCCGACGCCGATCACGATCTTGCCATCGTCGATCTGCACATGCCGGGCATGAGCGGTGCTTCGTCGCTCGAAGTGCTGCTGAAAGCGAACCCCGCGCTCCCGCTCGTCGTCCTCTCCGCCGAAGAATCACCGGATGAAATGCGCGCGGTGCTGGCCGCCGGCGCGCTCGGCTTCGTGCCGAAGCGCCAGCCCGCCAGCGTCATGCTCAAGGCAATCGAACTGGTGCTCTCTGGCGGCGCCTACGTACCCATGGAAGCGCTGAGCTTGCTGGGCTGCCGGGAAGCGCAGGCGGCGCCCGCGCACGTCGAAGCAGATGCGGCTCCGTCTGGCGCACGCGCGCCCGGCCAGAGCAGCGCCGCGCTCACGGAACCCCTCGCGCAGATTCAGGCGTTGCAGCCGCACCAGCAGCATCTATTGGAAAATCTATCGCCGCGCCAGCAGGACATCATGCGGCTCGTCCATCGCGGCTGGACCAACAAGATGATCGCGCGCGAGCTGGGCGTCGCGGAGGGGACGGTGAAGGTGCATCTGTCGGTGATTTTCCGGGCGCTCGGTGTACATAACCGATCGACGGCGATCGCTGTCATCAACGGCTGGCTGGAAGCCGGGAAAACCCTGTAGAACGATATCCGGGGCAGTCGGCGTTCTCGTCGTCTGTTCTCTTCTATTTCTGCGGTTCGCTTTGCGACGGGGTGCTTTGATACTGGGTGCTCTGGGTCTGGCTTTGCGAGCCTATTCTCGATTCGCCTTGCGGCAGACTCTCGCCGGCCCGCATCACACCGTTCGCCGGTCGGCCGGCCGCGTCTTTGCCCGCCTCTTTGCCTGTCTCTTTGCCCGCTTCTCTGCTTGCTTCTTTTCCCGCTTCTTTTCCCGGCGGATCCCCGCGCGATTCCAGCGCGGCCGACGCCCGCCCCTTATCCAGCTCCGCTTGCTGCCACAGCATCTCCAGCGTGCGCCGCAGGCGCGCCGGCGTGACCGGCTTATGAAGCACCGGAATCCCCTGCAACGCGAGCGCCGCCAGTTCCGCCGACGCCATGTCGCCCGTGATGAGCAGCGTCACCACGTTGTCGTGCCCCGCGCGCGAGAGCGCGTTGCGCACCGCAGTCAGCGCCTGCGCGCCGGTACGGTGATTCGCCAACTGGTAATCGCACAGCACGGCATCGGGCACGAAGCCGCCTTCGAGCGCCGCGAGCGCGTCGGCCTCGTCGCGCGCGCCGAGCACGCTGCAACCCCAGCGGCCCAGCAAACTGACGAGGCCTTCGAGAATCGACGGATCGTCGTCGATGCACAGCACGCGCCGCCCTTGCGCCGACGGACCGCCGGCCACGGCTTCGTTCAGGCTCGCGACAATGCCGCCGGCGTCGCCCGCCTGCACCGGGAAGCGAAACACCGAACCGCGGCCCGGAGCCGAGCGCAGTTGCAGCTTGCCGCCGAGCATCTCGACCAGCCGCTTCACTGTCGGCAAGCCGAGACCGTGGCCCTGGCGCGCGTCGCGTTGCGGATTGGCGACCTGATAGAACTCCTCGAAGATGCGTTCGTGCTCCTCGACAGGAATGCCGATGCCCGAGTCGCGCACTTCGACATAGCCGCCCGCCGGCCGCCCCGCGCGGCGAACGCCCAGCCAGATCGCGCCTTCTTCGGTATAACGCACCGCGTTCGAAAGCAGATTGCTCAGTACGCGTTCGAGCAGCACGGGGTCGTCGTGCACGACCATCGTGGTCGGCGCGATACGCAGCGCCAGCCCTTTGGCGGCGGCCTGCGGACGATACTGGCTGCCGACCCGTTCGAACAGCTCGGAGAGCCGGAAATGCAGCCGGATCACCTGCGTCACGCCGCTTTCGAGCCGCGCCAGATCGAGCACCTGGTTGAACAACTGGTTCAGCGCCTCGACGTTGTAGACGATGTGCTCGGCAGTCTTCGCGTGCTGCGCGGGGGTTGCCGCCGCATCGTTAAGCGATGCCGCGAGCAGGCCGATAGCATGCAGCGGCTGACGCAAGTCGTGACTGGCAGCCGCAAAAAAACGTGTTTTGGCCAGGCTCGCTTCTTCGGCCACGCGTTTTTGCGCGGCCAGCGACTCCGCCAGATATTGCTGGTCGACGCGCGCCTGCACGACCTGCTGGAACAGCTTGCGATAACTCAGCGCATAGACGTTGATCGCGCAAAAGAAAAACGCGAGGACGATCGCGAGAATCGTGCGGTCGAACGTGTGCGTACCGAAATGCATGACGATCGACGGAAACAGCAGAAAAGGAATCGCGGTCGAGAAATTCAGCAGGTCGAAGCCATTCGACATGAACACGCCCGCGGCGAGCGTCACGAGCATGACTGTGTGCAGCAGCGGCAAGTCGGTTTGCGGGCTCTGGAACGCGAACCACACCGCGATGCCCGGCGCGCTGTACAGCAGCACGCCGCGGAGCGCATGCAGATAGATCCAGCCGCGCGGCGAGACGAGCGACGGATAGCGGCGGTTGCAAATCCATAGCGCGAGGCTGCCGCAATTGGCTGCCGCATAGAAACCGAAACACGCGATAAACAGCGGCGGCGACGGTATCTTCGGCCAGTAGATCGCCACCAGCACCGCGATCGAAAACCAGTGCGAAAAGAAAGCGATCGGATCCTGCGCGTATAACACGCGCACCAGATCTTCGTCGATGGCACGCTGGATCGGGTCAGCCCGCATTGCGCGGTCTCCTTGTGTCGATCGTATCGATCTTATCGATCGGAGCCGGCGCTTTAGCGCCTACTCTGGTCCATGCACAGTACCGGGCACGGCACGTTCGGTGAGGTCGCCTGAAAGCGCGGCGACGCGGGTGGCGCGGATCTGGTTGCGACCGCATCGGTTACGGCGTGGCTTTGCGTGCGCGATGCAACTGCGCTGCGGCAGTGCGATGCGATCTCCCCGTGCAAGCTGTTTCTCTTCAGACGAATAAGATGCGCTTTGCCGGATGGTTTACCCGGCAGTTTACCCATCAGCTACCACTTAATCCATATAGGCGAAGCCGCCGTTGGAAACCATACTTAAATCACATTCTCCAGCGCGGCTTCAAAGCTTCACCATCCACACCCCGCCTGCAGTTCAGGCTCACCGCGCTCCTTGGCCTTACCCCTTCTGGAGGTTTTTCATGGGCGCAGTTCCGAGCCACGAGTTCGTCCGCAATCTCGACGATGCCATCCTGCCGGATTTGTGGCGCCGGCGTACCCGATTGTCCGGCGACGAAATGGTGTCGATGGTCGAACTGGTCAAGCGGGCGTTGCGAACCTATCACCCGCTCGAGTTGCAGGCGCTCGGCGAGGACAAGGAAGAGCTGGTCGCCCAGTTCATCTACGCGAAAGTCCTGCGGCTCGCGCCCGGCCATACGGAAACCCGCGCCTGCGCCGACAGCGCGCCGTCCAACGGCTACGCCCTGTGCGCGTATTTCCGCCGCTACCTGATCGACTGCCTGCGCAGCGCCGGCCATCAGCGCAACGTATCGATGGAAAACGAAGGCATGGCGCAGGAAATCGATCTTCATGCGCAAGCGCTGGAAGACCCGGTGGAAAGCGTGCTGCTGCAATACGGCCTCGACGAGCAGCGCGTGCGGCTCTCGGCGCGTGCCTTTATCGAGAGCCTCGACGAGCCGGAGCGAATCGTGCTGGCCGGCAGCCTCGGCTGGTGCTCGGAAGGAAAAGGCGGGTTGTCGGCAGTCGCTGCGCAGCATCGGGTGCCCTCGTATCACTATCGCGCCGTCAAACTCGGCGTCACCATGAAGAAGACGGCGGGCGCCGAGGATTTTTCCAACACCAAGATCGGCCACTGGCTCACGGACGAACTCGGCATTGACATCGACATCGATAATCGCCCGGCCATTCTGCTTGCGTTGAACCTGCTCGCCGCCGAATCGAGCGACAGCGAAATGAATGAAGCAGCCGCCTAACAGCGAACGCTCAGGCGAGTCCCGGCCACTCGCACCGGCTCGCGACGCCGCGGACGTGGCGCACCGGAGCCGTGCGCCCCACACGATGCGCCTTTTTTTGTGAGCGCGCACCGCCTAGGATAAAAAAGCCGTCGCCGCACGCCGTCTTGCTTCCGAAGTCCTGGTTGTCTTTCCCCGCACTCATTCCAGACGAGGTGGTCGTGATGAACCGCTTATCGAGCGCCGTGACCGCTATTCAATCGCACTACGACGTGGTCGTGGTGGGTTCCGGCTACGGCGGCGCGATCGCCGCATGCCGCATGGCGCGTGCCGGACGCCGCGTGTGCGTGCTCGAACGCGGGCGCGAATTCATGGCGGGCGAATTCCCTCGCACGCCGTTTCAGGGCGCCGCGCAAGTGCAATACAACACGGCGTTAGCCCATATCGGCTCGCCACTGGCACTGCTCGAAGTGCACGTGAACGAAGACGTGAACGCGGTAGTCGGCTGCGGTCTGGGCGGCACCTCGCTGATCAACGCGAACGTCGCGCTCGAAGCCGACCCGCGCCTGTGGGACGACGAACGTTGGCCGGCCGCGCTGCGCGCCGACAAGGCGGCCCGCGACAAAGGCTACGCGCTCGCCCGCGCGATGCTGCAACCGTCGCCCGTGCCGAAGGATTACCCGACGCTGCCGAAACTGCAGGCGCTCGAAACGTCGGCGCAGGCGCTCGGCATGGAAGACCGCTTTACGCGCCCGGATATCACCGTCACCTTCGAGGACCGCGTGAATGCCGCGGGCGTCGAGCAGAAGGCGTGCGTCGGCTGCGGCGATTGCAATTCGGGTTGCAACTACGACGCGAAGAATTCCACCCACATGAACTATCTGCCCGACGCCGTGGCGCACGGCGCGCAGATTTTCACCGGAGCCGCCGTCCATTCCGTCCGGCGCGACACGGCCACGCAAAAATGGATCGTCGGCTATCAACTGGTGAGCCTCGGCCGCGAAAGCTATGGCGCCCCGGACCTGTTCGTGAGCGCCGATATCGTCATCGTGTCGGCCGGCACGATCGGTTCGACCGCGTTGCTGCTGCGCTCGCGCAATCAGGGCTTGAGCGTCTCCGGCATGCTCGGCAAACACTTCACCGGCAATGGCGACGTGCTCGCCTTTGCGTACAACACCGACCCCGTGATCAACGGCGTGGGCTGGGGCGCGCACGAGAAGGGCGAAATCCCGCCGGTCGGGCCGACCATTACCGGCCTCATCGATCATCGCAATACGGGCAACGTCAAGGACGGCTTCGTGATCGAGGAAGGCTCGCTGGCCGGACCGGTGGGCGCGGCGCTCGTCGGCCTGCTCGGCGCCGCCGCGCCGCTGGAAGGTGTGGATGTCGCGCCGCGCTCGCTCGCGGACCAACTCGCCTACGACGCCCGCGTGTCCGAAAGCTTCCTGCGCGGCCCCTATCACGGCGCGCTCAATCACACGCAAAGCTACCTCGTCATGGCGCATGACGACGAAAACGGCCAGATCGACGTGGACGACAAAGGCCAGCCGCGCATCGTGTGGGAGAACGCCGGCAAGCAGCCGATCTTCCAGGTGGTCGAAGCAGCGCTCAAGCAGGCGACCGTGCCGCTCGGCGGCAAATACCTGCGCAATCCGATTTCCACTGAAATTGTCGGCAACCGCACCGTTACCGTGCATCCGCTCGGCGGCTGCGGCATGGGCGAGGATGCGGAGCGCGGCGTGGTCGACCATATGGGCCGCGTGTTCAGCGGCGCGACGGGCAACGCGGTGCACGACGGTCTCTACGTAATGGACGGCGCCGTCATGCCGATGTCGCTCGGCGTCAATCCGCTGCTCACCATTTCCGCGCTGGCCGAACGCAATTGCGAACTGCTGCTGGCTACGCATCCGGTGACGGCCGCCTCGTCTGCCGGGGCAGCGGCGACGCCGAGCTTACCGCCTGCGCCGACACCCGAACTCGCTTCCTCGTCGTTGACGCCCTCCTCGCCGCAGAAGATCGGCCTGCAATTCACCGAAACGATGATCGGCACCTACACGCCGGTCGTGGCGGGCGAAGCCGCCACGAGTCCGATCGAGTTCACGCTGACCGTCGAATCGGAAGATCTCGCCGACATGCTCAGCAATCCGCAGCATCTGGCGCGAACCGCGGGTACGCTGACCTGCCCTGCGCTGTCCGCGCAGCCGATGACGATCTCCAACGGCACCTTCAATCTGTTCGTGGTCGACGCGTCCGACGTGGACGAGCGCAACATGAACTACCGCATGACGCTCAATTCCACCGACGGCAAGACGTACTTTCTGAGCGGACAAAAGATCATCACCCGCACCTCGCCGATCAATTTGTGGGAGCAGACCAACACGCTATACGCGGAGATTCGCGAATCGGCGCAAGCGGACGCGCCGCTGATCGGCAAGGCAACACTGATCATCACGCCCGAAAATTTCCTCAAGCAGCAACGCACGCTGGAAGTCACCCATGCGCCCGATCTGAAGACGCGCCTCGAATGGACCCTGAAATTCGGCAAGTTTTTCGCGGGTGTGCTGTTCACCGAATATGGCGGCGTGGCCGCGCCCTTGCAGTACTTCAACCCGAATGCAGAACCGCGCCTGAAACGTGCGTTGCGCGCGCCGGTGCCGCAGGTCTTCTTCTTCGACACGCCCGACGGAACGAAGCTCAGACTCACGCGTTACCTCGACCCCGCGAACAAAGCGGCGCGCCCCGTGCTGCTGATTCACGGTTCGGGCGTATCGAGCCGCATCTTTTCCACCGACCTGATCGCGACCAACATGGTCGAGTATCTTTGCGCATCAGGCTACGACGTGTGGCTCGTCGATCTGCGCGTCAGCATCGAAATGCCGAGTGTGCTCGTGCCGACCAACGTCGACAAGGTGGCGCGCGAGGACATTCCGGCCGCGGTCGCCAGAATCCGCGAGTTGACCGGCGCCCCGGAGATTCAGGCACTGGGACACTGCCTGGGCGGATTGGCGTTGAGCATGTCGCTGCTGTATGGACTCGAAGGAGTGCGTTCGGCGGTCATCTCGCAGGTGTCGACTCACCCGGTGCCGGGCACGCTACAGAAGATCAAGGCCGGCCTGCATATCCCCGACATCATGAAACACCTCGGCGTGCTCGACCTGACCGCCTATACGGAACACAAGTCGTGGCCCCACAATCTGCTCGATGAGGCGCTCAGGTTCTACCCGCTCGATCACGACGAGGGTTGCGGCAATCCGATCTGCCACCGCGCGACCTTCCTGTACGGCCTGCTCTACGAACATGCACAACTGAACGAGACGCTGCATGCGAATCTGCAGGAATTGCTTGGTGTGCATGACGTCGAGGTATTCAAGCACCTTGCCACCATGGTGCGGGCCGGCAAAGTGGTCGATGCCGCCGGCAAGGATGTCTATCTGACAGGCGCGGACGGCATGAAAGGACTGGAAGGCATGCGCCGGCCGATCGGCTTCATTCACGGCGATAGAAACGAAACCTATCTGCCGAAAAGCACGCTGCTCACGTATGAGATGCTGACCGGGCACTTCCCCGAGCAACCTTACGAGCGGCACATCATTCCGGGCTATGGCCACATCGACTGTATCTTCGGCAAGAACGCCGCCGTGGATGTCTATCCGGTGATCGCGAAGTACCTGGACGCGCATTGACTCAGGGCGAGCACGCCTACACTCACGTGTCTCCCGCGCCGTCACGCGTCTCACGCGTAACGGCATAGCCCGTTCAGAACAGCTTGCCCGGATTCAGAATACCGTGCGGGTCAAGCGCATGCTTGATCGCGGCCATCGCGGCCAACTCTGCCGGCGAGCGCGAGATCGGCAGGAACTCGCGCTTGAGCAGTCCAATGCCGTGTTCGGCCGACACCGAACCATGCAGCGGCCCGAGCATGTCGTAGACGAACGCGTACACCGCGTGATGATCGACACCGGGGATCGAATGGCCGTCCACCGTGACATGCAGATTCGAATCGCCGATATGCCCGAAGAAATACGACGCATTGCCCGGCCAGCGCTGATCGAGCGCCGCGCGGCAGCGGTCGACGAAAACGCCGATCTCCCCGATCGGCAAGCTCACGTCGAAGTTGATCGCGTCGAGCCGCACCGGAAACTCCGCGGTGCATTCGCGAATCGCCCATAGCGCGCGCACGTCGGCCACCGACTGCGCGATCACGGCGTCGCGGATCGCTCCCGCTTCGAGCGCTTCTGTCAGCGCGGCGGAAAACCGTTCGCCGCCATCGCCCGCATCGAAGCTCGCGTGTTCGATCAATGCATAGAGCGGGTGCGCTTCGGCGAACGGCGAACGCGTGCCGGTCAGCTTCACGCCGAAGTCGTAGAAGTCCGGCCACATGATTTCAAACGCGCCAATATCGTTGCCAAATCGCGTGGACAAGCGGCGCAGCAGATTCACGGCGGCATCGTAGCCATCGAGTGCGACCAGCGCGGTGTGGCGCGCGGCGCGTGGCGGATGAAGCCGCAGCACCGCACGCGTGATCACGCCGAGCGTGCCCTCCGAGCCGATGAACCAGTGCTTGAGGTCATAGCCGGTGTTGTTCTTCACCATCTTGCCAAGTGACGTCAGCACGTCGCCATTGGCCAGCACGACTTCGAGGCCGAGCACCTGGTCGCGCGCGGTGCCCGACTGGATCACCCGGTTGCCGCCCGCGTTGGTCGCGAGATTGCCGCCGATCTGGCAGGACCCGCGCGCGCCGAGATCGAGCGCGAGTTCGAAGCCGGCTTGCGCGGCGGCTTCCTGCGCGTCTTGCAAGGTCGTGCCGGCGCGCACGGTCAGCGTGGCCGACGCGGCATCCACTTCCTCGACGCCGGCCATCCGTTCGAGCGACAACGCAATGTCCGTGGCACGCGCAATCGCGCCGCCCGCAAGGCCGGTCATGCCACCTTGCGGCACCACCGGCTGGTGAGCCGCATGACAGATCGACAGCGCACGCGCGACCTGCCCGGTGGTGCGCGGGAGAAGCAACGCCGCGGGCCGCGTTGGATCGTGGCGTGTCCAGTCGGTCATCGCGCGTTCGCCGATCTGCCCGCCCACGCGCACGCTGTCTTCACCGAGCGCGGCGCGCAGCGCGTCGAGTGTCGCGGAAAGCGGCGCTGTGTGACCCGCCGTGCTGTTGTCTGTCATGCAGTGGTTCCTTGCGCGCCTTCAGCGGCGCGTTTCTTCCGATAGCCCATCGAGTCGTTGATACGCCCGAGAATGTAGTCGCCCGCGGCGACCGGCTGATACTTGAGGTCGGCTTCGTTCGTACCGAGATCGCGCGGATCGACCATCGCGCCGTAAGTCGGATCATAAAACGTCGCGATCGAATAGCGCTCGCGACCCGACGCATTGATCACGCGGTGCAGCGTGGAACGGAAGCGGTCGTTGGTCCAGCGCGCGAGCAGATCGCCCACGTTGACCACGAAGCTGCCTTCGACCGGCGGCGCGTCCACCCACGTATTGTTGGCGATTTCGCGCACCTGCAGGCCGCCCACCTGATCCTGCCACAACAAGGTGATGCAGCCGTAGTCGGTATGCGGCGCGACGCCGAACTGGTCGTCGTCCGATTGGGGCGGCTGCGGCGGATAGTAGACCATCTGCGTGCGCTGCATCCGCTTGGTATATCGCGGCGCGAAAAAATGTTCGTCGACGCCGAGGCTCACCGCCACCGCGCGCAGCAGATCCGCGCCGCACGCCGCGACCGCTTCGTAGTAGCCATATAGCGCGGGACGCAGCTCCGGCATGAAGTCCGGCCAGTTATTCGGCCCACGCAGTGCCTGACCTGCCAGCACGTCCGGGTCGTCTTCCGGCAATTCGAGGCCGATGCTGAAGAACTCCTTGTAGTCGGGACGTTTGGCCTCGTACATGGTCGCGTCACCGAGCGCATTGAAGCCGCGATGCCGTTGATTGACCGCCGCGCGCCGCTTGGTCTCCACCGGAAACGCGAAAAAGCGGCGCGCCGCCTGCGCGGCGGCATCGATCGAGTCTTGCGGCACGCCATGATTGACGATGTAGAAGAAGCCGATCGTCGTGCACGCTTCACGGATTTCCTGTGCGACGCGCTGCAAAGCCTGCGGGTCGCCCGCGCGAACGCCGGCGAGACCGATGATCGG
>Ga0157369_10008445_pt1 | contig 11814 bp, 10 predicted proteins | sample C25metaG_FD_113461 | JGI IMG/M metagenome (GOLD analysis project Ga0157369, IMG submission 113461) | Corn rhizosphere microbial communities from Kellogg Biological Station, Michigan, USA - C2-5 metaG | ecosystem: Host-associated > Plants > Roots > Rhizosphere > Soil | place: USA: Michigan... | reverse complement strand
GGGGATAGAGGTGAACAGCCAGAAACAAGAAAGCCCGCACGAGGCGGGCTTCTTGAGGTGATTCATAGACTGCTGTAGACATCTATGGATCGGTACTTGGTGGTACACAGTCATTTGAACTGATCTTGTAATGCGCTGTATTTAAAGGGTTTCGTAAAGTACCTGTCAGTTAGGCATACATGTGGGCATACACGCTGCATGCTTCTGCCTACGGATGTATTGGTATCCCCGCTAGGTAAAGCACCACCAGTTGGTAGGTGATGTATAGCCATTCGGCCAGGTAGTCACTTCTTTGTCCGACTTTCTGCCGACAGTGAGGCGAGGGCAAGGGTGATGAGTCCTGCATTCCCATCCAGGGTTTATAGTGCCCCTCGGATGTTCTGTGCCACTTCTGTAGATCCTCTTTGCTCAACCCAGTTTGACAGCTCCTCGATAGCTGCCCCCAGCGCCAGTTGGTTTTCATTCATGCGCTTGAGTAATGACGCAAGCAAAGGGGTGTCTTCCATGATGTTCTCCCGCCGTGTTGTCAGGTAGTCAATCTACCTCGAGCCAGTCGCATTGCATATCAGCTGTCCTCACCACCTTGTGATCGGAAATCACGCTGGTCATCTTGATTCCCTAAATGCGTAGTTGCATGGGCTTGACCACCCATTTGCATTCGACTTGATCAGTCGTTTGCATCGGATTTGACCAGCACACTGGGTGGCCTTGACCGGCAAAAAACGGCCAGGAGCGGATAGTCGCCGTCTACGAAATCCAGGGCGATTCAAGGTCCGCTTTCGACCGAGACAACAATGCAAAAATCGGGGTCAGACCGCATTTAAGGTAATGGTAGTCTGCCCACTATTTCTTTCTAAATGTGTTGGAATCATAACCGATACAGAAAGGTGCCACGCCGTTGCCCCTTTCTGTTATCCACGATGGCATTAGCAGGTGCAGGGCCTCAAACCACAGACCCATAGCTCAGGAAAGTCAGCCTATGCTTCAGCATCGCTACCGCTTTATATTTTTTGTGTGGCTAATACCACAGGTTTGCTTAGCAGCCCTAGTGGATATCGACCCTCAGGCAGAGGCTAAATACCAGGGCGCACTTGTGTACCTGAAAGAGGCCGATAGAAATCTCGAGGCTCTAGTGCTGAAACCTCTGGGCGAGGAGATGAAAGCCAAAAACCGTGCATTGATAACAGAAGCAGGCACGCAGTGGAAAATTGCAATGCCTCTGCTAGAGCAAGCTGCGGCATTGGAACATCCTGTTGCTCAGTACCGCCTTGCCCTCATCTACATGATGGCTTATCCCATAGAGCAATCTTCCGAGAAAGCCTGCCCGCTGCTGAAAAAAAGCCTCGAACGAGGATTTCCCCCGGCTGCAGTGGCGATCTCTGTGCAGTGCTATACCTATTCCGACACGCCTGCCTACCAAGCGGCGCTGCAAAGCATCACGGATAATCCACTCAACTATCAATCCTACTTCCCCGAACCTGCTCTGATGCTCCCATGTCGGGGCAGTGAGCCTGAAACCGGAGGCTTTCAATGGGGAACAGCGCAGGACTATCAGGCTGAGGTCTATCGTTTGATGGGGGCAAAGATACGTGCACGACGCGGGGAATATTTCCAGAAAGCTATGGACATAAATGGGTGTGACAAGGCAAAACGTTAAGGAGAGTAAAATAGTTACAAAGCGGGGCTCCTACTAAGCTGCACGGCAGCTTACATAGACACGAGCCTTTAATATTGTGTCCTCGCGTCCCAATTTGTAGAACTGGCAACCATCGATTCATAACGGTTTAGCCTGTTTCGACGATGTCTGCTTTTGGCCGAGGCTGTGTAAAAACGTTTTTTCGGCGCGAAAGGTACTCAAAACCGGACTGTAAATCGCGCTTCTATGCGAAATCCACACCTGCCTGACGGGCCAATAAATTTCAGATTTGTTGGCGCTGATTGAAAACTGACCCACCCTGCCGATTGAAAATTGACCCAGGGCGGATTGCTGATTTTTGTCCCAGCAATTGTGGATAAAGCTTAGCAGTAGTGTCCTGGTTGAAGACGCATCGGGCCCCACCGCATGTAGGCATGCGGCAGGGTGTTTACGGTGCAGATCAGAACGGTTCATCGTCCTCGATACCATCTTCGCCCTTGCGCTTTCGTTCTCGCGATTTGATCTTTGTCTGGGCGGCCAAGGTGCTATGTTGCAGGCGGTAGGACTCGTTGCCCGTTTCGACGATATGGCAGTGGTGTGTCAGTCGATCCAGCAACGCTGTGGTCATCTTGGCGTCGCCAAATACACTCGACCATTCCGAGAAGCTGAGGTTGGTGGTGATGACCACGCTGGTGTGCTCGTACAGTTTTGAAAGCAGGTGAAATAACAGCGCGCCACCACTCTGACTGAAGGGCAAATACCCAAGCTCATCGAGTATCACCAGGTCTGTCCGAAGCAGTCCCTGGGCGATTCGGCCTGCCTTACCATCGTACTTTTCACGCTCCAGCAGGTTGACGAGATCGACCGTGGAGAAGAACCGTACTCGTTTGTTATGAGTGGTGATTCCGGACACGGCCAAGGCACTGGCCAAGTGTGTTTTTCCGGTTCCAGGCCCACCGATGAACACGACATTTTGCGCAGTCTCCGTAAACTCAAGGCTGGATAACTCCTTGACCAGACGGGCATCAGCGCTGGAAGCGCTGAAGTCAAAGCCAGCTAAATCACGGTGCATGGGGAGCTTTGCCATGTTCATCTGATGATTCACAGAGCGCACGGCGCGATCTGCCTGCTCCTGTTGGAGCAGATGCTCAAGCAGCCATTTCGAGGATGCCGTCGAAGCTTCTCCCTGGGCCGCCAGTTCTTCCCAAGCCTGCGCCATGCCATGCAGACGCAGTTCTTTAAGTTCTGCCATCAAGTCACGCATTGCGGCGCTCCTCATCTGTTGTACGGAGTTGGTCATATCGGGCCGTGTTGGCAACGGGAGCCACCTTGAGTTGCAGGCTGGTTTCTACGGAAGGCGGTGGTGCAGTAGCGGTGAGTCGGGCGAGAACATTTAAGATGTGATCGGCGCTCAGACTTCCCGACTCAAGCACCAGTTCTACCGCTACCAGCACCGGGTCAAGACCGGCGATGGGCACGGCAGCGAGCACCTGCGTCATGATTCGATCACCGTTGCTGTGACGTCTCAGGCCCCGTTTGAGAAGCCGCAACGGATTGGGCAGATCGGCAAACGGTGCGCCATTGCGCAGTGCACCCGGCTTGCGTTCGATGAGTGGGATGTAATGCTGCCAGTCAAAACTGACCTGATCTCGATCAAAGAGGCGCTCGTGGCTGGCAATCATTGCGTCATCGGCGATGACCACGATCCGGGATGGGTAAAGACGGCTGCTGACCCACTGGCCGACTCGTTCACAAGGCACCGAATAGCGATTTCGCGCCACGCTGATCAGGCAGGTGCTGGAGACCCGTACGGTGCGCTCGACGTAGCCATCAAAGGCCGTCGGCATCGGCATCATTTCGACCTGCTCCAGCTCCAAAACTTCCGCCACCGTAAGTCCGTTGTACTGCGGATGCAGCAGCTCGCTCCAGAGCGCACGACAGCGTTGGCCGAGCCAGGCATTCAGTTCCTCGAAGGTGTGGAACATGCAGTTTTGAGCGTCAAGCCAAATGCGTCGTCGACTGTCTTGAACGTTCTTCTCGACAATGCCCTTTTCCCAGCCAGAGGCTACGTTGCAGAAATCCGGATCGAACAGGTAGTGCGCACACATCACGGAAAACCGGGCATTGACCGTGCGGCCCTTGCCTTTATTGACCTTGTCGACAGCCGTTTTCATGTTGTCGTAGATGCCGCGACGCGGCACGCCACCTAACGCTCCGAACGAGCGTGTATGTGCATCGAATAGCATCTCGTGACCTTGGCTAGGGTACGCAACCAACCAGAATGCGCGACTGGCGCACAGCGTCATGTGGGAGACCTGGATGCGTCGAAACAGGCCTCCGATCAGCAGCCCTTCTTCGCTCCAGTCAAATTGAAAAGCTTCACCGAGCGCAAACGTCAGCGGTACAAAAGCGCGTAAAGACTTGCCTTGTTCACCTCGCCACGAGCGTACAAACGCCGTGAGCTGGCTGTAGCCGCCGTCATAACCCTCGGCCTTGATCTGCTCGAAAAGTGCTTTAGCGCTTCTGCGATTGTGCTTTGCCCGGAACGAATCGGCTTTCAGCGCCTGTTCCAGCGTCTCGCGGAAAGGGCTGAGTTTGTTGAAGGTTGCGCACCGCTGGTACGCCGGCTGAGTAGCTTCGGGCGCTCTGACCCATTTTCGGATGGTGTTTCTCGACAGCCCGGTACGCTTGGATATCTGGTGCAGCGAGAGCTCGTCGCGGAAGTACATCCGCCGGATTTTTCCCAACATTTCCATGCTGATCACCCTGTGTTCTCCTGCTCGGAAAGTGAGCAGAAGCAGTTGAACACCTGGGTCAGTTTTCAGTCGGCAGAACAGCCTTTACTGGGTCAGTTTTCGGTCAGCGGCAACAGGATAGGGGTAGATAGAGGTGAACAGCCAGAAACAAGAAAGCCCGCACTAGGCGGGCTTCTTGAGGTGATTCATAGACTGCTGTAGACATCTATGGATCGGTACTTGGTGGCTACACAGGGACTTGAACCCCGGACCCCAGCATTATGAATGCTATGCTCTAACCAACTGAGCTATGTAGCCAAGTGGCGCGCATTATTCGCGTAGAACGGAAATGCGTCAAGCGTTTTTGTTGAATTTTTATCTACGCTTTCAACTGTTTAACCGAAAACCGCTGCGACGGCGACGAATGGCGAGGCGGGTGCAGGCTTTATAGCGTTGCAGATCCAAGGGGCGCGCGGGCTTGCTCGCCATAGCGCCGTCCCAGCCTGTACCTCCACCCATTGAACAGCAAGCCTGCTCCTCCATTGGGCTTTCGGTGATTTCCAGAGCGCGTTCTTGGCGATGGTGGTGTACGCACAGGAATCGGTACCAGACGATGTGGGGGGATCGCGGGGGGGCTTTGGGCTGCTGGCGATTTTTTTTGCCACGCGCGGGAAAGGTCTGAATCGGTTGGGCAGATATCCCTGCCGCCCAACGGTTTCCAGCTAGGCTGGCTTACGGGTGCAGTGGGTTGTGGGTGACGCGCTTGAGTTGTTCACGCGCCCGTGACAAGCGTGAGCGCACCGTGCCAATGGGGATGTCCAGGGCGTCGGCAGTGTCCTGGTAGCTGCCGTCGGTCTCCAGTGAGGCGTACAACGTTTTGCGCATCTCCGCCGGCAGGTGCTTGATGGCGATCAGGGTTTTTTCCAGCCGGCGGTTGATCTCGAACTCCCAATCCAGGTTGTGGTTTTCCTCTTGGCCATGCCACAGCGCTTCATCGAATTCGCAATGCACCGGTTTGGCGTACAGGCGCCGAAAGTGGTTGCGAATCAAGTTCTGGGCGATTCCGCACATCCAGGTGCTGAGGGTGGCCTGGCCGCTGAAGCGGTCCCTGTTGCGCCAGGCTTCCAGGTAGGTGAGTTGCAGAATGTCGTCTGCGTCTTCGGGGTTGAGCACACGCTTGTGGATAAAACGTCGGAGTTTTTTCTGATGGTCGTCCGTCAGGTGGAGCATGAATTGAGGCGAGCCGCTGACAAAGTGAGCTAAAGCACCAATAGGGATATCCATGATTTTTTCCTCAGGGTAGACGCTATCGAAATGGTTTCGACGGAAAGCCCTTTAGCACTGCCTGTGCCAAGCGGAAAAAACACATAACTAATTGATTTATATAAATAAATATTCTGAAATCAGCCTGCTTTGCGCAAGGCTTTGCAAAAAGGCGCTTGAGTCCGTGCCGGTCTTTTCAAAAAGCGGGTCAAGAGGGGTTTCAATGGAACCGTAACGGGATTGTTTGCCACACAAGCACACACTTCCTGTCCTGGCACGCCCATGAAAGTCGAATCCCTCCCTGATGTGCAGAAGCTCCAAGGCCTGGATCAATCCGCCCCTGCTAGCACCACCCGCCCCCAAACGCCTGCCGTGTCATCAGATGTCGACGCTCTCGCCAACCTCTTCAGTCAGGAAGTGGTGTCTAACAGCAAGGCCCTGAGTCAGCGTTCAATGGGCGTTCGAGTCACCCCGATGGAGCAACTGTCCCAGCTGTATGACCAGTTGGGGCATCCGGCCCAGGCTACCCTGGCCTCGGTTTCTCGACGTGTCAGGCTGCAATTGCTGCAGCAACCCAGTGTCGGCAAGCTGCTGGAACTCACCGGAAACGATCCGGCGCGTACCTACGTGGTACTCCAGCAGATAACGGCCCAGGCGGAAGCCGAGGTGCGCAAGACCGAAGCGGCATTGGCACGTGATGCCCTGGCCAGGCTGGAGATGCGCTACAAGCGAGAGATCCAGGCCGGCCTGAACATCGCCATGGCCTTGCAGGCGGCCAGTGATGACCCCCAGGAACGTCAGGCGGTGCGCGCGTTGTACTACGCCAGCGTGGTGGTGCGCCAATCCCTGGCGAGCATGATGCAGTCCCTGCTGGGTGTGTACGGCGGCGAGCAGTTCGCGACCGGGCTCAAGGTGATGCGTCGCGCTCTGGCGGACGATATCGCGGCCTGCACTTCGTCGGTTCCGACGGCGCAGTTGCGCACGCTGCTGCAGGGGCTGCAGAGCTGTGGTCAATTGAGCGGGGTGTTGTGCAACTGCCAGTCGTTGATCCTGCGCCTGAAGGTCGAACATGACGCCGTGGTGCTGCTGCAGCGCCTGTTGGGGTATGCCGCAAATGGTATCGCCGCCTCTGAAGTCCAGCGCCTGGGGGAGGCATTGGTGGGGGAGGCGTCGAGCGGCAAGTTGGCCTTGCTGAACGCGCTCTACCCGATGCTCAAGGGGTTGCCATTAGTCCTGTGGCGCGATAGCCGTGGGCGCCAGGAAGGCCTGCATAACTTTTTGCTGGTGATGGATGAGCTTACCCGGCTGGAACAACTGCCGCCGCGACTTGGCGATGACGCGAGGGCCAAGGCGTGACGGCGCTGGCGTCTATCAACCGGGTGCTGCTGAAGGTCGCACAACGTGCCGAAGTGTTGGGCGCCGTGGTGGTGATGGCCATCGTGTTCATTTTTATCGTGCCGTTGCCCACCTGGCTGGTGGATATCCTGATCGCGCTGAACATCTGTATTTCCTGCCTGTTGATCGTGCTGGCGTTGTACCTGCCCGGGCCGTTGGCGTTTTCCTCGTTTCCGTCGATTCTGCTCCTGACCACCATGTTTCGCCTGGCGCTGTCGATCGCCACCACACGCCTGATCCTGCTGGAGCAGGACGCGGGCGACATCGTGGAGGCCTTCGGCAATTTCGTGGTCGGCGGCAACCTGGCGGTGGGGCTGGTGATCTTCATGATCCTCACCATCGTCAACTTCCTGGTGATCACCAAGGGCTCGGAACGGGTGGCCGAGGTGGCCGCGCGCTTCAGCCTGGACGCGATGCCCGGTAAGCAAATGTCCATCGACAGTGACCTGCGCGCTGGCCTGATCGATGGCGCGCAGGCCCGTGACAAACGTGAGCAGCTGTCCCGTGAAAGCCAGTTGTTCGGCGCCATGGACGGGGCAATGAAGTTCGTCAAAGGCGATGCGATTGCCGGCCTGGTGATCGTGGTGATCAACCTGCTGGGCGGCTTTTCCACCGGGATGTTCCAGCACGGCATGAGCGCCGCCGATTCCATGGCGCTGTATTCGGTGCTGACCATCGGCGACGGCCTGATCGCGCAGATCCCCGCGCTGCTGATCTCCTTGACTGCCGGCATGATCATCACCCGTGTCGCCCCGGACGGACGCCGGGGCGTGACCAACATGGGCGCCGAAATCGCCCGGCAGATGACCAGCGAACCCAAGAGCTGGATGATCGCGTCGGTGGGCATGTTGGCATTTGCCGCATTGCCGGGGATGCCGACGGTGACGTTCATCATCATCTCTTTGATGACTGGGTCGATTGGCTACTATCTGGCGTACGAGCGTAAAAAACAGGAGCAGCAAGAGGGCTCGGATGGCGACGCCATCGCCCCGGAACAAAACGGTGAGGAGGACCTGCGTTCGTTTGACCCGTCGCGGCCCTACCTGCTGCAGTTCCCCGCTGCGCTCAACGGTAGCCGCCTGGCAGTGGAGTTGATGCAAAGCATTCGCCAGACCCGCAATGGGCTTGTCGCCAACCTGGGCTTGACCCTACCCCCCTTTGAAATCGAGTTTTCTACGGTGCTGGCTGAGGATGAGCTGCGCTTTTGCGTACATGAGGTGCCTGTGCTCAGGGCCACTCTGGGGCCGTGGCTGGCGGTGGAATATGCCGCGCTCAGCGAGGTGCCCCATGACGGTGTACGCGGGCAGGTAGCACGGGAAGAAGAGGAGTGGGTGTGGCTGGCAATGGATCATCCGCTGCTCACCGATGAGCATCTGGAGCGGGTCACCGCGCAGAACTTGATCCTGGAACGCATGGAGCGCGCGATGATGCTCAGCGGGCCCCAGTTTCTTGGGGTACAGGAGAGCAAGTCGGTCCTTAGTTGGCTGGAAATAAGCCAGCCGGAACTGGTGCAGGAGTTGCAACGCATCATGCCGTTGTCGCGCTTTTCGGCGGTGTTGCAGCGTCTTGCCAGTGAAGGCGTACCGCTGCGGGCTGTGCGTTTGATTGTCGAGTCGCTGGTCGAGTACGGCCAGCATGAGCGCGAGCCGGATGCCCTGGCCGACTATGCGCGCATTGCCCTCAAGTCGCAGATATTCCATCAGTACAGCGAAGCCGACGGCCTGCATGCCTGGCTGCTGTCGCCCCAGACCGAGAACATCCTGCGTGAGGCGCTGCGTCAGACCCAGACCGGGGTGTTTTTTGCCCTCGACAATGACAGCAGCGCGGTGCTGATCAGCCTGCTCAAGCAAGCCTTCCCCATGCGCTTCAAGCGCAAGCGCGTGCTGCTGGTCGCGCAGGACCTGCGCAGCCCTCTGCGGACCCTGTTGTTGGAGGAGTTCAATCATGTGCCGGTGCTGTCTTTCGCCGAGTTGGGGAGTGCCTCGAAGGTCAAGGTGCTGGGGCGTTTCGATCTCGCCGGCGATGGTCAACTGCATGAGGCGGTGGCATGAGGCAGTGGCATGAGTGTGCGCGGTGATGACTGGCCATTTTCAGCGGTTTCGAGGGCCTGACCATGTTTGAGTTGCGCGTACTGAACGGCTTGCACCAAGGAGCCGCGTTGCCGTTATTTGGCGAGCAGTGGTGCATCGGCTCCAATGCGGAGGCCGATCTGGCGCTTTACGACCCGGGTATTGCCACGCGCCATGCCTGGCTGCGCCAGGTGGAGCAGCGCTGGTGCGTGCAGGCAGAAGAAGGGTTGCTGCACGACGACCAGGGGCAGGTGTTGGCGCAAATTGTTGACCTGGCCCTGGACCGGCCGTTTTCCATCGGCGCCATTCGGTTGTGTGTGTCGCTCACCGATCAGCCGTGGCCTTCGGAGCCTGCGCCTGAACCCAGTGTCGAGATGTTTGAGGTGCCCGCTGAGGCGCCGCCGGAGCTGCGCCTGAGCACCCTGCGCGGGCCTGCACAAAAACGCGTGATCAGTGGGCTGGTGGTATTCGCGGTGCTGGTTGCTGCGGTGGGCGTGATGAACGCCGGCGATCAGGATGTCCAGGCTTCACTGATGCCTGCGCCCGTGCAGAAAATTGATCTGGCCACCGTCGCTGAAGTGCGCCAGCAGTTGCTCAAGATGCTGAGCGAGCGCGAGTTGGCGCAACGGGTCAGCATGCAGGTGATCAATGGGCAGATCTCACTCAACGGTGACGTGTCATCGGAAGAAATGGCGCTGCTGTCGCGCATGCTCGGCCGTTTTGCCGAGCGTTTCGACACCCCCGTGCCGGTCATCAGCCGGGTGAGAGAAGGCAATAGCCAGCCGCCGTTCAAGATTACCCAGATTGTCGGTGGCCCGAACGGTCATGTCGTACTGGAAGGCGGACGCAGGTTGTTCCTTGGGGATGAAGTGGACGGGTTGCGCCTGGTCTCCATTGATAATGCCAAGGTGGTGTTCGATGGCCTGCGTCGCTATGAGGTGCGCTGGTGAGCCAGGACCTGCAGGACCGCCTTGACGCGTGGCAGGCACGCCAGGTCAGTCATCTGGCCAGCTTTGCGCCGGTGGCGGTGCGCGGACGTATCCAGCGCGTCAACGGCATGCTGTTGCAATGCCGGCTGCCTCAGGCGCGCATCGGCGACCTGTGCAAAGTGGATAAATACGGTGATGACAGCATGCTCGCCGAAATCATCGGCTTTGATCACCAGGATGCGGTACTCAGTGCCCTGGGCAACCTCGAAGGCGTGCAAGTGGGCGCCAGCGTGCAGCGCCTGGGCGTGCCGCATCGTGTGCGGGTCGGCCATGAACTACTGGGGCAGGTACTCGATGGTTTCGGTCGGCCGATAGCGGGCGAGGGGCCGGGGGCGTTTGTCGATGATGCCGACACCAAGGACGCGACCACGGTGCTGTGCGAAGCGCCGCTGCCCACTGAGCGCCCGCGTATTCATCAGGCGCTGGCGACGGGCGTGCGCTCGATCGACGGCTTGCTGACATTGGGAGAAGGCCAGCGCGTGGGGCTGTTCGCCGGTGCTGGTTGCGGCAAGACCACCTTGCTCGCCGAGATTGCCCGGAATGTCGAGTGCGATGTGATTGTGTTCGGCCTGATTGGTGAACGGGGCAGGGAGCTGCGCGAGTTTCTTGACCATGAACTCGACGACCAATTGCGGGCCAAGGCGGTACTGGTATGCGCAACGTCCGATCGCTCAAGTATGGAGCGGGCGCGTGCCGCCTTTACTGCCACGGCGCTGGCCGAAGGGTTTCGCCGCAAAGGCCAGCGGGTATTGCTGCTGATCGACTCCCTGACCCGTTTTGCCCGGGCTCAGCGTGAAATCGGTCTGGCTGCGGGTGAACCGTTGGGGCGCGGTGGTTTGCCGCCGTCGGTCTACAGCTTGTTGCCGCGTTTGGTGGAGCGCGCTGGCCTGACTCGCGAAGGCGTGATCACGGCGATCTACACCGTGCTGATCGAACAGGACTCCATGAGCGACCCGGTGGCCGATGAAGTGCGCTCGCTGCTCGACGGGCACATCGTACTGTCGCGCAAGCTTGCCGAACGCGGGCACTACCCTGCGGTGGATGTGCTGGCCAGCCTGTCGCGGATTCTGAGCAATGTGGCCGAGCCTTCGCACATACAAGCCGGTACCGCGCTGCGGCGCCTGCTGTCGGCGTACCAGCAGATTGAACTGATGCTCAAGCTGGGGGAATACCAGGCTGGCAACGACGCCCTCACGGACATGGCGGTAGACAGTCGGCAGGCAGTCGATGGTTTCCTGCGCCAGGATTTGCGCGAGCCTTCGCCACTGGCGTCCACCCTCCAACAACTTTCGGAGCTGACGGCGTATGTCCCTTTCTGAACTGGAGACCCTGCGCCGCCTACGCAGGCATCGCGCCGATCGCGCCGAGCGCGCGTTGCGTGAAGCGAAGCGGCACCAGCGCGCCCTGCAGGCGCACATCGAGCAGGCCGAGGACGCGCTGGAGCAGACACGGCAGCAGGAGGCCAGGCAAAGCGCGCAATTACTGAGCGAGCACCAGGGGCAGGTGGTGTCGGTGTGCATGCTCAAATCCTGGACGGCCAAAGAACACACCCTGTCCGCCGACACCCGCCGTGAGGAGGATCGTTTGCAGGGGCTGCATGGGCAGAAGGAGACGCATGTGATTGAAGTGGAACGCGCACAAAAGCAGGTCAACCAGTGCTTGCGCCAGGTCGAAAAACTCCAGGAGCTTTCTGCTTTGTTGACACGGGAGGTGCTATGACACAGGTC
>Ga0157369_10008443_pt1 | contig 11815 bp, 9 predicted proteins | sample C25metaG_FD_113461 | JGI IMG/M metagenome (GOLD analysis project Ga0157369, IMG submission 113461) | Corn rhizosphere microbial communities from Kellogg Biological Station, Michigan, USA - C2-5 metaG | ecosystem: Host-associated > Plants > Roots > Rhizosphere > Soil | place: USA: Michigan... | reverse complement strand
GGCAGCATCAGCACGCCGCCCGCGCCCAGCTTCATGGCGTGCGCGGTGAGCCGCACCGAATCGGTCAGCGCGCAGCAGCCGGTGCCCGGCATGAGACGCAGCGGGTCGATGCCCCCGGCCACCAGCCGGTCCAGCAGCTCGAGCTTCTCGTCGGTGGCGAGCGAGTTGGCCTCCGAGTTCGTGCCGAACACCGCGAGGCCCACGTCCTGCGACAGGAGCCAGCGGCACTGCCGCACGAACCGCTCCGGATCCGGCGAGAGATCGGCCTTGAACGGGGTGACAACCGGGGAGAGGACGCCCTTGATTCGATCGGGACGCGCGTCTGTGGTCACGGGCTCTGCTCCTTCGCGCCAGCAAGGTGGCCTACGGGGTGTCATGGTAGCACCGAGCCCTTGCGTTTTGGGGGACCCGGTTCTAGGCTATGCCGCACTCACCCCGACCCCCCGATCCAGAAAGACTCCCGGAGGATTCGATGACGATCCGACGCAGGGTTTCACGACGCGACGTGCTCAAGATCGGGCTCGCGGGGGCCGGCGTGGCCGCCCTCGGCGCCCCGCCGCCCGCCTGGGGGCGGAGCCCGGTGAAGGGCACGCAGGTCACCGCGGTGCTCTACGCGGCGCACCTGGTCGCGGAGGCCGGCGGCTACTTCAAGAAGGAGTCGGTCGACGTCGAGCTCTTGACCTCGCCGGCCGGCGCGCGCAGCGCCCAGATGCTCGCGGCCGCGCAGGTCAACTACGTGCTGGGCGACACCTCGCATTCCCAGCGGCTCACCGAGCAGGGCAAGCCCACCGTGGTGTTGTTCGTGACCGACCAGAAATGTCCGTACGCCAACATCCAGACCCGCAAGGACCTCAAGGAGGCGGGGCTCACCTCGCTCGACAAGCTCGCCACCATGAAGCCCAAGGGCGGCGGCAAGTGGAAGGCGGGAGCCACCGCCATCGGCTCCGGCACCTGGATGTACGGCAACTTCATCCTGCGCAGCCAGCCCGTCGCGGGCGGACAGACCCTGAACGACCTCGTGGAGTGGATCGGGGTGGGCGGCGTCAAGTCCGCCCTCGGCGCGCTCAAGACCGAGAAGATCGACCTCAACATGGCGACGCCCGAGGTGATCATCCAGGGCGACGCCGAGGGCTACGGGGCGGTGCTCTTCGACGTGCGCGAGGACAAGCAGTGGCTGCCCGTGTTCAAGGGGCCCATCTCGGCCACCGGCGGCTACACCCTCAAGTCGACCACCGAGTCCCTCAAGGACGAGACCCAGGCCTACGTGACCGCGGTCTACAAGGCGGTGCAGTGGATGAAGACCGCGTCCATCGAGGACATCGCCAAGCATCTGGACCGCTACGCGGACACCATGGGCCTGGCCCCCGATTCCATCCGCAAGGCGCTCGCGTGGTACAAGCCGGTCTGGACCTACGACCTCGTGTTCACCAAGCAGAACTACGACAACGTGAACAACGTGGCCAAGGGCATCAAGGCGGAGAAGACCTATCCCTACGAGGAGATCGTCGACCTCTCGTTCCTGAAGAAGGCGTCCGGCTCCGCCTGAGCCCGTGGCGCGCCACGCCGCCGTCGTGCGCGCGGGACGGCTCCTCGTCCTGGTGCTGTTCCTGGCCGCGTGGGAGATCCTGCCGCGCGTGCCGGTGCTGCGCGCGCGGACGTTCCTCGACCCCAACTTCGTGAGCCTGCCGAGCCTGGTCGCGGCCCGTCTCTGGGAGACCACCTTCGGGGCCAAGGCGGGCTACCTCTGGATCCACGCCGGCGCCTCGCTGGGCGCGGCGCTGGCCGGCTTCGTGGCCGGCTCTCTCGTCGGCTTCGCGATGGGGCTCGCCCTGTCGCAGTCCGAGGCCGCGCGGGGCCTGCTCAAGCCCTTCATCGACGCGTTCTCCGCGGTCCCCCCGGTGCTGCTCGTGCCGCTGATCACCCTGGTGTTCGGTCTCGGCACCGGCTCCAAGATCGCCACCAGCGCCTACATCGTGTTCTTCGTGGTGTTCTACAACTCCTACAAGGGTGGCAGCGCCCTGCCCGAGTCGCTCCAGGCCTCGTGCCGGCTGCTGGGCGGCTCGCGCTGGGCGCTGCTGCGCACGGTGGTGATCCCGTCCGCCATCGGCTGGGCCTTCACCGCCTTCCCCACCGCGGTCGGCTACGCGCTGATCGGGGTGGTGGTGGCCGAGTTCTTCGGCTCCCCGATCGGTCTCGGGTCGATCATCGTCACCTCGATGAACACCGGCAGCGCCACCGACCTGATGGTCTCGATCCTGGTGCTGGCCGCGATGGGCGCGGCGCTGGTCGGTCTCATGCGGCTGGCCGAGCAGCGGGTGCTGCACTGGCGTCCCGAGTACCGGAGCGCGGCATGAGGACCGGCCGGGGCATGGTGGTCGCGCGGCTGGCGCTGATCGTGGCGGTGCTCGCGATCTGGCAGTGGGTGCCGCAGATCCCCGGCGTCATCCGCTGGGCGCCGATCTTCGACCCGTTCTTCATCAGCGCGCCGTCGCGCATCGCGGCCAAGTTCTGGGAGCTCGCCACCACCGCGGGCGACCAGGGCGCGGTGCTGAAGTCGGGCAACCTCTTCGTGCAGCTGTGGGCGACGCTCTGGGCGACCCTGCTCGGCTTCGTGGTGGGCGTGGGCAGCGGCTTCCTGGCCGGGCTCGTGCTCTCACAGTGGGGCACGATGGCGGACATCCTCCATCCCTACCTGGTCGCCTTCAACGCGCTGCCGCGGATCGCGCTGGTGCCGCTGCTGATCATGATCTTCGGCACCGGGCTCCTGGCCAAGGTCGTCCTCGCCTGGCTCATCGTGTTCTTCATCGTGTTCTTCAACACCTATGCGGGGGGCCGCTCCATCGAGCCCGCCATCCTCGACAGCTGCCGGCTGCTCGGCGCCTCCCGCCGGGCCCTGCTCCGCACGGTGGTGATCCCGCACGTGGCGGGCTGGACGTTCGCGATCCTGCCGCTCGCGATGTCGGCCTCGATCATCGGGGTCGTGGTGGGCGAGTTCGTGGGGGGGGGCCCAGGGCCTGGGCTTCATCATCACGGTGGCGCTCGGCCAGCTGGAGGCCACCGATCTGTTCGTGGCTCTCCTCACCCTGTGCGTGCTCGCGGTCGTGCTGATCCACCTCGCTGCCCGGCTCGAGCGGCGGCTGCTCCACTGGCGGCCGGAGCACGTGGGCCACGAGAGCGGCGCGGTGTCGTGATGGCGCCTCCCCCGTCGCGCCTCGATCCGGTGATCGTCGTCCGCGAGGTGACCCGGCGCTTCACCCACGGGACGGCCGGCGCGTTCACCGCGCTGGACCGCGTCTCGTTCGAGGTGGCGGCGGGGGAGTTCCTCGCCATCGTGGGCCCGTCCGGCTGCGGCAAGTCGACGCTGCTCAACATCGTGGCCGGGCTCAAGCGGCCCGACGGCGGCACCGTGTCGGTCAACGGGCGCGACACCACCGGCGCCACCCCGCGGGAGATGGGCTATCTGTTCCAGGAGGACACGGTGCTGCCGTGGTTCTCGGTCGAGCGCAACATCGGTCTCGGCCTCGAGTATCGCGGGGTGCCGCCGGCCGAGGCGCGGCCGCGCGTCACGTGGGCGCTGGAGGCGGCCGGGCTGACCGAGTTCCGCGCCTCCTATCCGCACCAGCTCTCGGGCGGCATGCGGCGGCGGGTCGCCCTGATGATGACGCTGGTGGTGGACCCCAAGATCCTCCTGATGGACGAGCCGTTCGGGGCGCTCGACACCCACACCAAGACGCGCCTGCACGCTTCGCTGCTCGAGATCTGGGAGAAGACCCGCCAGACCATCATCTTCGTGACCCACGACCTGATGGAGGCCATCACGCTGTCCGACCGCGTCATCATCATGAGCGGCCGCCCGGGGCGGGTGAAGGCCTCGTACCCGATCCGCATCCCGCGGCCGCGGGACGTGATCAAGATGAAGGACAGCGAGGAGTACCTGGGTGACTTCCGGGAGATCTGGCGGATCCTGGGCGAGGAGTTCGTCTAGCCGCGTGGCCACCCGGGTGGTGTTCCATCTCGCCAGCTTGGCGTCCAGGAGGGGCCGGCGCTCGATCGCGGGCGGTGTGCTCATCGCATGGGTCTCGCCTGTCGCCGTTGGGACGTGGCGGCGGGGCCGGCGGATTCGGGAGCCGCCGTAGGCACAGCTTCCCGTTGACGGAAAATTCACCCGGTCCGTAGACTTCTCGCGTGCGGTCCACGCGAGACGGAGGCGCTCGGTGAGACGCGACGGCGCGGCGCGCGGGCCGGGAGGCGGCCGGTGAGGCGCCCGTACCGGCAGCCCGGGCTCGTGCTGCGGCCGCGGTCGGGGCCGCCCGATCCGCTGGCCCGGGCCCTGCAGGAGGATCTCCGCGCCCTCGGCTACCTGCGCTCCGGCATCGACGGGCGCTTCGGCGGCGGCACCAGCAGCGCGGTCCGCGCCCTGCAGCTCGACCTGCTGACCGGAGGCCAGCACGGCCGCGACGGCGACGCCCCGGTGGCCCTGCGCACCTTCAACCGCGGCCGGGTCGTGGCGCCCACCGGCGTGGTCGACGAGCGGCTGGCGGGATGTATCGAGGATCTGCTGGGCGATCACCGCGTCCCCGCGCTGCCGCGCTCCGCGGATCCGGCGGAGGCCAACCGCGAGGCGCTGGCGCAGATCCAGCGGCTGGTCGGCCTGCCGGTGCCGCGCGCGTTCCTGGTCGCGATCTTGCTCCAGGAGAGCGGGGGCTGGCACTACCGGCAGCCGGGCCCGGGCGATCGCGACAACTTCATCGTGGTGGGGCTCGACCGGAACGACGCCGGCCGGCCCGACCGCATCACGTCGCGCGGCTACGGGATCGGCCAGTTCACCCTCTTCCACCACCCGCCGACCCCGAACGAGGTGGCGACGGTCATGGTCGATCCCCCGCGGAACGCGCAGCGTGCGGTGGGCGAGCTCCGGAACAAGTACGAGATGTTCGTCGCCGGCGCCACGCCCGGCGGGCGCGCCGACGATCGCATCGCCGAGATCGGCACCGGCCCGCTGCGGCCGTGCCGCTATCCCTCCACCGACCCGCGCTTCATGACCGATTGCACCCGCTGCGCGATGGAGCACCTGGTGGACATCGCTCCCGGGTCGCGGCTCAACCCGGCCACCGCCGACACGCTCCAGCCCACCCAGTACCACCCGGAGACGCGGTACGCGCGCGTGCCGGACCGGGCGAAGCTCGGCTGCGACTGGCCCTACGCGGTGCGGCGCTACAACGGCTCCGGCGTGAACTCCTATCACTACCAGTACCAGGTCCTGCAGCGCTTGACCACCCGTCCCCCGATCAGCGCCTGACCCATCCGAGGAGGAGACCGCCATGGCGAAGAGCATCGTCTTCTGTGCCGACGGGACGTGGAACGGGCCCGGACAGGGTGAGGAGCAGGAGGCCGACGGCGGCCGCCGGACCAACGTCTACAAGCTGTTCCTGAACCTGGACGGCACGCTGGCCGCGGGCACGGGCACGCTGCTGACGGCCGACGAGCAGGAGAAGGTCCTCGCCGGACCCGACGGCCGCGTGACCCAGATCGCCAAGTACCTGCACGGGGTGGGGGACTCGCGGAACTTCCTGGTGCGGATGCTGGGCGGCGGGGGCGGGGCCGGCCTCGTCACCCGCGTGGTGCGAGGCTACACGTTCATCTCGCGCAACTTCGAGCCGGGCGACCGGATCTTCATCGTGGGCTTCAGCCGCGGGGCCTACACCGCGCGGGCCCTCGCCGGCCTCATCGCGGCGCGCGGGCTCCTGGACGACAAGCAGAACGATCTCTCCGACCGGGACCAGGCGTACCGGCTCGGCTCCGCGGAGTGGTTCACGTACCGGCGCGGCGCGCTCAGGAGCAAGCCCAACCTGCTGCATCGCCTCGCCGAGGTCTCGGTCGATCTGCCCCGCTTCCTGTCCTCCGAGGCGACCGCGGCGCGCATTCCGGACGTGACCGTGGAAGCCGTCGTGGTGTGGGACACGGTGGGCGCCCTCGGGATCCCCGCCTACAATCTCAAGACCGACACCCAGCTGGACGCGTTCCAGTTCGCGGACCTGATCCTGAGCGAGAAGGTGCGCCACGGGCTCCACGCGGTGTCGATCGACGAGCAGCGCGCCAACTTCACCCCCACGCTCTGGGACGCGGACCCGCGCATCGCCCAGGTCCTCTTTCCCGGCGCGCACGCCGACGTGGGCGGCGGCTATCCCGACCGCGAGAGCGGGCTCTCGGACTGTGCGCTCCAGTGGGTCACGAAGCAGATGACCGCGCTCGGGGTCGCCTTCGCGGCGCGGCCGACCGTCGCGCTCGAGCCCGATCCGTGCGGGAAGAGCCACACCCCGTGGGCCGACGCGCCCTGGAACATCCTGCCGCGGGGCAGCCGGCAGATCCGGGGTGGGCTGGCCGTTCACCGCTCGGTGGCGGACCGGCTCGCCGGCGTGGCCAAGCTGCCCGCGCCGTACAAGCCGTCGAACCTGACCGACTACCTCGACGGGACCCAGCTCAAGACGAGCGTGACGATCGCCGACTAGGCCGCCGTCCGCGCCCCGGCCGCCCGACCGGAGAATCCTCGCCGCCCATCATGAGCCCTTGACAAGCCCGCGAGCACGGGTGTAGTCATCGGCCCACCAACGTCGCTCTCGCAGTGAACGGTTCGAGCTCGCAACGGCGCGGTGCCCACGTTCTTCTCTCAACCCGGGCTCGCTCGCGAGGGCGACCCGACCGGCGGGAGGTTTCCGATGGACGAGAAACGGACGGCTTTCGAGGCGCTCGAGGCGGCCTTCATCGAGGGAAGGCTCAGCCGGCGTGACCTACTCCGACGCAGCGCGCTGATCGGCGCGAGCGCATCCGCGGCCGGCCTGCTCGGGTCGCTCGGTCTCCCGACACCCGCCCGCGCCCAGACCCCCAAGAAGGGCGGCACCCTCGTCATCGCCAAGGAGAGCGAGCTCGACATCCTCGACCCGCACAGCGCGGGCGGCTGGGTGACCTGGCGGGTCAGCAAGCAGATGCACGAGGGCCTCATCGACGAGGACCTCACCCAGGCCAACGTGCCGTACCCGAAGCTGATCCCCAAGCTCGCCACGTCGTGGGACATCTCCAAGGACTCGCTGACCTACACCTTCAAGCTCCGCAAGGGCGTGAAGTTCCACGACGGCACCAACTTCGACGCGGCGGCGGTGAAGTACAACATCGACCGCTGCGCGGCCAAGGACGTGCCTCAGTTCTACCCGCGCGCCAACGCCTACACCCAGTGGATCTGGCAGTTCCTCAAGGAGGTGAAGACCCCCGACGAGGGCACCGTGCAGATCGTCCTGCGTGAGCCCTACGGCGACTTCCTCCGCCAGCTCGTCCAGGGCGGCGGCGGCGCGGCGGTCTTCATCAGCCCCGCCGCGCTCAAGAAGTACGGCAACGAGGGCATCGCCGAGCACCCGACCGGCACCGGACCCTTCCGCTTCGTGGAGCGGGTGCGCGGGGAGAAGGTGGTGATCGAGCGCAATCCCAACTACTGGGGGACGCAGCCCTATCTCGATCGCATCATCGACCGGCCGATGCCGGAGCCCGCCGCGCGGATGACCGCGCTGCAGGCCGGCGAGGTCGACATGGTCTACGTGCCGCATCCGGACGGCATCGCGGAGCTCAAGGCCAAGGGCTTCAAGCTCGAGCAGGGGCCGGCCCCGCACGTGTGGTATTTCGCCTTCAACCTCAAGGACAAGAACTACCAGGACGTGCGCGTGCGGCGCGCCATCAACATGGCCATCGATCGTGAGGGCATGGCCAAGCAGCTTCTGAAGGGGACCGCGGTCGCCGCGCGCGGGCTGCAGGCGCCGTGCTGCCCGTCCTACGATCCGAACTTCAAGGACTATCCCTACGATGTGGCCCAGGCCAAGAAGCTCATGGCGGAGGCCGGGTTCGCGAACGGCTTCGACACCGTGTGGCAGACCTCGGTGGACGGAAGCGGGCAGCTGATCCCGGTGCCGATGGCGGAGTGGATCCAGCGCGATCTCGCCAAGATCGGCGTCCGGATGAAGCTCCGCACCTACGAGTGGATCACCTACATCGGCTACTGGATCAAGGGCATGGACGACGCCTCCAACAAGGTCGGCAGCCAGCAGATGAGCTGGGGCATGACGAGCGACTACTGGCTCGATATCGTCACCAACTCCTCGCACATCGCGCCGGCCGGCGGGGCAGGCCAGAACGGCGGCTACTACACCGGCGCCGACTCGATGCTGAACGCGGCCCGCGCGGAGATGGACGAGCAGAAGCGCGCTGCGCTCTATCGGAAGGTCAACCAGAAGATCAAGGACGACGCGCCCGCGGTGCCGATCATCAACGACCTCGCGCCCCTCATGCTGAGCCCGAAGGTGAAAGGCTTCGTCCACGCCCCCGAGGAGTGGTACGACATGACCACGGTCTGGCTCGCCTGAGCGCCCTCGTCGGCCCGGGAGGCATAGGCCTCCCGGGCTGACCGCTCCCATGCTCAAGTTCCTGGTCTATCGCGTCGCGACGATCGTGCCCGTCCTGTTCGGGGTGTCGGTCGTGGTGTTCCTGATGATGAAGCTGATCCCGGGCGATCCCGCCGAGGCGATCCTGGGCCCCGCCGCCACCACCGAGAAGATCGAGATGGTCCGGAGGTCGCTCGGGCTGGACCAGCCGTTCTACGTGCAGTACGTCCGCTGGCTGTGGAAGGTCCTCCAGGGCGACTTCGGCACCTCGATCGCGGTCAACGTGCCGGTGGCCCAGCTGGTGTGGCCCAAGTTCTGGAACACGGTGCTGCTCACCGCGGGCAGCCTGGTGATCTGCATCGTGATCGGGCTCGGAGTGGGCATCGTGTCCGGCACCCGGCAGTACTCGTGGTTCGACCGCATCAGCATGTCGCTGACCCTGGTCGTGGCCAATACCCCCGCGTTCTGGCTCGGCCTCATCCTCATGGTGGTGCTGGCCCTCTATCTCGGCTGGTTTCCCGCCACCGGGATGTACTCGATGCGGGCCTCGCAGAAGACCTTCGGCGATCTGATCCACCACATGGTGCTGCCCGCGATCACCACCGCCTCGGTGTCGGCCGCGATCATCGCGCGCCTGGTCCGCTCGTCTTTTCTGGACGTCATCCGCAAGCACTACATCACCGCCCTGCGGGCCAAGGGACTGTCCGAGCGCGACATCATCCTCCGCCACGGGATGAAGAACGCGCTGCCGCCGATCATCAACATCGTGGGCCTCCAGGTCGGCTACCTGATGGGCGGCGCGCTCTTCACCGAGGTGGTCTTCTCGTGGCCGGGCATCGGGCTGCAGATCTACAGCTCGATCGTGGCCCGGGACCTGCCGGTGGTGCAGGCCGCGGTCCTGGTGACCACCTTCGTGTTCGTGCTGGTCAATCTCGGGACCGACGTCGTCGTCGCGGCCCTCGATCCCCGAATCCGCCGGGCCTGAGGAGGCGCGCGATGAGCGTCGTGAATCTGCCCCTGAAGGAGGAACCCGTCGGTGGCCGGACCCTGCCCCTCGATGCGGCCGAGGCCCGGATGTTCCGCCGGCCGTCGGAGTGGCGGATCTTCTGGGAGGCCTTCAGCCGGGACCGCCTGGCGGTGGGCGCGGCGGGGCTGATCGCGGTCGTGTGCCTGATCTCCGCGCTGGCTCCGGTGCTGAGCCCCTACGACCCCACGGTGGGCGACAACGCCCTGCGGCTGGCCCCCGTCGGCACGCCCGGGCACCCGCTGGGCCTGGACGGGCAGGGGCGCGACATCCTGAGCCGGCTGATCTGGGGCGGCCAGGTCTCGATCATCATCGCGCTGCTGCCGGTGACGGTGGCGAGCCTGATCAGCGTGCTCCTGGGACTGGTGGCCGGCTTCTTCGGGGGCAAGGTCGACATGCTGATCATGCGCACCCTGGACGTGTTCTTCGCCTTCCCGGCGGTGCTGCTGGCGGTGGCCATCGCGGGGGTGCTGGGCCCCGGCATGCTCAACGTGATGCTCTCGCTCACCATCGTGCTGATCCCGTACATCTCGCGGGTCGCCTACATGGCCACCGTCACCGTGAAGAGCGAGCTGTTCGTGGACCAGGCGCGGGTGTCGGGGGCGCGGCCGAGCCAGATCCTGTTCCACCACATCCTGCCCAACACGCTCTCGCCGGTGATCGTGTACGGCAGCACCCTGGTGGGCATCCTGATCGTGCTCGGGGCGGGGCTCTCCTTCCTCGGGCTCGGCATCACCCCGCCCCGGCCGGACTGGGGCATCATGTGCTCGGACGGGCGCAACTTCCTCTCGATCGCGCCCCACGTCTCCGCGGTGCCCGGGATCATGCTGATCCTGGTCGCCATGTCCTTCAACATCGTCGGGGACGGCCTGCGGGACGCGCTCGACCCGAAGCTCCGCAAGTGAGCGCCGTGATGAGCGACGCGCTCCTCGAGGTCGACGACCTCCACACCCACTTCCACCTCAAGAACAAGACGGTGCGGGCGGTGAACGGGGTGTCGTTCTCGATCAAGCGGGGCGAGATCGTCGGGATCGCGGGCGAGTCGGGGGCCGGCAAGAGCGTGGCCTGCCTCTCCATCCTGCGGCTCGTCCCGAGCCCCGGGCGCATCGAGCGCGGCCGGATCCTCTTCTCCGGCGAGGACCTGCTCACCAAGAGCGACCGGCAGATGCGAGACCTACGAGGCCAGACCGTCTCGATGGTGTTCGAGGATCCGCTGAACTCCCTGGACCCGGCCTACACGGTGGGCAGCTTGATCGGGGAGGCCCTGACCCTCCACAAGGGCCTGTCCAGGCGCGAGGCCCGGACCAAGGCGAGGGAGCTGCTGCGGCTGGTCGGCATCCCGGACCCGGAGCGCCGGCTCGACAACTACGCCCACGAGCTGTCGGGCGGGATGCAGCAGCGGGTGATGATCGCGATCGCGCTCTCCTGCGAACCGACGCTGCTGATCGCGGACAATCCGACCACCGCGCTCGACGTGACCATCCAGATCCAGATCCTCGACCTGGTGAAGCAGCTCCGCGACCGCCTCGGCATGGGCGTGCTGTGGATCACCCACGACCTCGGCGTGGTGGCCAAGCTCTGCGACCGGGTGGTGATCATGTACGCGGGCGAGGTCATGGAGCAGGGCCGGGTGTACGACGTGCTGAAGCACCCGCGACATCCCTACACGCGCCGGCTCATCGACGCGCTGCCCAAGCTCGGGCGCCCCGACCAGCGGCTGATGCCGATCGAGGGGCGCCCGCCCGATCCCGCGAACCTGCCCGCCGGATGTCCCTTCGCGCCGCGCTGCCACCGGGCGCGTCCGGAGTGCGAGGCGGGCGACGTGCCGCTCGTCGAGACCGGCGGCGACGGGCGGGCGGTTCGCTGCCTGTTCCCGGAGGAGTGACATGACGATCGCCGCGCCGTCCGGGGCGCCCGAGCTGCAGCCCAAGCTGCTGGAGGTCAAGAACCTGGTCAAGCACTTCCCGGTCCGCCGCGGGCTCTGGGCGAGCGGACCGCCCGCCGCGGTGCGCGCGGTGGACGGCATCAGCTTCGACATCCGGCGGGGCGAGACGGTCGGGCTGGTGGGCGAATCGGGCTGCGGCAAGACCACCACCGGGCGGATGATCATGAAGCTGATCGCCCCGACCGCGGGCGAGATCCGGTTCGAGGGCAAGTCGATCGGCGGCATTCCGTTCGAGGAGGAGCGGGCCTACCGTCGCCACGTGCAGATGGTCTTCCAGGATCCGTACTCGTCGTTGAACCCGCGGATGACGGTGGGCTCGATCATCGGCTACCCGATGCGGATCCAGAACGCGTACCCGGGGGCCGCCCGCGACGCCCGCATCCGCGAGCTGCTGGAGCTGGTCGGCCTCTCGCGCTACCAGGC
>Ga0157369_10008440_pt1 | contig 11817 bp, 10 predicted proteins | sample C25metaG_FD_113461 | JGI IMG/M metagenome (GOLD analysis project Ga0157369, IMG submission 113461) | Corn rhizosphere microbial communities from Kellogg Biological Station, Michigan, USA - C2-5 metaG | ecosystem: Host-associated > Plants > Roots > Rhizosphere > Soil | place: USA: Michigan... | reverse complement strand
CAGACTTTTTGCGGGACATGAGCCGGTTACTCCTCGAAGGTCGGCTCTGTTGTAGAACCCTGGTGTGAGTGCGGGAATCGCATTGGGCCAGGCGCGGGGCACGTTTCGACAAGTGAGCCGGAACTCGTGGCTACCCTCTGAGCGCCCCCTAAAATAAGTCACGCATCTGGGGAGAGTCACCGACTCCCGCGCTTAAAAGGCGCGGGAGAACGGCAACTCCATTTGGTTAAGAAACGCTGCTCAGCATGACTGAGCATGGCCTGGATTCTAGAATTCAACTTTCAGAGAAAGCTGCAATTGCCGTGGAAAGTTCTGTTGTGTTGAGCCAACCGTTCCGTACCCTTGCCATGCCCCAGGTGCATTCGGATCAGCAACGCTTTCAATGCGCGTGGGAGCAACTTCTGGATTGCTGTTACTCGCACTACCGAAAATCGGCGTGTTTGTCGCATTGAATGCTTCGGCCTTGAATTGGAGGTTGAGTTGTTCCTTCAGCTGGAACCTCTTCATCATGCCGAGCTGAGTTTGCTGAGACCATGGTTGGCGGACTCGCGGTGTTGTTCCATCATAGGTGTAGATGTAGTACTCCGGATGGCTGCTCCAGCAGGTGTTCTGCGAGTTGTTGGCCCAGCTCGAATAACTCTTATGCGTTGGCTTAACGTCATACGTCCCGCAGTAGAAGATATCGCCAGTGGGAAGGCCGAAAGCGTTGCCAGCGCGGTTCTGGAAGATCCAATCCAGGTTCCAACCACCGATGGGCTGGCCACGCTTTCCCCGAACCGCACGTCGACTCGGTCCTTGACAGCTTCGTAGAGCGCAGAAGCCAGCGCCGAACGCGGAAGGCTCATGCCCCGGCCCTTGAGGAGCTTTTGGATCTCGCCTTGATTAAAGCCACTGATCCGCCGGCCCGCGCGATCAACGATCCGGAATTCCTGAACCTTGAGGTCATGCTGGCGAAGTTCGTCCAGCGCGCCCATCTTCTCGGCCACGTCATAGCCGAGGCCCAAAAGTCAATGACGTAGCCGCCGGTGCACGGTTCGTGCGCCTGTTCCACCAGGGTCACCGCATATCCGTATCGATCGAGCCACCAGGCCAGACAAGAGCCTGCCACCCCAGTTCCTGACGCGAGAACGCTCCCAGGCATCCGACATTCTCCTATGGATAACTTCACTGATCGAAAGATTTACAAGCGAGCGCCTAATTCGCGTAATTATTGTCTCTGATTCTGTTTGCGGTCGTGCAGTCCCAGAGTTCTCGATGCGGAAGTTTCAGCCGCTTCCCCCGTGCACCGCAAAAGCATCCAACGGCCTGAGAGCCCAAAGATCAGCAAAGAGAAGAGTACGCGCTAAATCGCCCGAACCTTCGCCACCGAGCCTACACTTGTCCTGAAGACTACCGCGTAGTCAGCTTCAATCGCACGCCGAAGTAAACGCCGCGTTCAATGTGTTCCCCGGAGCGCCAGATCACCTACAAGCCTGACAAACGCTGCTAAAGTGAGCACCTACAGAAGAGGCTCGAAGACTTTCATGCTTCGAGAGTTTTTGAGAAGAACTGTAGCGGCTGATCTGAGTAGCTTGGCATAGTGAAATTTGCCAAGACACATGGGCGGCGGTAAGACCCAAATCCGGAAGTGCGTCCGATCCACGGGTTGCGACTCTACGTCAATGGAATGACCGCGCCGGCTCATTCCCCGGCTCGAAATCGCCATCTGAGATGGAGATATGGTTGTGCCCAACCTCCAAAACTGCATTGCCACTGTGCTCCATTTCCCCGGGAGGCCTAAATTGCGGAAGATGTTTCGAGCCCAGCACCATTTGAACGGGTCTTGAGACCCAAAGTAGTTCGGAAACGAGCCGGCGGCAAGCCGTACGCGCGTTTGAAAGCCCGATTGAAAGCAGCCTGCGACTCGTAGCCCGCTTCGGTGGCAACCTGCGCAACAGAACACGTGGTTGAGGCCAGCATCTGCTTTGCAAGGTGGAGCCGCCAGCGGGTCAGATAGGACATCGGAGACTCTCCGAGGAAATGTCGAAACCGCTCTGCGAGAACGGAGCGTGAGACTGCGGTTTCTCTCGCCAGCGTGATCAATGTCCAAGGATGGGATGGATTTCGATGCATCAAGGAGAGTGCCTTGCCGACTTGAGAATCGCGCGCCCCCGCAAGCCAGCCTTTCTGCTCACTCGGTAGCTGCGAAATAAACAGACGAAGTGCTTCAACGAACAGGACCTCTGAAAGCTTCGCCAGTACGGCCTCACCGCCATCGCGACCTGAAGCCGCGTGATCGACCGAGAATCTGATTGAGTTCTCCAGCCACCTGCCTGACGCATCATCGCGGATCGTCACCTTGAAAAGAGGAGGAAGACCCGCAAGCAGAATCTGGCTGACTTCGGAATCACATGCCAGGTAGCCGCAGACGAAGCGCGTAAGTTGCCCGCCGCCACCGAAACGAGAGAGCCGTAGTCCTTCGGAGAATATCCGAGGCAGCTCATTTGTCATGTCGACGGTGGCAGGGGCGCTTCCGTTTCCCAGCGTGTGTGCGTCCCCGTGAGGGAAGATCACGATGTCTCCAGCCGCGAGCTCGATGCGATTGCCGCTTGCTAACTTCGCACAAGCGCTTCCTTCCGTAAGCAAGTGGTAGATGATGAGATGAGTAGCGCTGGACGTTACATGCGGCGCTACGACTCTTGATGGTGGCGCAAAGAAACTCCACGGGGACGAGAACTCTCCATTGAAGAACACTGCTCCTCGGAGCTTCACCGATAGCAGTACTTCTGAGAGCACATCCATGCGATTCCCTTTTGGGATCTCCACAACAGCAGAATCGTGATCACTGATCATACGATACGCACACCCGAGCAAGAAATGCGGACGTTAAGACAAATGGAGTCTCTCGATGGGGGCTAAGATGGCGCAGGTTGATCGCACGTTCGAACTGCCAGATCAGAGGAGCCCTATGATAAGCGCCAAAGAACTCGTCTCCGACGCTAACACAAGAGTCAAAACCATAACTCCCAAGGAAGCCTTCGCGCGCCTGAATGCTCCCGAAGCAGCTTTCATTGATTTGCGGGACAGCGCTGAGTTGCAACGGGATGGAAAGATTCCAGGAGCGATTCACATCAATCGGGGTATGCTGGAATTCGCTCTTGATCCAACATCGCCCTATCACCATCCTGTGTTTTCTTCTGGGAAACATCTCGTCCTGTACTGCGCATCAGGTGGTCGGTCTGCACTCGCCGCCGACACTGCTCAGCGGATGGGCCTGGTTAATGTTTCACATCTGGGTGGCGGATTCAGGGCATGGTGTGAGGCCGGTGGTGGCGCAGAGAAGGTCTAACGTCGTCGAAAATTATCACGAACTTCGATCTGGAGTAAAACGATGATCTTCGAGAGATTCAAACGATTGATCTTGATGCTGGCTGCCATACCAGCTCTTTTTGGAGCGAATGGCGACCACTCTCGAGAGATTCCTGCAAGCTCGCACGGTAGTCCATACCTCTTCGTATGGGCAGGAGAATTGAACGTCTCAGCGTTGAAAGGGCAATCTCAGAATGCACTCCGCGGAAAAGACTTCCTTGCGGTACTCGACGTCGATCCGAACCAAGCGCGATACGGCAGCCTCGTCGCGATGCTTTCAGTCGAAGACCCTGCCAGGATGCCACATCACACAAACTACGAGATGCCCCAGAATCACATTCTCTTCGCAAATGATTTCGATCTTCACAAGACGTTCGTATTTGATTTACATGACCCGAAGAACCCGAAACTGGCCGGTACGTTCACCGAAGCCGCCGGTTTCAGTCACCCACATAGCTTTGCGGCCCTTCCCAACGGGAATACTCTGGCGACCTTTCAGCAGAAAGGACTGGAAGATGCCGCTGCTGGAGGGCTGGTAGAACTCAATGCAAAGGGGGAGTTGGTTCGCACTGCGGAGGCTGCCGACCCCGATGCCGACAAATTCATTCGTCCCTACAGCCTGCAGGTCGTTCCCGCGCTCGACCGGGTCGTCTCGACGAGCACCGACATGTACCTCAAAGGCAGTAGCCATATCATCCAGGTATGGAGGTTGTCGGACCTGAAACTTCTCAAGACGATCGTATTGCCGCACGATGAGTACAATCCTGCCGTCGGGGAGAATTCATCCGAGCCTCGGCTACTCTCGGATGGGCGCACAGTTCTGGTTGGAACTTTCAATTGTGGTCTGTATCGCCTCGATGGTCTCGAGGGAACACAGCCGTCAGCTTCCCCGATCTATGATTTCGGCGGCCGCTGGTGTGCTGTTCCGGTGGTCGCTGGGCACTACTGGGTTGAGGCGCTCCAGAGCTCGCACTCTTTGGTAAGCCTGGATATCTCTGATCCTTCTCATCCGAAGGAAGTCGGACGCCTCGTGCTTGGACCGAAGGACCTTCCCCACTGGCTCTCGCTTGAACCAAACGGCGATCGTATCGTGATCAGCGGCTATGGAGACCTGTATTACCGTCTATTGATTGCGCAAATTGACCCGTCGACCGGCGGATTGATGCTCGACGAAAGATTCCGAGAAAACAACAAGGAACCCGGGTTCAAAATGGAACGAGCATGGCCGGACGGCTGGCGTGGTCCTGCTATTCCGCATGGCGCGGTATTCAGCCGCTAGTGGCCCGAAGAGCATGAGCACAGAAGCATAAGGCTTCGAACTCGGAACGTCCGCCTTTCGCTCTTGGCTGGCTAATAGCCTTGGTATGTAAAACGGCCGTTCCGCTCTTACTCCTGAAGGGCGCAACGGCAACTAGTCGGCGCCCGGCCCTGCAAACCGAAAAACTGCTACGACCGATTGCTGACTTAACCGGCCTCTTTTGGCGTCATGATAACGCCCTCTTTACAGCTCGCGCTTGGCAGAGGTGCCGCGTTCATGAGCGACAAAAAACGAAAAATACTGTAAGCAAATCCATCGTGATGAACGACCAGGTTGAGTCCTCTGAACTTTGGCTATCACAGACGGTCGACCGGTCCGCATACAAACTCGGGTACTTTACAGTCGCAAAGCATATGCCGCGGAGAATGCGTCCCCTTTTTGTCTAAGGCCTCGGGCTCGTCGTTGATTCACTTCAGCTCACGGCAATAGTCACTGACCGAGCATCCATAGGCCGTCCTGCAGTACGCAGTTATATTGAACGATCCCGGGCAGCGTAAGGTGACACGGAACCGCGTGACGCCGGGGCAAGGTGCTGAGGCAACATGATCTGATCCCGCGAAGCCGGGGCGATGAAGCCCGAATGCGTGCCACCGGACAGCCGCCTGGGAAGGCGGTCGCATCTGGTTCGACATCAAAATTATCACCGTAGTGGTTGTAGGTCGCAACCCATAGGCAACGGAGCCTCCCTCATAATCCGCGCTTCGTTTGGCAGGAAAGCATGCTTTCCGTCGGAGGGCCTTGCTCTGGGCACCCACTTGCTCTTGCCAATGCTGGCTTTGAACCCAGCAGCCAGTAAGTACAACAGAAACAATCGACTGCATCAAAGCCTGCCGCAAGATCATGATCTCTCGGTTCTCCGGCTGGGGGAGATTGAACCACGCTGCCCCGAATTGCGTACTGCATGCTCTGGAGGACTCGCAGAACGCGGGTCGGCCGCGTTGGCGAGAACCCAGCAACTATCTTCGTGCATCTGATCGGAAGGTAAGTGGCTTCCCATGACAGACCGGGAGATCACTCCCGCGTTTAAAACCAGTTGGAGGCGCGTAGCGTGTCAGAGACTCCGGCAAGCCGGATAAACGGCGATGAAATCATCTCTGAGCTCATTCATAACGCTCAAGTTGGGCAATTCAGGCTTCGTTACACGATTCTGTTGCCTTGCAGATTCAACGTGTACCTTCAACACGCTGACTATGAGCTGATTGCGCCTGTGGCTGAGGTCGTTCGCCGCGAGGCGAAGCAGGCGTTGAGCGAACACCTTGCGAGCTTGAACAATCCGCCACGGCAGCCCCAACTCATTCAGCGGCTGGGCATCGGCAAGCGCGGCCCTACCCAGAAATACAAGATCCAAGAGACAGATTGGAGCATAGATTTTCACCGGGCAGAGGATGACCGTCTGCGCCCGGGGGAGATCGAGATCTACTCAGACCTTGGGACCGCACAAACCGGGGACCTAGGATCGGGCGCGAAAACAACATTCATTACGCGTCGAGCTGAAGGCGAGATTTCTGGACATTCCGAGAAGACGGGAGCGGTTGCTCGACCACCTGTGCTCGCCACACTGCGGTATACCAACGGCGGCGGAGAAAAGGTCTTCGCCATCTCCAAAGCTGAGATCGTTGTGGGTCGGGGCGGAAAGGCTGTATGGGTCGATCTGAAGGTGGATGGGCTCCCGGACATCTCGCGCGAGCATTGCCGCATACGGCGAGATGCCGCGAGCGGTCGCTTCTTCCTTAAGGATCTGAGCCAATTCGGAACCGCGGTGGATGGCAACACCGTACCTTCCAGCATCGATCGCAGTAGAGGCGGCGCAGTCGATCGCAACCTCGAGGTGCCCTTGCCCGCCACCGCGAATATCGCCTTGGCCGATGTGCTCGTCATGCACTTTGAGGCGAGACAGCCGGAATGACTACAACGCTCTTTTATCTGCGCATCCCGTTTCTGATCGTGTTGGTCCTCAGTGTCCTCGGCCTTGCCTGGGCATTATTCCGACGGAGCAGATAACACATATGCCCTTACGACTGATTGCCGCCGGCCGCTCGGATACAGGTCGCACCAGATCCAATAACGAAGACAGAATCCTCCTAGATGTGCCTGGAGGTCTGTATGTTGTCGTGGACGGGATGGGCGGACAGGCAGCCGGAGAACGCGCTGCCGAAGTGGCAGCTAAGATCATCGCCATGCGGCTCTCGCGCCAGACCGGCGACGCTGAAAAGCGAGTGCGCGAGGCGTTCGCGCTGGCAAGCACCGAAATCTACGATTTGGCGGAGCAGGAATCAGAACTGAAGGGAATGGCCTGCGTGGCTACGCTGGCGCTAGTCGAAGGTGACCGCGTCGTCGTGGGACATGTTGGAGATTCGCGCCTTTACCTGCTAGAGCCGAACAACATTCGCAAGGTGACGAGGGATCATTCTCCCGTCGGCGAAATGGAAGACGCGGGCAAGCTCACCGAAGAGGCTGCGATGCACCATCCGCGCAGGAATGAGGTGTATCGGGATCTTGGGAGCGCTCGCCACTCGCCGGACGATCCTGACTTCGTCGAAGTTCATTCTTTTGTCCTCCCTGATCGTTCGGCGCTGCTTCTATGCTCCGACGGGCTGACGGACCAGGTGCCTGCGCAACAAATTCGTCGCATCGTTGAACAGCACGCAGGCAAGCCGGATGCCGCAGCTCTCGCCTTGATCGAGGCGGCCAACGATGCAGGAGGCAAAGACAATGTATCTGCCATCCTTGTCGAGACAACTCAGTACGCCGGAATCTCCGAGAAGAACAAGATGCAAGCAGCCAGCCGTTTCGGCTGGGCGTGGCTCCTCGCGGGCCTGCTTGCAGCCACAGCGTTGTTTGGTATTTTGCGGCCCTATCTCGAGGAGACCACATCCGGCAATAAGCTCAGCTTCGGAACGGTGCGACGACCGCATACCTGGGTAGTCGGACAGGGCGGAATGAGCAGCATAGAAGAAGCGTTGAATAAAGCCGCAGCGGGTGACACCATCTCTGTCGCCCCGGGCGAGTACCACGAGGCTCTGCACCTGCGCAGCGGTGTGTCGCTCGTGAGCCCCGAGGTCTACGGCGCGAAAATCATCGCGACGGAAGTGGCGGTGATAGGCGACGCCGTACACGAAACGCGCGTTTCCGGGTTTGAGATCCTGGGCCCCGCCGAGGTTGGCATCCAACTCATCAACTCAGACATTGAACTTACCAATCTGAAGGTGAGCGGGATGCGCAAGGCTGGGATAGAGATCGATGGCGGCAAATCTTCCTTAGAAGGATCCACCATCGAAGGAAATGGAGGCACCGGCGTTTACGTGCACGGCTTGACATCGGCCAATGTCGACCACAACGTAATCCGCAACAATGGGCACGGTTCCGAGTTGCTCCCAGGCTTGTTCATCGGAGGTTCGGCCACTCCGCGTGTTTGGGCAAACGTGATTGCGGGTAATGGCGCGGAGCAGATATGGATTTCCCCCTTTTTCGATAAGGCGACCTTGCTTAAAGACAACGACATTGCCTCTCCATCCAAACGCGGGGGGCTCAACGTCAAAGTAGTCACACGATGAGCGTCCAGACCGCAGGCCGCTTTACACTCCTTCGCAAACTGCCGGCCGGTGGTATGGGCCGCGTGTTTGAGGCGGAGGATCCAGAGAGTGGTCGCCGTGTTGCTCTGAAGCTGATCGATCTCGGAACTGATGCCGACAGCGAGGAGATTCTGCGAGCGGAGCGCCGAGGAGCGGAACTGCAGAAGCAACTCTGCGCTCTCGACGCACGCGTCACGCAGATTCACGAGTTCGGAGAAATGCCGGGCTACTTCTACATCTCCATGGAGTACATCGAAGGAGAGGACATCTCCGAACTGATCAGGGGAAAAGGCCTTCCCCCAGAGTTCGCGATGCGGATCGCGCAGGATGTTCTCGAGGTGCTCGACCACGCTCATCATCTGGCCGCTACCATCGACGGTCGCGCGACGAGCGGCATCGTGCACGGGGATGTGAAGCCGCGCAACATCCGAGTGACAGTGGCCGGCGGAATCAAGGTGCTGGACTTTGGTATCGCGAAGGCGCTCTCCGCAACGCGCAACTTCACCCAGAATGTGTTTGCAAGTGTTCAGTATTCATCGCCCGAGCGATTGAGAAGCGGTGAGGTCGACGTCAGCTCCGATCTGTGGGGAGTGGCAGTCGTGCTGTACGAGATCCTCGAGGGACACCCGTATTTCGAGGCGGAGAACGGATCGAAGCTGGAGCACATGATCCGCGATTACCGCCAACTGCGGCCGATTCCAACCTCCTGGCCTGAGCCTTTGCGCGGCGTTGTAGCGCGCGCTCTGAGCCCTTACCCCGAGATCCGCTTTTCTACCGCGCGGGAATTTGCGCGCACCATCGAAGAGATTCGGACACGATCGAATCCCATCGAGGAGAAGACCGCCCGAACGCAATCGGCCATCGACCCGGAAGCTACGCGCCGAGTGTCGCGGGAAGCGGATGCCACAGTCAGGACGCACGCCGGTTCTACGACCGGCACAGCAGCTACTCCCGTCCAGGAAGCTACGCGGAAGACCTCTGCGACACCGCCGCCGCGGCATTCGAACGCCTTCCCCAGCTCCGGCGTTCAGCCTGTCGCCACGCCTCGGAAGCCACGCGGGCGTAGCCGGTTCGGAGATCTGTTTCGCGTCGTTATCCTCGTGGTGCTCGTGCTGTTTCTCGTGCCCGTCTTCTATGTCGTGAATGAATACACAGTCTGGCGAAATGCCGACCAACTCGCCAGTGATCTGAAAAGCGAGAAGCAGAAAGACCTTGATGCAGCGTGGCGTCGCTACTCCCAGCTGGCAGCGCGCTCTCATGTCGGTATCAGCTTGTGGTCAGCTCGAGACGCACTGAGTAATCGGTTGATGAACGATGTTGACCACGTGATCGAAAGGTATCAAGAGCCCAATCCACCCATTGTGCCGGAATCAGATTGGATGCGAGCCCAGGCCGAGGCCGCTCACGCATTGGAACTCGAGCCGAACGACAAAGACATCCACGGCAAGCTCCGCCTGATCCACGGTCATCTTGCCCGGATACGGGGTACCGCCAGACACGACAACAAACTCTTGGAAGAGTCGAGACAAGACTTCGAGGATGCGGCGAAATACATGAAGAAGTCCCCTGACCCATGGCTGGGCCTTGCACGACTCGACATCTATTCCTTCCACGATCTCGATCATGGGGAGGCAGCGATTAAAGAAGCGGAGCGACGAGGCCATGAAATCGGCAAGCGAGAGACAGCGGAACTGGCGGACGGCTATCGCTACCAGGGCGAACGCGCGATCGAGCTTGGGAATGGTGCTCGAAATAGCTCCGACGCCCAACGGTACTACGATCTCGCCGACCAGAATCTTAGCCATGCCCGGGAATTGTACGAGAGCATCTTACCTTGGGCGGGCGCTACGGCAAACCTGCAGAGGGTAAACAAATTGCAGGCTCGTCTGACGAGCCGCAGATAAAGCGCAAGGAACCAATGGTCATTACTCGCAGAACGATCGCAGAGCGAACTGAGAATCGGGATCGCGTCACGTCCAGGCGGCACGAAGGCAGAGGCGTTGAGCATCTGCTGCTCCTCGTGACCTCGTTCGTGATTGTGTGCGCATTGACGCTCACGGCCCGTGCGCGCCTGACACGCGTCAGTGAAGGCCAACCCGCGCCTCTGAACCTCTCTACCGTCGACCGGCGGGAGGAATTGCTTCCCTACCTCCAGACGACACCCACGGCTGCCGAGCGCCAATACATCGCCGGCAAGATCTTCCAACACCTGCCCAGGAACGGCGAAGGAATCTCCCACGTGGGCGAGATCGGCCAGATTCGTGTGCCGATCAGCGAGGTGCTCTCAACACGCGGCCTCACCGAATTGCAGGCACGAGCCAGATCGTCGAAATCCAGTCACCCCGACGCTACCTCCATATCTCTGCTCACCGCGGCAGATGTCGCGCGCTTGAAGCCGTTGTTGGCCGTCCGGGACGCCGGCCGTTTCACCAGGCAACTCGTTCTGTGGAGTGTCCTGTTTCTTTGTTGCTTCTTCGGCGTGCACCTCTACTGGAGCCTCCGCGCTATCGACGGTCCGCAGTATCTGCTGCCGGCTGTGCAGTTGCTGACTGGAATCGGCATGGCACTGATGGTGACCTTGCGCGATCCCTTGCGAGACACGCTCGCCTTCGCGAACTTCGCCGAAGGAGCAGCCGCGGGCTGTATCGTGCTCGCAGTAGCGGCCACATTGGATTACCGTCGTCTCGCAGGAAAGCTGAGTTATGTGTTCCTGCTCGCAGCCTTCTTGCTCTCCGGTGCACTAGTACTGTTTGGATCGGGACCGGCGGGCAGCGATGCCAAGGTAAACCTCTTCGGATTCCAGCCTGCAGAAGTGATCCGAATCCTGATCGTCTTCTTTCTCGCCGGATACTTCGCGGAACGTTGGGAGTTCCTGCGCACGTTGCACGAACAAAGCGGCCGAGCCGGAAAATGTTCGAAATGGATCGAGGTGCCTAGGCGCGAGTACTTCCTGCCCGTATTCGCGGGAGTCATCGTATCCCTGGGCTTCTTCTTCCTGCAAAAGGATCTCGGACCTGCGCTGCTCATCGCCTGTCTCTTTCTCGCCATGTACGCCGTCGCGCGCGACCGATACCTCTTCGCACTTGGCGGCTTCGCCGTGATCCTCGCCGGCTTTGCTTCGGGCTACTATCTCGGATTTCCAAAAAACGTAGCAGGACGCATCTCCATGTGGATCTCGCCGTGGGACAACTCCGTTCGAGGCGGCGAGCAGGTCGCCCACGCCCTATGGGCCTATGCAAGCGGTGGAACCTTCGGCTCCGGCCTCGGCCTCGGAGATCCTCAAATCATGCCCGCCGCTCACACTGACCTGATCCTTGCCGCGCTCGGCGAAGAGTGGGGATTCCTCGGCGTGCTCTGCGTCCTCGCCATCTACAGCGGATTGGTCTGGTTCGGTATCCATACGGCCCTTCGCTCACGATCCGACTACAACTTCTTCCTTGCTCTTGGGCTGGCGCTCGCATTAGCGCTGCAGGTTGCATTGATCGCCGGCGGAGTTCTGGATCTCATTCCGCTTTCAGGCGTCGTTGTTCCGTTCCTCAGCTATGGCCGCACGGCGCTGATCACGAACTTCGCCATCGT
>Ga0157369_10008439_pt1 | contig 11818 bp, 10 predicted proteins | sample C25metaG_FD_113461 | JGI IMG/M metagenome (GOLD analysis project Ga0157369, IMG submission 113461) | Corn rhizosphere microbial communities from Kellogg Biological Station, Michigan, USA - C2-5 metaG | ecosystem: Host-associated > Plants > Roots > Rhizosphere > Soil | place: USA: Michigan... | reverse complement strand
GGACGCACTCGCGATGAGCAACGCACTGATCTTCATGATGAAACCCCCTGATTGACCCCGCTTCACTATCCGCAAAATCGGGGCGTCTCGCAAGCGGGCTATGTAGCTGCTAGGCGCGCGGGCAAATGACCGACATCAGCAAGATCCGAAACTTCAGCATCATCGCGCACATCGACCACGGCAAGTCGACCCTCGCCGACCGGCTCATCCAGGCGACGGGCGGCCTCACCGAGCGCGAGATGAGCGCCCAGGTGCTCGACAATATGGAGATCGAGCGCGAGCGTGGGATCACCATCAAGGCGCAAACGGTGCGGCTGAACTGGAAGGGCTACGAGCTCAACCTGATGGACACGCCCGGCCATGTCGATTTTGCGTATGAGGTTTCCAGAAGCCTCGCCGCTTGCGAGGGTGCCTTGCTGGTCGTCGACGCGGCTCAGGGGGTCGAGGCGCAGACCCTCGCCAACGTGTACCAGTCGATCGAGCACGACCACGAAATCGTTCCAGTCATCAACAAGATAGATTTGCCCGCGGCAGATGCGGAGGGGGTCCGGCAGGAGATAGAGGAGATCATCGGACTCGACGCGTCCGAAGCGGTGCTGGCTTCGGCAAAAACCGGGATCGGAATCGAAGACGTGCTCGACGCGATCGTCGCCAGGATCCCGCCGCCCAAGGGCGATCCGGAAGCCCCGCTCAAGGCGATGCTCGTCGACTCATGGTACGATCCCTATCTGGGAGTCGTCATCCTCGTGCGGGTGATGGACGGGGTGCTCAAGCGCGGCCAGCAGGTCAAGTTCATGGCCGCCGGCACCACCCACCTGGTCGATCGCGTCGGCTGCTTCACCCCCAAGCGCACCGACCTCCCCGAGCTCGGCCCCGGCGAAATCGGCTTCATCACCGCGCAGATCAAGGAAGTGGCCGAAACCCGCGTCGGCGACACCATCACCGATGCCCGCCGCCCCGCCGTCGCGCCGCTCCCCGGCTTCAAGGAGGTGCAGCCGGTCGTCTTCTGCGGCCTCTTTCCCACCGACGCCGCCGATTTCGAGAAGCTCCGCGATTCGCTCTACAAGCTCCGCCTCAACGACGCCTCCTTCAGCTTCGAGATGGAAACCAGCGCCGCGCTCGGCTTCGGCTTCCGCTGCGGCTTCCTCGGCCTCCTCCACCTCGAGATCATCCAGGAGCGGCTGACCCGCGAGTACGACCTCGACCTCATCACCACCGCGCCGAGCGTCGTCTACGAAGTCCACCTGCGCGACGGTCAAACCGAGGCCATCCATAACCCCGCCGACTGGCCGGACCCGAACGCGATTCTCTCCGTCGCCGAGCCGTGGATCGAGGCGACCATCTACGTCCCCGACGAATACTTGGGCTCCGTCCTCAAGCTCTGCCAGGATCGCCGCGGCATCCAGAAGGACCTGACCTATGTCGGCACCGGGTCCCACGCCCGGGCGCAGATGAAGTACGAGCTTCCGCTCAACGAGGTGGTGTTCGATTTCTACGACCGCCTCAAATCGATCAGCCGCGGCTATGCCAGCTTCGACTATCACCAGGTCGGCAATCGCGAGGGCGATCTCGTCAAGATGAGCATCCTGGTGAACAACGAGCCGGTCGATGCGCTCAGCATGATCGTCCACCGAGCCAATGCCGAGGCGCGCGGCCGCGGCATGTGCGAGCGCCTGAAGGACCTCATCCCCCGCCACCTGTTCAAGATCCCGATCCAGGCCGCGATCGGCGGCAAGATCATCGCGCGCGAGACGATCGGAGCGCTGCGCAAGGACGTCACCGCCAAATGCTATGGCGGCGACGCGACGCGAAAGCGCAAGCTTCTGGAGAAGCAGAAGGAGGGGAAGAAGCGCATGCGCGAATACGGCAGCGTCAGCATTCCGCAGGAAGCCTTTATAGCCGCACTGAGGATGGGTGATGAGGGCTGAAAAGCCTTCGGGCCTAACTACGCGGCTCGACCTCTCAGATATCCAGCGCGCTTGAGCGCACCCGATACCCGCAGGCGATAATCTAGCATCGTCTTGCTGACCCCATACATTCTTCTCGCAACACCGATCAAATCAGACCGAACAATGTGCCAAGCCGCTTCGTTCGAAATGAGTAGCGAACCGGACAAGAACGCGGCTTCCGCTTCAATTCCGCCATTGTAATTTCTCTCTCCATCGCAATCGAACGCCGCGCATGGTGCATGACCAAGGAATGCGTGTGCAAGCTCGTGCATAAGGTTGCTTCGCTGTCGATCAGGATGGTGACTATCGTTGTGTACGATCGCGCGCTTCAGGCCACATGGTACTGTCACAGCAGAAAACGCGTTCCGCTCCGCGCGGGTAAAGTGACTAACTTCATCGCCAAAGCGGCTGAGAGGAACAACTTCGATTTCAAAATAGTCACAAACAGCGAGGGGGTTCAACGGGTCCGATGCGGACAGGCCCAGCGTCTCGCGTATTTCTACGGCGATCCTGTTAGCTCGAGCCTTGAACCCCCTCACCACTCTGCGATCAACCTTTCGATAGAAGCGCTGAATACGTCGAGTTAATTACGTGTTCTAATGTTCTCTTGCTTTCGTCACTAAGTTTGGGATCTGCCCTGAGCAATGCAGTGATTGCAGACAGAGATGTTGCCTTAGTGCCGGATATCTCTCTCTCAATAAAGTTTTCGGCCTTCAGATTCGACCAAGCCAAAAGTTTAGCTAGCCCATCGACGTCTGGCCTCTTTCCTTGGCTCATTCTTGATAGTGTTGATGCTGGAACATTACTCTCCTCTGCGACTTGCTTCCAATTCTTCCGTCGGGCGAGTCTTTCAGTATCGAGGGCGGCGTAGAAGGCTTCTAGATTGAAGCCCGGGGTCATACGAACTCCGAAAAAAATTTCTCCCTAGGAACAAATTGCGATCTTGCAATCATGGTCTGTCTCCCTCATATGGAAATTGCGATGTAGCAATCGATTCGCATTCTAGCAACTAGGAGATCAGGATGGACGACCTTGAGAAGCCGATCTCGATCATCGTGAACGGCCGCGAAAAGACCGTGACCACACGAGAATTGACGTTCGATGAGGTGGTGAAGCTCGCGTTCGACAATCCGCCTTACGGGCCGAACACGATTTTCACGATAACCTATCGGAAGAGCGGCAACGAACATCAGCCCGAGGGCCACTTGGTCGAAGGTCAAACCGTGAAAGTAAAGAAGGGAACGATCTTCAATGTCACAGCAACTGATAAGTCATAGCCCTGATCTGAAGCAGCTTCGGGACGAGGGTTACACGCTGGAGGTGCTCGACGGGCATCTCCTCATTCACAACATTCCTTACGTGAATGTTGCGAAACAGGTGAAGTTCGGTTCGCTTGTGTCGAGCCTTTGTTTGGCGGGGGACATTACGCATCGGCCAGACACGCATGTCGTGTACTTTATCGGTGAAGCACCTTGCACGGCTGCAGGGGTACCAATTCAGCAGATCACGCACTCCAACGGGTCGGTTCAGCTTACCCAGCATATCCGAGTTGAGAGGTCATTCTCCAACAAGCCGCGAGAAGGTTATCGGGATTACTATCACAAGATGACGACTTACGCATCGATCTTAACGGGTCAGGCACAGGCAATCGATCCAACTGCAACGGCGAAGTCGTTCATCGCGATCAAGTCAGACACGCCTGAATCTGTCTTTAACTATGTGGATACCGCTTCGAGCCGGGCTGGCATCCACAACGTCAACTACAAACTTGCGGATGATGTCGTCGCCATCATCGGACTGGGCGGAACTGGTGCTTACACGCTCGATTTCGTAGCCAAGACTCCCGTGAAAGAAATCCGCCTATTCGATCGCGACAAATTCCTGCAGCACAACGCGTTTAGGGCTCCTGGGGCCGCGCCTCTAGGGCTTCTGCAGGAAGCGCCCTACAAGGTCGAATACTTGCGTGAACTGTACTCAGCGATGCACCGGAACATCGTCGCGCATCCCATGCATCTTGCGGATGAAAGCGCTCACCTGCTCGAGGACGTCACCTTTGCTTTCGTGTGCATTGACGGCGGAGAGGGAAAGGAGGCTGTTATTCGAGCTCTCGAAGAACGAAATATTGCCTTCGTTGATGTGGGTATCGGCGTTCAGCTTGTAGATGGCCGCTTGGTGGGTGTGGTCCGGACCACAACTAGTACCCCTGGTATGCGGGGCCACCTTCGCACGCATGTATCGTTCGGAGACGCGGACGCAGGCAATGAATACGCGAGCAACATACAGATCGCTGAACTTAATGCGTTCAACGCGGTGCAGGCGGTGATCAAGTGGAAGAAGCTGCGGGCGGTCTATCTCGACCTAGAAGATGAGCACCACTCGACCTTCACGCTCGATGGCAACTCGATCATCAATGACGATCAGCAGGGCTCGACGAATGCGGCATGAGTTCGTCGAGTTCATTCCCGACAAGTTGGTGAAGGATGTTTTGTATGTTTCAATGCCCTTCGCTACCGCCGTCCACACTTGCGCGTGTGGCTGCGGGTTGGAGGTGGTGACGCCGTTCTCACCAACCGATTGGTCGATGGAATTCGACGGCGAGGTAATCTCCCTGCATCCTTCGATCGGGAATTGGAGCTTCCCTTGTCAATCGCACTATTTGATCAAGCGAGGCCGTGTGATTTGGGTGCCTTCGATGTCTCGAAAAGACATCGACGCCGGCAGGGCCTCTGATCGCTCGGCGAAGGAGCAGCAGTTCGGAACCGTCGAGACAAAAGCGGAAGCTTCCGTGAAGAAGGGGATGTGGCGCCGGCTTCTTGACTGGCTAATTTCCTAACCCGCCTCATCAGTCTCGCCGTCTGTCGACTTGGCCTCGGTGCTCCGGCCGCCAATCCTCCCCGCATCCACGTGCGCCTGCCATTCCTCGAAGGCCTGTAGCGCTCTCTCTCTCTCTTCCCTCTCTGGAGACACCGTACCTCGGCATCGCGCCGCGAGTGGCGTCAATCAAGAACCATCAGATATTTTGAAAGGACATCACCGAGATCTTCTTCACCCATGCGCTTGCCCAGCGTCAGCAGGAAAAGCCGAGCAAGTCGCGTATCGTTCGGCATTTCGAGCCAAGCTCCGTTTATCGCGAGGAACTCTATCATTGCGAACGCGCCCGCACGTTTGTTGCCGTCTACAAATCCGTGGTTTGCTGCAATCCCGATGCCCAAACGAATAGCGAGCGTGAGTATGTCACGCTCGCCGTCATAATGATGCATCTGCTGTGGGCGGTGAATTGCGCTCGCGACGAGACCTTGGTCCCGGACACCTTCAGGGCCTCCGTAACGCTCAATCTGGTCTTCGTGGATCGCTAGAACGTCATCCAGCGTGAGCCATTCAGGCTCAACGAGCGAGGTACTCAAGCGATTTCGAAAAGCGCTTGTTAATCTCCGCCCGTAGCTTCTGACGGTCGACGTGTGGCCGCGGCCGCGCGTTAACGGGCTGACGCTTCGTCTGCTGTTCAGCATACTTCAGCATTGGTTCTGCCCTATTCATCCCGTTGGTATATGTGGTTTTCCGCTTATCGGTCAACCTATCCTCCACCAACGTTCTGGAACTGCTCCAGTTTCAGGGTGACACATTAAGATATCATTGCTTTCCACCACCTGTATCGTACTTGCAGTCAATAGTCAGGATCGGATTCACCTTCGTCTGTTCCGCCGAAGCTGTTCGGCTTGAACTTTTCTTCGTACTCCCTCAGCACCTTCCGCCCAGTGAAGAACTCATACGCCTCCGGGCTGTTGAGCCCGAAGGTGCGCATGACCGGAACCGCCGGCGCGGCTGACGGTCCAGCCTCGACTTCCGCTTTCCCAACGTGCGCGCCGATCCGCCCGGCATCGACATGCGCCATCCACGCCTTGAAGCCCTCACGCGCCGCCGGATAGTCCTCGCTCGCCTGCCTCGGCCGTTCCCCCGGGGCATAGTCCTCAATCATTATGTTCTCCCTCGCTGGCTGGTCGCTCGTCGACTCTCCACTGCGCGGGCTTCCACGTCCCGTTCTCGATCGCCTCAATCTCTTCCGGCCCGTTGAACACGATCCACGCCGCACGCTTTTCCGGATAAGGAATGACGTCCTCTGCGAGTGAGCGCCTGCGCAGCTTCTCCAGCTTCCCGAAGATGCGCTCGCGGATTTCGTCAGCGCGGCTCTCGACGGAGGCTTCGTCTTCATATTCGCCATATTCGTTGAGGATCTGACCGTCGCGGGTGCGTCCGCCGCTTTCCGACTGTAGCTCCGCCAATGTCCCGCCCATCTTCGCCAGCTCGCGCTGTCGGGCGACGTCGAGCGCCGCCTCGCACGCCTCGTTGAATTCGCGCGCGCCCCGGCTCTTGCGCAATTTCTCGACCGCGAAGCCGTGGCGCTTGATGCTTCGCGCCGCGCGCTCGATCGATCCGGTCACCGCCAGGGCGGCGACGAAGGCGCGCTGGGTCGCCGGATCCCACAGCCGGTCGTGCGCCGGCCTCGGCACCGGATCGAACGCCAGCAGATAGGGGATGTCGGCGAACGCCTCGTCGCCAGCCACGCCTTGCGATCCGCATTTGTCGCAGATGACCGGAAGCACCGGAAGCTCACCCTCCGGGGGACGGTGAGACCCGGATGCTGATTCGTCGATCCGCTCCTGCCGCTTCTTTCTTCGATCAACGAACGGCGGAGTGAGGCCGGCAAGCCCTGCGCACTCCCGCTCGATCCGGTCTGCCTCGCGCTGTTTGAACAGGGCAACGGCCGCGTCCCACGCCGCCCGGAACCCGTCGGCATCTTTGGCCTTGTAGACCTTCTGCACACCGTGCCGGCACTTTTGCAGCGCTTGCGAGGCGAGCTCGGGCGAGCCGGTGAACGCCAGGTGGGCGATGAACTTCTTCTGCAGCGCCGGAGTCCAGCCGTTGCCGCGCTTTTGCCTGACCGCCGGCTCGAAGTTCAGAAGTGCGGCGATCTCGGGATCGTCCTCCGGACGCGGTTCTGTCTCATCTGGCGAATCTATCATTGCGAACACTAACCATATAGGTTAGCATGTAGGAAAGTTGTTTTTCACGCGGAGACGCGAAGAAGTCGAAACCGAGCCAATCGTCACCCCGGCCCGCGAGCCGGGATCGTCTCTCCTCGTCATGCCGGGCTCGACCCGGCATCCGCCTCGTTCTTACGCCGCGCAAAGAAAGGCGGATCCTTGATTAAATCGGGTATGACGTCCGGCCCCGACCAACCTTTCTGCGCCTCCGCGTCTCCGCGCGAACACTTAACCCGCCAAGTCATTGACCCCGATGTAAACCGCCCCGGCAATGCTGCCCGCCAGCAGCATCAGCACGCCTGCTTTGAAGGCGCGCTCACGCACGATCGTGCGCGCGCGGCGGCGCCGGCTCTTTTCGCGGAAGAATTCCAGCCAGGAACTATCCATGACTATCATCCGAAATGGATGATTCGGCTTTGTGACCTTAGCCGCACTCCTTCCGAATCCAAATCCGCGATCATTGCCCCTGCGCAAATTCGGCGAACAAAAGGTGCCCGCGATAATTTAAGCTAATCGACTCTTTGGATTTTTCGGAGGATGATGCACTGCGATGAAGGACCGGGGGCCAAAGACGCCGCGTCGCGAAGCGACGAAGGGTGAGTCCGGTGCAGGGGGGCGCCCGCTGCCGGATCCGGGGATCGGCAGCTTCAGGCACGCCGCGGTGGCCCGCAGCGGCGGCGAGTTCCAGCGCGATCTTCCAGCGGGCATTCCGCCCGAGATGTTCACCGGCGCCGGGATGCTGGCGCTTGCCGACCTGCTCCCCGTGATGGTCGCCTATATTGACCGCGATCTCACCTACCGCTTCGTCAACAAGGCCTATGCCGACTGGTTCGAGCGGCCGCGCACCACCATCATCGGCAAGACGGTTCACGAGCATCTGGGCGATCATGCCTATACCGAACGAGAGAACCTGCTTGCCGGTGCGCTGGCGGGTGAGCGGCAGTGGTTCGCCTCCAGCTTCGACCATCCGACGCGCGGGCCGGTGGCGCTGCACATCGATTACGTTCCCTGGCCGGGCGCTGACGGGAAGGCGCAGGGCGTGCTCGTGCTCATCAGCGACGTGACCGAGCAGCGGACCGCCGAGCGGGCGCTTCGGGAGAGCGAGGCGCGGTTCCGCCGGATCGCCGATTCCGCTCCGGTGATGATGTGGGTGACGAGGCGGGACGGGACCCGCGATTTCGTCAACGAGGCTTATGCCGATTTCGCCTGCGGCAAGGGGTGCGACCGGGAGGAGGCGAGGGCGCTCGACTGGACCGACTTCCTTCACCCGGAGGATTATGATTCCGTGATGGCCTTGCGGCCTTTGTATGAGTCCGGGCAGGCGGTGACGTTCGAGGCTCGGATGCGGCGTCATGACGGCGAGTATCGCTGGCTCAGAAGCGTGTCGCAGCCGCGGTTCGGGGCGGACGGGGCTCTCGTGGGCTATATCGGGGTCGCGACCGACATCACCGTGCGCAAGGAGGCCGAGCTCGAGCTTCGCCATCTGGTCGAGGAGCGCACCTCCGAACTCAGGGACTCCGAGGCCCGCTTCCGCGCTGTGTTCGAGACGGTGCTGGAGCTCCTCATCCTGATGAAACCCGACGGCACCGTAATAGAAATGAATAACCCCGAAGTGGGGTGGCGGGCGGCGAACAGCAGGGAGGTGGTCGGTAAGAAGATCTGGGATGGGCCGACGCTGAAGCTGTTCTCAGAATATCGCGAACCGATGCGGCGGGCGATCGCTGCGGCGGCGAACGGGGAGCAGTTCGCGCAACAGGTCACGCTGGAACGTCCGGGCATGGCGACGACCTACCTGGACGTCACCGTGCAGCCGGTGAAAAACCCGGCCGGCAAGGTCACTTACCTGCTGTTCGAGGCACGCGACATCACCGAGCTCCGTTCGGCCCAGGAGCAGCTCCGGCAGAGCCAGAAGATGGAAGCGCTCGGCCAGCTCACGGGCGGCATTGCCCACGACTTCAACAATCTGCTGACCGTCGTCGTCGGCGGCCTCGACCTGGTCGCAAAGCGGCTCGAGGACGCAAAGCTCAAGCGCTATGCGACCAACGCACTCGCCGCTGCCGAGCGCGGCGCGCGTCTTACCGGTCAGCTGCTGGCGTTCAGCCGGGTCCAGCGGCTTGAAGTGCGGCCGGTGCACGTCGCGCCGCTGATCGAGCAGATGCGGCCGCTCCTGCGCAACGTGCTCGGACCCGGGATCACCAAGACCTTCGATCTGGACGAGGCGATGGTCCCCGTGATGGCGGATCCGACGCAGCTCGAGGTCGCTGTCCTCAACCTGGCGATCAACGCCCGCGACGCAATGCCCGACGGCGGCCAGCTTCACTTCGCCACGACCACAATGTGGATTGAAGGCGACCCGGAGCTCGAGGACGGGGACTATATCGAGCTCACCATCAGCGACACCGGCAGCGGAATGACCGAGGATGTGGCAAGCCGCGCGTTCGAACCGTTCTTCACAACCAAGGAAGTCGGCAAGGGCACCGGCCTCGGCCTCTCCATGGTGTACGGGATGGCCCGACAATCCGGCGGCACCGCCCGGATCGAGACTTCGCCAAGCCGCGGAACGGCGGTGAAACTTTACTTCAAGGCGGCTGGCGAGATTGCACACCCCGAGGGAGCGGATGGCCAAGACGATCTCATGGGCCAGAAGCCGGAGCCAGCATCGGTGCTGGTGGTGGATGATGACCCGGATGTTCGAGGATTCATTGCCGAGGCGCTCGCCGACACCAGCTACCGGGTGCGTGACTGTGCCGATGGCCGAAGTGCACTGAAGCTATTTGCCGAGGAACGGCCCGACCTCGTGGTGCTCGATTATGTCATGCCGGAAATGTCGGGCGCGGAGGTCGCGGAGCGCATTCTCGCTGATTGTCCGGAACAGAAAATCCTGTTCGTTTCCGGCTACAGCGAGACCGAGGCGATCAGGAAGATTGCTTCCGACGCGCCATTGCTCCCCAAGCCGTTTCGGGCCGACGCCCTGACGCGGGCGGTGCAAAAGGCGTTGGCAAAAGGGTAGCTGTCAAACGACGATCGGATCGAGGAAGACTCCGCCGGCCTCGTGACCGCTCATCCAATGGATGATGCCGCGAACTGCGGGCACCTGCGGCATCTGGAGGAGGATTTCCGCACCCACTTCGAGCTCATCGCGGGAGCGAAGCCGAAATCCGTGCTGGGTCATGTCGATCAGGATGACGTCGGTGCTGCAGCCATCCGGTTCGACCACCACAGCCTCACAGTTGAGAGTGACCCGCCGTTCGCGGCCCCGGTCTATACACGCCGCCAGATTCATACTCGTCGTCACCTCGGCCCCCTGGTCAAACCGGCACCGGTCGGGAACCGAGCAGCATCCATCCGCAGCTCTCGCACGCGGCGGATTGCCATTCTTCAGGATGTTGGTGAGCCGCATGCCTGTTGTCCGGGCAGGCAATGTGCGGTCTCGGTCACCCCTATGGTCCACGTCCTGGGACCAGTTAATCTGCATCAGCTTAATGGTGCGCGAAACGATCTGGTTGCGATCCCATTTACCGAAAGACCCTGAAACTGTGCGGCGGGATGGTCACTGCTTCGGGTGTGGAGTGGCCTTTTCGATCGATGCGGACGCTCGCTGAATCATCGCGGTAATTCTCCACGATGAATGCGCCGTTGTCATAAGTGAACAGCGCCACGTGATCCGGAGCATCGATTTGTACGGGCAGATCACCGAACAGATATTGCTTGATCCGGGTGATCATCGGCTGCGGCAGATTGTAGAGGTCGCCGAAATTCTCCGGCATCGTCCAGAGGAAGAGCGTTCCCTTCGAATATTTGTTCATCACGACGATCGGGAAGCCCTTGGCGGCTGCCACCCCGCGGATGATCCCCCAGCTGTCGTTGGTGTAGAAGCGAACTTGCGGGAACAGGACCGGCTTGTGCTTGCCGGGTTCGGCAAGCTCCTTCCCATTGCCGGCGCCGAAGCCGTCGAAATATTGGTCGATGTTGACGATATTCCCGGTGGCATTCCACTCCGCGAGATCCTCGAACCCGCGGGCCTGCATGGCTTTCAGGAACCCCGACGTGACGATCACATCGGCGCCGCCGTGAAGGCTCGTCTTGATCTTCGAAATGATATCCGGATCGCCGGCCGCGGCCTCTGTGAGGATGATCGTATGCGCCTGCGCCGGATAGGTCGGATAGAGCTCGATCGGGATTCCGAGGTTGCCCAGGTAATTGTGGAGGAAATCCTCGCCCGTCGCGTGGGGCGGCCGATAGCTGGCGATGCCTACAGGATTGCCGAGGCCGTTTAGCGCATTGTCGGCGATGTGGAGCGCAGCATTGGCCGCGGTTGCCCAACCGGCGTTCGGATGCGCTGCCGAGATTGCCTTCCAGTCGAAGCTGGTGTGCGCATTCGCCCATGGCCGCTCGCCGGCAGTTGCGGGTCCTGGCTGCGCCATCGCCGACCATTCGAACAGCACGATCTGCGGCGCCTTGGCGAACTCCGTGTCCCAAAGCTGCTCGGCGTAACGGTCGATGCTCCGGATGCTGTAGGTGTCTACCCAGCCGCCGCCGTTGCCGCCGTCCGGCCGCACATTGTCGAAATAGCGGATGATTTCGTAGCTCTCATATTGCTGGAGGAGCTGATCGGTGATGATCGGATCGCGGGTTTCCGTGCCTGTATAGATGCCGTCGAACATGTGCGCTTCGTCGGCGAGATCGAAGCCGCTGCCCTGGAAATGCTCGTACCAGTTGGGGAATTTGATGATGACCTTGATGCGCGGGTTCACCTGCTTGGCGGGACCGAGCACCAGATCGCGCGCCGCCTCGTGCATCTTGTCGATACGGTAGTCGGTCCAGCTG